>Ga0193699_10000022_pt1 | contig 146688 bp, 158 predicted proteins | sample L3c2metaG_FD_160095 | JGI IMG/M metagenome (GOLD analysis project Ga0193699, IMG submission 160095) | Soil microbial communities from a riparian zone of the East river system, Colorado, United States - L3c2 | ecosystem: Environmental > Terrestrial > Soil > Riparian zone | place: USA: East...
GCCACGAGCCATCCTTCTCGGACGAGATCGCGCGACTCACCGGCGCTAAGACCAAGCTGCGCAAGGGCGGCCTGGCGATCGTCGATGGCAACACCCTGCTGGCACTGATGCGGCCAGACGATCTGGCCCCGATTGCAGCGACCAGGACTGACAGATCCAGCGCCAAGCGGTAGTGCCCCGGCCGCTCATGGGAGGTGAAGCAGCCGGGGCACGCTTGTTCGGCAATCGCTTTCGCGACGCGGCGTATTGTCTATCAGACACTTACGCTCAAGGCCGGTGGACATCGCTTCGCTCGCGATACATGTCACTAATACACGACATTATGTCACTGGAATGCGCCATAAACGGGACAGCCGAGCCTTTTGTCAGGCCAAACAAGGCCGACTGGCCGGTCAACCAGGATTGCGCCATTGCCTGTAGCCTCCCGGCCGACTTCACGACCTATAAGGAGAGCGCAGATCGATGGGAATTCTTGATGGGAAAGCGGCAATCGTCACCGGCTCCGCCCGGGGAATCGGCCGCGCCACCGCAGAGCTGTTTGCCGGCGAGGGCGCCAAGGTGCTGATCAACGACCTCGACGCTGACGTAGCCGAGCAGGCCGCCGGCGAGATCGACGGCGAGACCGCTGTCCACGCCGGCGACCTGACCCAGCCCGATGCCGCGGACAAGCTGGTCGCCGCGGGCGTCGACGCGTTCGGCGCGATCGACATCGTCGTCAACAACGCCGGCTACACCTGGGACGGCGTCGCCCACCGGATGACCGACGACCAGTTCCAGGCGATGCTCGACATCCACGCGATCGTCCCCTTCAGGGTCGCCCGGGCGCTGGCGCCGCACTGGCGCGAGGCGGCCAAGGCCGAGCGGGGCGAAGGCAAAGAGGTCTTCCGCAAGCTGATCAACATCTCCTCGACCTCGGGGACGATGGGCAACGCCGGCCAGATCAACTACTCGGCCGCCAAGATGGCCGTCGTCGGCATGACCAAAACCCTGGCCAAGGAGTGGGGCCAGTTCAAGATCAACGTCAACGCCGTCGCCTTCGGCTTCGTCGAAACGCGACTGACCGCCGCCAAAGAGGCCGGCGAGGAAATGACCGCACCGGGCGGCGAGAAGATCGAGCTCGGCATCCCCGAGCAGATGCGGGCGATGGCCTCGGCGATCATCCCGCTCGGTCGCCCCGCGACGCCCGTCGAGGCCTCCGGCCCGGTTCTGTTCCTCGCCTCGCCCCTCGCCAACTACATGCAGGGCCAGGTGCTGAACGTGACCGGCGGGATGTTCGGAGGGATGTACACCTGAGCAAGGGCAATCCCCCAGAGGGCAGATCGAAGGTCCTCTACCTCGACATCGGGGATCGAGTTTGGCCGCTCACGCGCCGTTTCATGGGCGCCCACACGTTCCTCTACCGGAGGACGGGTGGGCGCCTCGGCCACACCATCCCCGGGGTGGGTGGCCGGATGCTGCTGCTCGACCACGTCGGTGCCAAGAGCGGCACCAAGCGCACCTCGCCGCTGCTCTACGTCAAGGACGGCGCCGACCTGGTCGTCGTCGCCTCCAAAGGCGGCTACCCCAAGCACCCCGCCTGGTACCACAACCTGATGGCCAACCCCGACACGATCGTCCAGGTCGGCAGCGAGCGGCGGCCGGTCCATGCCCGAGTCGCCAATGCCGAGGAGCGGGAGCGCCTCTGGTCGGTGGTCGTCAAGAGCTACCACGGCTACGCCGACTACCAGGCGCGCAGCAAAGGTCGCGAAATCCCGCTGGTCATCCTCGAGCCCCGGGCGCACTGACGGTCGGAGGCGTCGTCAGGCAAGGACGCAGGGAGCGTGGCGTGCTCTGCACGCGAGCGACCGAGGACGCCGCATGACGACGCCTCCGACCGTCAGCGGCGCTCCTCGGCGACCGGCTTGCCGCCCTCGGCGATTGCCTCGGGCGGCCAGGGGCCCGCCCAGTTGTCGCGGGCGCCGTCGATCGTGATCGTCGTGCCGGAGAAGAAGTCCCCCGCCGGCGAGGCGAGGTAGGCAACGAGCCAGGCCATCTCCTCGGCGCGGCCGGCCCGACCGATCGGGATCGAGCGCTCGAGGTTGTCGACGACGACCTGCGGATACTTGGTCAGCAGGGTCTCGGTGGCGAACTGGCCGGCCGCGAGGGCGCAGGTCTTGATCCCGAAGCGCGCCCACTCGACCGCGAGCGTCCGCATCATGTTCTCGACCGCGGCGCGCGCCGCGCCCGAGTGGACCATCCCCGGCATGCCGTTGTGGGGCGAGAGGGTGACGCTCAGCACCTTGCCCCCACCCTGCGGGATGAAGGCCTTGGTCGCGGCGGCGTGGGTCATCAACCAGGTGCCCTCGACGTTCAGCTCGATCACGGTGCGGAAGCCTTTCGGGCTGATCGACTCAGCCGGGGCGAGGAACTGGCCGCCAGCGTTGTTGACGAGGACGTCGAGGCGACCGTGGCGCTCCAGCAGCCCGTCGAAGAGCCGCTCGACCGCCTCCTCGTCGCGGATGTCAAGCGACTCGTACTCGAATGATCCAGCCAGGTCTTCGGCCAGCCCGGCCGTCTCCGCCAACGGCTCCTCGCGGCGCCCGCAGCCGATCACGGCGGCACCAAGACGAGCCAGCTCCAGCGCCGTCTCCCGCCCCAGGCCGCTGCCCGCGCCGGAGACCAGGCAGACCTGCCGATCGAGCAGGCCGTCCCTAAAGATGCGCGAATGAGCGCTCTCAGCCATCGTCGAGCAAGCCTATAGGCGACCTGCAGCCAGGTAATGTCATCTGGCGATGAAGGTGCATGTGGAGGCGAAACCGCTGCACGAGCCGCTTGCCGGAGGGACCCCCGGCGCCACGATGAGCGTCGAACCGCTCATCGCCGGCCATGTCACCTGGCCGCGCACGATGATGGAACGGCCGGGCGGGCGCCTGGAGACGCTGAAGCTGGTGCGCGCCCTGATCACCGGTCAGCCGGCGGCGACCGTCCCCTGCCCTGCTTTCCTGATCCGACATCCCAGCGCCGGCGCAGTCCTCGTCGACACCGGCCTCCACCCCTCGATCGCCACCAACGGGAAGGAGAATTTCGGCGGCCTCGGCGCTCGCGTCGGCAACCCCTCGCTGGAGGCCGGAACCGACGTGCCCGCCCAGCTGCGTGCGCGGGGGCTCGACGCCGGCGAGATCCCCGTAGTCGTGATGACCCACATGCACATCGACCACACCTCGGCGATCTCCGAGTTCCCCAACTCGACCTTCGTCGTCAGCGAGGTCGAGTGGGAGGCCGCGACCGTGGGGCCGAAACCGCTGATGAACGGCTACCGGCGGGCGCACTTCGACTACGCCTTCGACTACCGCACGGTCGACTTCGACCGCGGCGGGATCGATTCCTATTCGAGCTTCGCTCGCTGCTTCGACCTCTTCGGCGACGGCTCGATCCGCCTTGCCTACACCCCCGGCCACAGCGCCGGGCACATGTCGGTGATCGCCCACCTCTCCGAGCGCGATTTCGTAATCGGCGGCGACGCCACCTACACCGAGGGTCAGCTCGACGGCAGCGCCCCGCTCGCACCGCGGCCCTTTGACGCCCACAACTACCGCCGCTCGCTCCAGGAGCTGAAACTGTTCCGTCGCGACTTCCCTCAGGCGATCGTCACGCCCGGGCACGATCCGAGCTTCTTCGAGAAGCTCGGCGACCGCTACGAGTAACCAACCCCTCGTACATCTCGCGCACGCGGCCGAAGACCTCGGTCGCAGCCTCGAGCTGACGCTCCCGGTTCGGCGACTCCTCCCTGGGGAACGAGATCGGCTCGCCGAACTGCACGGTGACCTTGGGGAAGCGGAAGCGCTTCCAGCGACGCACCTCGGACGAGCCGTAGATCGCGACCGGCACCACCGGCACGCCGGTTTCCAGCGCGATCCGCCCAATTCCGGGTTTGACCTTGCCCAGCTCCTCGCTGCGCGAGCGCCCGCCCTCGGCATAGACCAGCAACATGCCGTCCTGATCGAGGATCGTGAAGGCGGTCTTGAAAGCCTCCTCGTCGTGATGACCACGGCGCACCGGGAAGACCCCGCCGTGCTTGTAGATGTAGGTGAGGACGGGAGGGCCGAACATCTGCGATTTCGCCATGAAGCGAATCTGGCGGCGCAGATAGAGGCCAATGAAGAAGTGATCCATCTGGCTGAAATGATTGGGGGCGAGCAGCAGCGGCCCCGTCTTCGGCACGTTCTTGACGTCGATCGCGCGCACCCGGTAGATCAGCAGCGTCGGCAGCGAAATGATGGCCCGAACCAGCGGGTAGGTCCAGCCGACTCCCCTGCGTGCGGACGCATGGAACTGGTCGAAGTAGGAGGCGGGACGGTCGTCCTTGTAGACCTGTGGCTTGATGTCGGGCATGGAGGAGACGACGGCCGCGCGGCCGTCGCTGTGCGTACCCCCAGCGTCGGTGACGGTTACGCGGCCCAGCCTCGGCTTCGCTCGAGCGCGCGATGCCAGTCGGCAAGCAGCCCCTCGCGCTCGACAGCTTCCATCTGCGGCTCGTAGCGTGCCGCCTCACGCCACATCTCGGCGACTTGCCCGGCGCTCCAGCGCCCGGTCGCGATACCGGCCAGGTAGGCGGCGCCAAGGGCCGTCGTCTCGGCGATCTCCGGAACCACGACCGGGGCACCCAGCACGTCGGCCTGGAACTGCATCAGCCAGCGGTTTGCGACCGCGCCGCCATCGGCTTTCAGCTCGGTCAAGGCCTCACCGCCAACCGCCTCCTCCGCTCTCACGGCGTCCACCGTCTGGTAGGCAATCGCCTCCAACGCCGCCCTCGCCAGGTGGGCACGGCCGCTGCCGCGGGTGAGGCCGACGACAGTGCCGCGCGCGTATGGATCCCAGTGGGGCGAGCCGAGCCCGGTCAGTGCGGGGACGAAGTAGACGCCGTCGTTGCCGTCGAGCGAGGCGGCCAAGGTCTCGCTCTCCGCCGCCTCGTCGATGATCCCCAGGCCATCTCGCAGCCACTGCACGGCGGCACCGGTGACGAAGATCGAAGCCTCCAGTGCGTAGGCCGCCGCCCCGTCCGTAGCGCAGGCGATCGTCGTCAGCAGCCCCTCACCCGGCTCCGGCGCCTCGCTGCCGGTATTGAGCAGGACGAAGCTGCCGGTCCCGTAGGTGTTCTTGGCGCTGCCGGCGTGGTGGCACGCCTGGCCGAACAGCGCCGCCTGCTGATCGCCGGCGATCCCTGCAACCGGTACCTCGCCGCCGAACTCCGAAGTAGTGCCGTAGACGTGCGCCGATGGAAGCGGCTCCGGCAGTCGCGCCGGGTCGACGCCGAGCAGTGCGCAGAGGTCAGCGTCCCAGCCGAGGCGGCGAATGTCGAACAGCATCGTCCGCGCGGCGTTCGTGTAGTCGGTCGCGTGGCGGCCGGTCAGCTTGAAGAGCAGCCAGGAGTCGATCGTGCCGAAGACCGCCCGCTCGACGCCCTCGACGTTGCGCAGCAGCCACTCGATCTTGGTTGCGGAGAAGTAGGGGTCGATGACCAGGCCGGTCCGCTCCCGCACAAGCGCCTCGTGGCCGTCCCCACGCAGCTCCTCGCAGCGCGCCGCGGTGCGCCGGTCCTGCCAGACCAGCGCCCGATGGAGCGGCTCGCCGGTCGCCGGGTCCCAAGCCACAACGGTCTCGCGTTGGTTGGTGATCCCGATCCCGTCCAGCTCGCCGCCCTGAATCCCAGCGTCGGTGATCGCCTGGATCGCAACCCGCCGCGTCACCTCCCAAATTTCCTCCGCGTCGTGCTCGACCCATCCCGGCCGCGGGAAATGCTGCTCGAACTCGGAGTAGGCCCGACCCGCGACCTGCCCCTCCGCATCGAAGACGAGGCAGGTCGTCCCGGTGGTCCCCTGATCGATCGCGAGAATCATCGTTGTCTCAACACGGCAGCGGGTGTACGGTCAAAGCTGGGCAGGGGCTCAACCCTATGGAAGGACCCCTCATGGCAGCAGCTGAAGTCAAGAAATTCAACGCTCCCGACGAGGTTCGCCCGTTCGAGGGGAAAGGCCAGGCGGAGGTGGTGCAGCTCGCCGGCCACGCCGTGGCGAAGGGAACGTTCGAGCCGGGCTGGAAGTGGTCGGAGAACGTCAAGCCGATCGCCGGCACCGATTCCTGCCAGACGGCGCATTTCGCCTACGTACTGTCCGGCAGCATGCGCGTCTACATGGACGACGGCTCGGAAATCGAAGTCAACGCCGGCGACGTCGTTGCGATTCCTCCGGGCCACAATGCCGAGGTGCCCGGTCCCGAGGCCTGTGTGATGATCGACTTCGGTGAGATCGGCGACTACGCGAAACGAGGTTGAGTTTCAGCCGACCTGGCGACGAGCCATATAGACGCGCGCGAAGTCCGCTAGCTGGCGGCCCCGGTGGGTGAAACCGGCCAGAGAGCGACCGGTGGTGCGATGGGAGAGGTCGAGCTCGTATTCGCGAAGGCGGTACCCGCCACGGACGGCGTCGATCGTCATCCCCACCTCCATCCCGTAGCCGCGCGCGAAGGGCAGCACCGCACGCAGAACCTCGGCGCGCATCGCGCGCTGGCCGGAGATCGGCGCCTCCGTCTCGAGGCCGCAACGACGGCGGATCGCCCAGCGGGCAAAGCCGAGCGCGAAGCCGAAGCCGCCGCCGACCCGGCGGCTGAAGACAGCAACGGCGAGGTCGCACTCGCTGCCCTCGACCGCCTCCACCAGCGGCACCAGCGCGGCGGCGGAGGCGCCGAGATCGCCGTCGCAGAGCAGGATTAGCTCTGGGGCGGGGTCGGCGCTCAGCGCCGCCTCGGCGCCGGCGCCGACGTTGGCGCCCTTGCCGTGGGGCCGGCCACGGCTGACCACCTGGGCACCGGCGGCCATCGCCACCTCCGCGGTGCCGTCGGTGGAGGCATCGTCGGCGACCCACAGAGCCGCCTCAGGCATGGCGCTGCGCAGCGCCCCCAGCGTCTCCCCGACCCGGTCGGCCTCGTTGCGCGCGGCGACGACGACGGCGATTGCAGGGGCAGAGGGTCTGTCTCGGAACCCATCGTGTGCGACTGGCGAGCGCCGGACCGAGCGGGGCAAGGACGCAGGGAGGCCGAATAGCAGCGCTATTTGGCCGACTGAGGACGCCGCCACGCGAAGCGTCCGCCGCCGCCAGGCGTACGCGATGGGTTTTGAGACAGGCCCTAAGTCGGACACGACGGATATTGTCCCGGCCCATGGCGGACATCGAGGCGCACATAACCGGCAACGTGTGGAAAATCGAGGTCGCGGTCGGCGACAAGATCGAAGACGGCGACACGGTTGTCATTCTCGAGTCAATGAAGATGGAGATCCCGGTCGAGACCGAGGACGACGGGACCGTGAAGGAGATTCGCTGCGAGGAGGGCCAGTCGGTCAGCGAAGGCGATGTCCTCGTAGTGCTGGAGTGAGTAGCGAGCAGCTCGCCGGGGGCAAGCTACTTCTCGACTATCCGGCCGAGGCCGTCGCCCGCATCCGCATCTCCAATCCCGAGCGCCGCAACGCGCTCGACCACGAGATCCTCGACACGCTGGCCGAGACGCTGCCGCGACTCAACCAGGGAATCGAGACCCGTTGCGTGCTGATCACCGGCGTCCCACCGGCCTTCTCCGCCGGCTACGACCTCGCCTCGATCCCCCGCGAGACCTTCGAACGCGACGCCGAGGCGCTGGTGGCCCATCCTTTCCATGACGCGATGGAAGCGCTCGCCGCTCACCCCTGGCCGACCGTCGCGGCTATCAACGGCCACTGCCTCGGCGGCGGGCTGGAGCTGGCGATGACCTGCGACCTGCGCATCTGTGCCGCCGGCGCCAAGCTCGGCATGCCACCGGCAAAGCTCGGCCTCGTCTACAGCCACACCGGCCTGCGCAAGTTCATCGACGCGCTCGGCCTGGCGCGAACCAAGGAGCTCTTCCTGACCGGGCGCAACTTCGCGGCGGAGCGGGCCGAGCAGATCGGCCTGGTGCACGAGGTGGTCGAGGACGACGCCTTCGAGGCGGCAGCCCTGGAGCTGGCCGCGGAAATCGCCGTCAACGCGCCGCTCTCGACTCGCGGCAACAAACGGGCGATCGAAGTGCTCAACTCGAACCCGCTCCTCAGCGAGCAGCAGGAGGCCGGCCTGATCGCGCTGCGCGAATCGTGCTTCTCCTCCGCAGACCTCCGCGAGGGCGTCGAAGCCTTCGCCGAGAAGCGCAAGCCGCACTGGAAGGGGCAGTGAGCGCCAAGGGCTCCAATGCTCGCACCGCTCTCGCCGCCGCCGACCCGGCGATGGCGGCGCTGATCGAGCGTATCGGCAAGATCGACCTGAAGACGCGTTTGCGGCGGCGCAGCGAGGAAAAACCTCCCGACGCGTACGGAGCATTGCTGCGGGCGATCGTCGGCCAGCAGCTGTCGACCAAAGCGGCGCGGACCATCTACCTGCGGGTCTGCGACCTCTTCGGCGGCTCCACGCCCTCGCCCGAGCAGCTGCTGGAGGCAAGCGAGGAGGACCTGCGCGGCTGTGGCCTCTCCGGCCGCAAGGTCGAGTACGTCCGCGACCTCGCCGTCCATGTACTCGACGGCGAGCTTGAGCTGGACCGACTCGGCGATCTCTCCGACGAGGAGGCAATCGAGGAGATCGTCGCGGTGCGTGGCCTCGGCCAGTGGACCGCAGAGATGTTCCTGCTCTTCCATCTGGAGCGGCCCGACGTCCTCTCCGGGGGCGACCTCGGCATCCGCAAAGCGATTCAGATCGAGTACGGCCTGAAGGAGATGCCGACCCCACAACGGGTGCTGGAGATCGGCGAGCCTTGGCGTCCCCACCGCAGCCTCGCCTCGCTCTACCTGTGGGAGTCGCTTGCAAGCGTTCCTGTCGAGTAAGGGTCGCAGCCAGATTGGCCGAAAAGAGCAGTATGCGTCTTCGCTTCTGGCTCGGCTATGCGCTTGTTGCCGCGATCGCGGTCGGCTCGCTTGCCATCGCGGCGCTCGTTCACGACCGTGAAACGGGCAACTTCGACCAGTTACAGCGCTCCGAGGCGTCGCGCTCGGCGCGGCAGGTTGAAGCGGTCGCCCGCCTCTCAGTTGGGCAGCTCGCCAGCGCCGCCGCTTTCTACCAGGCCGTCAGCCGGCTCACTCACCACAAGTTCGACGTCATGGCCGACTCGCTGCTCGCCAACGGCGCCCTCTCGGGCACCGGGCTGCTGCTCTCGGTCCCCGGCTCCAACCGGGGGCAGTTCGAACGCCGGCACGGCTACCCGATCGTCGAACGCGCCGGACTCGGATTCCGCCGCGACCGTGTGCGCGCCCACTACTACCCGCTGCTCTTCGGAGCCTCCGACAGCAAACTGAAGCCGCCGCTCGGATACGACCTCGGCTCCGACTCCGAGCGCGCTCCTTTCATCCGCCAGGCCCGCGATAGCGGCAAGCCGACCGCGACCCGGGTCTTCCACCTGCCGATCGGCGGCACCGGCATCAACGTGTTCCGCCCCGTCTACCGCGACGGCGCGGCGACCGCGACGGTGGCTGAGCGACGGGCGGCCCTGACCGGCTTTGCGATCGGCTCCTTCCACGTGCCCAACCTGACCGCCGCGGCGGCCTCGGCACTCTCGGACGGCGTCCAGGTGCAGCTGGTCGAGGGCGGGCACACGATCGCGGGCCCCCACCTGGCGCGTGACGAATCGGCCGCCGCGCCGCTCCGTATCGCCGACCGCTCCTGGCTGCTGGTGGTGCACGATCCGAGCGGACCCGGGATCGGCCTGCCCGCGCTGATCGCCCTCTTCGGCCTGGCGCTGGCGGTACTGCTGGCCGCCCTGGTCCTGGTCTGGAGCCGCACCGAGCGGATGCAGGACCTCGAGCAGCAGGCGAGCCACGACCCGCTGACGGGACTGAAAAACCGACGCCGTTTCGGCGAGGACCTGCGCACCGAGCTGGCGCGCAGCCGTCGCGAGAGGACGGTCGGGGCGGTGCTGATGCTCGACCTCGACCACTTCAAGCAGGTCAACGACACGCTTGGCCACCCGGTCGGGGACCGCGTGATCGCCGACATCGCCGAGGTGCTGAGCGCGCGGATGCGGGTCACCGACGTGGTGGCGCGGCTGGGCGGCGACGAGTTCGCGATCGCGCTGCCGCGCTGCGATCTCGACGAGGCCGAGGACATCGCCGACGCGATCGCAACCGCCATCCGCCTACACGTCTTGCCGGGCGAGGCGGCGCCACCCGTCACCGCCAGCATCGGGATTGCGACCTTCGGACCAGGAACGGAGAGCTATGACTCGGTGCTCTCGGCGGCCGACGATGCGATGTACGAAGCGAAGCGGGCGGGGCGAGATTCGGTGCGGGTGGCCGGGACTGCGGTGGCGGCGGGGAGAGCCCATCCGGGTAGGGCCTCCACTTAACTTTTTCGGTGGGGCGTGTTGGGGCTGTCGCCCGAAGCCCACGCCGAAAAAGTACAAGACGTTTCGGCCCTACCCGGATGGGCTCTTCAGCTCGTGGCGCAGGCTCAGGATGCGCTGCACCGATTCTTCGAAGGAGGAGCGGGAGAGGGTGCCCGCGCGCAGATGGTGCAGCAATGCCCTGTGGACATCAACGGCTTCAGCTGGATCGGTGTAGAGGAGCAAGTCGGTTCCGGCGCGTGCTGCTGCTGAGCCCACTTTGACGGGTCCTCCGAAGGCCTTGACGGCCACGGTGTCGAGGGCGTCGGTGATCGATACGCCCTTGAAGCCGAGCCGTTCGCGCAGCTCGCCGGTGGCCATGGGACGGGAGAAAGCCGCCGGCCGTGGCCAGAGAGCCGGGTAGATCGCGGTGCTGAGCATCACCATGTCACCGCCGACTTCGACGAAGCGCCGGTAGGGAGCCTCGTCGACTTCGCGCAGCGTCGATTTGGAGAGGCCGATGCGCTGGACCGCATCGTCGGTGTTGACGCGAGCCAATCCCAGACCCGGGAAATGCTTGCCGGTCGCCGCAACGCCACCGCTTTGCAACGCCGCGGCAAAGGGAACCGCGGTCGCCGCGACCTCAGCTGCAGTTGAGCCGAAGCCGCGATCGGTTTCGGCGATCGTCCCGCCGGGACGGGCGACGTCGAGGACCGGGGCGAGATCGACGTTGACGCCGACGTCGCGCAGGTCGGCGGCGGCGCGACGTCCCTGATCGACGCTGAATGCCGCGCCACGGGCGCCCATCGCGCGCGCCGAAACGGTCGGCGCTCCGTCGATCCGCTTGACCAAGCCGCCCTCCTGGTCCGTCATCACCAGCAAGGGGTCGCGCAGGCCCGGCGGTCGCGGGATCGCCTGCAGGCGCCGGATCAGTTGCCGGCCGGCGCTCCGGCTCGGCAGGTTGTCGGCGAAGAGGACCACACCGGCGATCTCCCCGGCACGGATCATCCGTTCGACCATCGCCGGCGGCTGGGTGCCGGCGAAGCCGAGCACGATGCGCTGCCCGACGAGCTGGCCCGCCGAGAGCCCGCTGGCAACGCTCGGCCGCGGCGGGGAACGATCACTGAGCGCCACCCCGAAGGCGAAGGCCCCCGCCGCAAGTCCGCATACCGCGCCGGCCGCGATTCGCCTGCGCCTCGTAGTCGCCGCCGCCACGCCGACGAACCATACGAGCCGCCACCGCGAACGTCCGGGGCGATTCCTAGCCTTGCGCCCGAATGCCGTCCCTGGTCTCTTTCGATGAAGCGCTGGCGCTCGGCGAGCTGAGCGACCACGAGGAGATCGGCGAGCTGGTCGAGCGCGCCTGGGCAGTGCGCAAGGAGAACTTCGGCGACTCGACCGACATGTGCTCGCTGGTCAACGCCAAGTCGGGCGGCTGCGCCGAGGACTGCGGCTTCTGCGCCCAGTCCCGCTACGCCGAGGCGGACACCCCGATGCACGCGATGATGGAGCCCGAGCAGATCCTCGAGCACGCGCGGGCGGCAGAGGCGGCGGGCGCGCACCGCTTCTGCATGGTCACCCAGGGGCAGGGCCTCTCCAAGCGCGACTTCGAGAAGATCGTCGAGGGGGCGAAGCTGGTCTCCGAGCACACCAACCTCAAGCGCTGCGCCTCGATCGGGCACATGTCCGGCGATCGCGCCAAGCGGCTGCGCGAGGCGGGTATCCAGCGCGTCCACCACAACGTCGAGTCCTCGCGCTCCTACTACCCGGAGGTCTCCAGCACGGTCCGCTACGAGGGCCGGCTGCGGACGATCGACGCGGTCAAGGAGGCTGGCCTGGAGACCTGCGTCGGCGGCATCCTCAACCTCGGCGAGTCGCCGCGGCAGCGGGTCGAGATGGCCTTCGAGCTCTCCGAGCTGGAGCCGGACTCGGTGCCGATCAACCTGCTCAACCCGCGCGACGGGACCAAGTTCGGCGACCGCCCGCTGATGGACCCCTGGGACGTGATCAAGTGGGTGGCGATCTTCCGCCTGATCATCCCCGGCGCGCTCTTCCGCCTCTGTGGCGGCCGGGTCGAGAACCTCGGCGAGCTGCAGCCGCTGGCCGTCAAGGCGGGCCTCAACGGAGTGATGATGGGCAACTTCCTCACCACCCTCGGCGCCGAGCCCGAGGACGACCGGGCGATGTTCGAGGAGCTGGGCCTGAACGTGGCCCGCCAGCCCGACAACGGAGCCAACCCGCGCCCCGACAACCGCTCCGGCTGGCTCGAGGGCGAGACGCCCGAGACCCCGATCGACGAGCTGATCGACAGCCAGGACGAAGCCAACTTCTGGGACCCCTCGACCCAGCTGCGGGTGATCAAGAAGACGAAGAAGCCGCCAGCCTATCCAACGGCCGCCTCCTCTGCTCCCGCACGGGCGCGCTAATGATCACCGGAAGCCACGCGCCCGCGCTCCCGCGTCCGGGGGCGGCCGGACCCACCCTGTTGCGATGACAGATATCGAAAGCCGGCTCGAGGAGCTTCGCGCGAGCGGGCTCCACCGCCGGCTGCGACTGATCGAAGGGGCGCAGGGGCCACGCGTTCAGCTCGACGGAGAGCCGGTGCTGCTGCTCTGCTCGAACAACTACCTGGGCCTGGCCGACCACCCCAGGGTGCGCGAGGCGGCTGCCGAGGCGGCGCTCGGCTGGGGCGCCGGCGCCGGCGCCTCGCGGCTGATCTCGGGCACCATGGCACCGCATCGGCGGCTGGAGGAGCGGCTTGCCGCCTTCAAGGGCTACGGGGCGGCGCTGCTGTTCGGCTCCGGCTACCTGGCGAACGTCGGCGCGATCTCGGCGCTCGCCGGTCGCGACACGGTCATCTTCTCCGACGAGCTCAACCACGCCAGCATCGTCGACGGCTGTCGCCTCGCCCGGGCGGAGACCTTCGTCTACCGCCATGGCGACGTCGAGCACCTCGCCTGGGGGCTGAGCGAGGCGGGACAGCGTGCTTCGCTGATCGTCACCGACGGTGTCTTCTCGATGGACGGAGACGTCGCTCCGCTCGAGGATCTGGCCTGGCTGGCCCGTACCCACGATTGCCGGTTGATGGTCGACGAGGCGCACGCAACCGGCGCCATGGGCCCGGGCGGGCGCGGCTCGGTGGCCGCCGCCGGGCTGAGCGAGGAGGTTGACTTGGTGGTGGGAACGCTGGGCAAGGCGCTCGCCTCCTACGGCGCCTACGTTTGCGCGAGCAGCGAGCTGAGCGAGTACCTGCTCAACACGGCGCGCTCCTTCATCTTCTCCACGGCGCTGCCACCGCCCGTGCTCGCGGCGGCGCTGGCGGCGCTGGAGCTGCTCGAAGCCGAGCCGGAGCGCGTGCGGGCCCTGAGCGCCAACGCCGCAACGTTGCGGGAAGGCCTTGTCGCCGAGGGCTTGGCCGCGGGTGGCGGGCAGAGCCAGATCGTGCCGCTCGAAGTCGGCGACGCAGGGCGGACGATGGAGCTGTGCGAGCGGCTGCTCGAGCGCGGGGTCTTCGCCCAGGGGATCCGCCCCCCTACCGTGCCGCCGGGATCCTCGCGGCTGCGCTTCAGCGTGATGGCGACGCACGAGCCGGCGGATCTGCGCGACGCCGCAAGGCTGACTGGCGAGGCGGCACGCGAGCTGGGAATTGCCGCGCCGTGGGCGACCGGTTCGCTTCCGGTAGCCGCCTGAGCGCCCGTGGAGGGCGTCTTCGTAACCGGGACGGGCACCGAGGTCGGCAAGACGGTGGTCGCCGCCGCGATCGCCCACACGCTCTCAAACGACGGTAAGCAGGTGACCGTCTTTAAGCCGGCAGTGACGGGGCTCGAGAACGACGAGGGCGAGGCCGACCACGCGCTGCTTCGCCGTGCCGCGGGCTCCGAGCAGAGCGACGATGAGATCACCCCCTATCGATACGCGCCGGCGATGTCGCCGCATCTGGCGGCCGACCTGGCCGGCGAGCAGATCCAGCCGGAGCGCCTGCTCGATGCGGCGCGCGCCGCGGCCGGCGACTCCGAGGCGCTCGTCTGCGAGGGGGTCGGCGGATTGCTTGTGCCACTGGCCGCGGACTACCTCGTCCGCGACTTCGCAGCGGACCTAGGGCTTCCGCTCGTCATCGCAGCCTCCTCCGGCCTCGGCACGATCAACCACACCCTGCTGACGATCGAGGCGGCGCGGTCCGCCGGCCTCGAGGTCGCGGCGGTCGTCCTCACTCCCTGGCCGGAGAAACCCGGCCAGATCGAAGAATCGAACCGTGAGACCATCGCCGTGCTGGGCAAGGTCGAGGTCGAGACGCTGCCGCGCCTCGACCTCAGCTCGCCTAGCTCCTGGCCCCCGCTAGCTCTGCCTCCTGGGCGGCCAGCTCCGAGCCACCGGGATTGACGGCGGCCTCGACCGCCTCCGTGCTGATCCGCTTCGGCTTGGCGCGGATCGCCGACGCAGCGATCACCGCGCCGGCGAGCGCCACTACTGCCGAAACCATCATCGCGTTGCTCAGCCCGTCGACGAACTGTTGCGGGCTCGCCGTCTCGAAGCTGCTCCCGGCCGCACCCTGGAAGATCGCTCCAGAGATCGCGATGCCAAGGCTGCCGCCGACCATGCGGAACATCGAGAGGACGCCGGAGGCGATGCCGGCTTTCTCCACCGCGACGGCGTTCATCGCGGCGCTGGTCATCGGCGACATCGTCAGCGCGATGCCGATGCCGAGCAGCATGAAGCCGGGTAGAAGGTCGAGGTAGCCGGAGTTCACCGCGATCCCGGTGAAGCTGTAGAGCGAGGCGGTGAGGATCAGGAGGCCGGCGACGATCAGCCAGCGCGGGCCGAAGCGATCGGCGAGCCTGCCGGCGACCGGCGCCACGCCGACGATCATCAGGGTGGAAGGCAGGAAGCGGATGCCCGCCTCCAGCGGCGAGTAGCGGAGGATGTCCTGCATGTAGAGGGCGAGGAAGAAGAAGACGCCCATCATCGCGAAGGTGATGATCAGGGCAACGACCACCGCGCCGAGGAAATTGCGGTCGGCGAAGAAGCGGAACTCGACCATCGGCACCTTGACGCGCAACTCGGTGAAGACGAAGGCCAATCCGCCCAGCACTGCCGCGGCCAGCAGGCCGACGATCGGGGCCGAGCCCCATCCCCAGCTGTTGCCCTCGACCAGGGCCAGGACGAGCGCGGTGAGGCTGGTGGTGAGCGTTACCACGCCGAGGTAGTCGACCTCGCGGCCGACCGTGGTGTCGCGCGACTCGCGCACTGCGAACAGCGTCGCCGTGACGGCGCCGATCGCGACCGGGATGTTGAGGTAGAAGATCGCCCGCCAGCTGACGTGCTCGGTGAGGAATCCGCCGAGGACGGGTCCGACGGCGAGGGCGAGGGCGGAGACGCCGGCCCAGGTGCCCATCGCCTTACCGCGCTCGTGGGCGGGGAAGGCGTCGGTGATGATCGAGAGCGTGCCGGGCATCATCAGCGCCGCGCCGACGCCCTGCAGCACACGGCTGGCGACGAGGTCGGTGGCGCCCTGGGCGAGGCCGGCGGTGGCCGAGGAGAGGGCGAAGATGACGACGCCGATGAGGAACATGCGGCGGCGGCCGAAGATGTCGCCGAGCCGGCCCCCGGTGGCCAGCAGAACGGCGAACGACAGCGTGTAGCCGTTGATCGTCCACTCGAGGCCGGAGATCGAGGCGCCGAGATCGCGCTGGATCGAGGGCAGCGCGACGTTCACGACGGTGTTGTCGAGCATGATCATGAACAGCGCGAAGCACATCGCTCCGAGCGTCCACCACTTGCGGTTGTCGTCGGTGATCAGGTGGCTGTAACGGGTCAAGCTGGTCCGACTCCCTTCAGGTGCTCATAGGTCTCGGCGACGTCCTCGCGGTCCATCAGCGAGTCGATCGCGGCATCGAGCTTGCGGCGCTGGGCGGCGCTGAGGCTCCCGGCGAACGCCTCCATCCCTGCCTGGCGGACGACGAGAAGCGTGTCGACCAGCTGCTTGCCCTTGGCGGTGATGGCGACGCGCCTAACGCGGCGGTCGTCGGGGTCCTCCAGCCTGGTGACGAGCTTCTTCTTGACGAGAGCATCGACCGCCCGGCTCATCGAGGGGACCGAGACGCCAAAGGTCTCAGCCAGGTCGCTGACCTGGCGGGGATCCCCCGCCTCACCGAGGCCGCCGAGCTCCAGCAGCGCCTTGCACTGGGTCATCGAGAGGCCGGACTCCTCGATCACGCGCAGCTGGTTGCCGCGGTCGTAGAGAAAGACGTGGCGCAGAAGAGCGCTGAGCCGCGCGGCGGTGTCCTGCGCCTCGCCGCTCACCTCGGGAGTGACCATCTCGTCGACGATCGCCGCAATCTTGTTCGCTTGCATGTCAACAATGGTTGCATAAGCACAACTATTTCTCCAGCGAAATATTTGTTCATGTGACACATATCACGCTTATGCCGCAATCTGCGGGCCTGCGGGGTCGAGATTCCAGCCGGACCCCCCTCTAGATTCGTTCGCGGCGATGTCAGTGGACCATGCTCAGCTCGATCGGGACCATCTCTGGCACCCGTTCACCCAGCAGCTTGGCTGGGTCGAGGAAGAGCCACTGATGATCGAGCGGGCTGAGGGGGCACAGCTGATCGACGGTGAGGGCCGCCGCTATTTGGATGGCGTCTCCTCGCTGTGGTGCAACGTCCACGGGCATCGCCACGCCGGCATCGACGGCGCCGTGCACGAGCAGTTGGAGAAGGTCGCCCACTCGACCATGCTCGGCCTCTCCCACCCTGGCGCCAGCGAGCTGGCGGCGAAGCTGATCGAGTTGGCGCCGCCGGGTCTGTCGCGCGTCTTCTACTCGGAGTCCGGCTCGACCGCGACCGAGATCGCGCTGAAGATGGCCTTCCAGTTCCAGCAGCAGCGCGGCGGGCAGCACGCGCGGCGGACCTCCTTCGTTCACCTGCGCGAGGCCTACCACGGCGACACGATCGGTTCGGTCTCGGTCGGCGGCATCGACCTCTTCCACTCGACCTACCGGCCGCTGCTCTTCCAGACGCATGCGGCGGAGCCAGGCGACGCCGCCGATCTGGAACGCGTCCTCTCCTGCCACGAGGAAGAGATCGCGGCGCTGATCGTCGAGCCGCTGGTCCAGGGTGCCGCCGGGATGCTGGTCCACCCCCCCGGCTACCTGCGCGCCGCGCGCGAGCTCTGCGACCGCTTCGGCGTGCTGATGATCTGCGACGAGGTCGCGACCGGCTTCGGCCGCACCGGGACGATGTTCGCCTGCGAGCAGGAGGGGGTCGCGCCCGACCTGCTCTGCCTCGCCAAGGGGCTGACCGGCGGCTACCTGCCGCTGGCAGCGACGCTGGCCACGGAGCGAATCTACGAAGGATTCCTCGGCGCGCCGGCGGAGCAGCGGACCTTCTTCCACGGCCACACCTACACCGGCAACCCACTCGCCTGTGCGGCGGCGCTGGCCAGCCTCGAGGCCTTCGAGCAGGAGCGGACCCTGGAGCATCTGCAGCCGAAGATCGAGCTGCTCGGGAAGGAGCTCGACCTGGTCGCGGCGATGCCCGAGGTGGCGGAGGTGCGCCAATGCGGCACCATGGTTGGCATCGACCTCGGCGAGCACGATCCGGCACTCCGCCTGGGCCACCGGGTGACGTTGGAGGCACGCAAGCGGGGGGCGATCGTCCGCCCGCTCAGCGACGTCATCGCGCTGATGCCCCCGCTCTCGATCTCCGAGGGCGAGCTTCACCGGCTGGTCGCGATCACCGCCGAATCGATCGAAGCGGCAGTCTCCGGTGCCTATCGGGCGCCATTTGCACATGCGGCTTAGGCGCGCGGGTCCTGTCACGGCGGCCCTCCCCCATGTGCTCGGACGCGCTTCGCGCGCCCTCCGCTATGGGGGACCCCCGCCGCCGCGCCACCCGCGCGAGATACGCTGACCGAATGGGCGAGAGGAAGCGTGGACCCGCGGAGGCTCCCAACCTTGGAGAGCCATCTACGCCACGGCCTTCGGCCTCGGTAGTGCTGCTGAGGCGTGGTGGGAAGCACCAGAGCCGAGCTTTGGAGGTGCTTTTGCTGAAGCGCTCCGAGAGCGCGAAGTTCATGCCTGGGGTATGGGTGTTCCCGGGCGGCGGCGTCGACGCAACCGACGGTGAGGGCGAAGCTGGATACCGAGCCTGCGCAGTGCGGGAGCTGCACGAGGAGGCGGGGATCGAGCTGCCTGCCGACGAGGAGCTGGTGCTGTTCTCCCGCTGGATCACGCCTGAGGTGGTTTCGCGGCGCTTCGACGCCTGGTTCTTTCTGGCATTGGCGCCAGCCCATACACCGCCCGAGCCCGACGGCTTGGAGACGACCGAGGCGGCTTGGTATGAGCCGCGGACGGCGCTGGACGCGCAGCAAGCCGGCGAGCTGGCCCTGGCCTTCCCCACCGTCCAGCAGCTCGAGTCGCTGCTGCCCTACCGCACCGCCGCGGAGGCGATCGAGGCCCATCGCGGCCGCGAGGTGGAACCAATCCTGCCCAAGGTGATCGGTACGCCGGACCAGCACCGCGTCGTCCTTCCCGGCGACCCCGACTATCCCACTTAGCCGTCTGGAAAAGGCGCCAACCCGGCGTGCCAGGGGCCAGGGGCGTAGGTGTGGAGGCCGCTCTCGTCCATCTCGCCCTGCAGCCGTTTGAACAGCTGGCCGGCGTTTTTCAGCGCTTCCTTCAGCTCGGCCTCGCTGCGCTCGTGCAGGTGCCAGAGGAACCAGAGCTGGCGATCGTTGACGCCGAAGTCGATCTCACCGCTCATCGTCGTCGTCCAGGCGAGGAAGCCAGGACTGAACAGCTCTCGCAGCTTGACCGGATCGTACTCGCTGGGCACCGTCGCCAGAAAGCGCTTGTTGAAGTCGATCGACTCGAACTCGACTTTGCGGGCAAAGCGCTGGGTGAGCGCCTCGGGACCCTCGATCGACTCGACGTTGAAGGCGGGAATCACCTGGGCGAGGTCCGGCATGTGCGCCTTTGCCAGCAGTGCCGTCGGCAGCAGAGCCTTGCCGAAGAGGCCGCCAACCTCCTTTTCGTCGGCGTCGCAGCACGAGCCCCAAAAACCTTCGGCCAGTTGGCCGGTGAGCCGGTTGGATCCGCCGACGCAAAGCGCGACGGGCCCGTCTTTGGGATTGATCCCCCCGACCGACTCATAGGCGAGCTCGTGGCGCTCGCCATAGCGCCGCACGATCTCGGCCCACTCTTGCGCTTCCTGCTTTGCGCCCACGAGTCGATCCTATGGGGGTAGGATGCGGCTCATGGTCATCGCTCTCATCGTGGTCGTCGCGATCATCGTCATCGCGGTCCTCTACTACATCGCCAAGCGCAACTCGATCATCGCCTCGCGCAACCGGGTCGACGAGTCGTGGAGCGGGATCGACGTGCAGCTGAAGCGCCGTCACGATCTCGTCCCCAACCTGGTCGAGACGGTCAAGGGCTACGCCGCCCACGAGAGCCAGACCTTCGAGAAAACGACGCAAGCACGGGCCGAAGCGATGAAAGCCCAGAGCGTCGAGGAAACCGCACAGGCGGAGCAGAAGCTGACCCAGGCGCTGGCCGACGTGAAAGCGGTAGCCGAGAACTACCCGGAGCTGCGTGCCACCGAGAACTTCCAGCAGCTCAGCCGCAACCTCTCCGAGCTGGAGGACGAAATCCAGGCCTCGCGGCGGATCTACAACTCCAACGTGCAGTCCTACAACACCGATATCCAGCAATTCCCCGGGTCGATCATCGCCAACCAGGGCGGCTTCACGGAGCGCGAGTACTTCGAGATCGAGGACAAAGCCGATCGCGAGCCGGTCTCGGTCAGCTTCGACAAATAGGCCGAGTCCCCGCGGTCGCCAGCAAGCTCTAATCTTCCGACTATGAGTGCAACGACCGAGGCGACGCTCTGGATCTGCGAGAGCTGCGGGTTCATCTATGACCCGGCGATCGGCGATCCAGACGGCGGCATTCCACCCGGAACGTCCTTCGAGGACATCCCCAGCGACTGGTTCTGCCCCGTCTGCGGGGCAAGAACCACTGACTTTCGACCCGTCGAGCCCGGAGAGGCCTAAGGCCGCGGGTCCTGTCACGGGGGGAGGGGGTGTTAGCGGACTCACCCGTCCGAACACCCCCTCCCCCCGCGCCACCCGCGGCAGGAGCGCTCGCGCATGACCTATGACTACGACTGGATAGTTGTTGGGTCTGGGTTCGGCGGCAGCGTGTCTGCTCTGCGTTTAGCTGAAAAGGGCTACAGCGTCGCCGTGCTCGAGTGCGGCAAGCGCTTCGGCGATGACGACTTCCCGAGTTCGACCGGGGACAGCCGTCGCTACTTCTGGGCGCCGCGGATGGGGATGAAGGGGATCTTCCGGCTCAGCATCTTCAAGGACATCGCCGTGGTCAGCGGCTCCGGCGTCGGCGGGGGCAGCCTCGGCTACGCCAACACGCTCTACGTACCTCCCTCGCCCTTCTTCGAGGACCCGCAATGGGCCGACCTCGAGAGCTGGGAGGCGCGGCTCGCCCCCCACTACGAAACCGCGCAGCGCATGCTCGGCGTCGTCGTGAACGACAAGGACGACCCGGCCGACCAGCTGCTGCGCGAGCTGGGTGAGGAGCTCGGCGTCGCCGACACCTACCGCAAGACCCCGATCGGGGTCTACCTGGACAACCCGGGGAAGACCGTGCCCGACCCTTTCTTCGAAGGCGAGGGACCGGAGCGGACCGGCTGCATGCAGTGCGGTCGCTGTATGGTCGGCTGCCCCCACGGCGCCAAGAACACGTTGGTCAAGAACTACCTCTGGCTGGCCGAGCACCGCGGGGTCGAGGTGAAGGCCGAGCGCACGGTCACCGACATCCGCCCGCTCGGCGCCCCCGACGGCAGCGAAGGCTACGCGATCGCCAGCGAGCGCTCCGGCCTGCTGCACGGCCGTAAGCGACGCACGCTGAAGGCGCACGGCGTGATCGTCGCCGCCGGTCCGCTCGGCACCAACAAGCTGCTGCAGCGCTGCCGCCTCGGCGGCTCACTGCCGCGCATCTCCCCGCGCCTAGGCGAGTTGGTGCGCACCAACAGCGAGAGCATCCTTGGGGTCAGGGTGCCAAAGGACTATCCCGACGACCTGACCAAACGGGTCGCGATCACCTCGAGCATCTACCCCGACCCCCACACCCACATCGAGACCGTCACCTACGGTGAGGCGGGGGACTCGATGAGTCTGCTCAGCACGCTGCTGGTCGGCGACGGCACCCGGGCCACGCGGCCGCTCAAGCTGCTCGGCCAGATCCTCCGCCACCCGCTCGACTTCGCCAAGATCATGTGGCCGAAGGGCAGCTCGCACCGCACGATCATCCTGCTGGTGATGCAGACGCTCGACAACGCGATCGCCCTGCGACCGAAGCTGAAGCGCAACGGCGAAGTGCGGCTGCAGACCGAACAGGATCCCGAGAAGCCCAACCCGACTTTCATCCCGGCCGCCAACCAGGCGGCCGAATGGCTGGCCAAGCGCACCGGTGGGGTCGCGACGAGCTCGGTGACGGAGGCGGCGTTCAACATCCCGACCACCGCCCACATTCTCGGCGGCGCGGTGATCGGACACAGCCCCGAGGACGGCGTCGTCGACTCGCGCCAGCGCGTCTTCGGCTACGAGAACCTGATGGTCTGCGACGGGGCGGCAATCCCCGCCAACGTCGGCGTCAACCCGAGCCTGACGATCACTGCCCTGGCCGAGCACGCGATGAGCCAGGTACCGCCAAAGGAGGGGGCCGAGCCGCGCGACCTCCCCAAGGCCGCGCAACCCGCTGCTGTCTAGTCCCTCGTCACGTCCGCTAGAGAGAGAATCTCTCCCCTACGTAGTCCCAGTTGACGACGTTCCAGAAGGCGTCGATGTAGTCCGGGCGTTTGTTCTGGTACTTGAGGTAGTAGGCGTGCTCCCAGACGTCGCAGCCGAGCAGCGGGATGTTGCCGTCGGTGACCGGAGAGTCCTGGTTCGGGGTCGAGACGACCGCGAGGCCGGAGCTGTCCTTGACCAGCCAGGCCCAGCCGGAGCCGAAGCGGGCGATACCGGCTTTTTTGAACTCGTCCTTGAAGGAGTCGAGCGAGCCGAAGGTCTCGTCGATTGCCGCGGCCAGGTCGCCGCTCGGCGCGCCGCCACCATCGGGGCTGAGCATCTGCCAGAAGAGCGAGTGGTTGAAGTGGCCGCCGGCGTTGTTGCGGACCGGCGCCTGCACGTCACCAGGAATGCTGCTGAGGTTGCGCAGCACGTCCTCGACCTCGCGGTCGGCCCACTCGGTCCCCTCCAGGGCGCCGTTCGCTTTGTCGACGTAGGCCTGGTGGTGCTTGTCGTGATGGACCCGCATCGTCGCCTCGTCGATGTGGGGCTCGAGCGCGTTGTAGTCGTAGGGAAGGTCGGGAACCGAGAAAGCCATCTGGAAGCTCCTTGTTGTTTCAGTTGGTCTGTTGTGAGGGTATCTGGAGGCAGCAAGGAGCGGCCCTCCGCAAGGGAGGTCGCTGCTGTAGTTTGAGTGAAGGAACGCTGCACGGTCCCATTCGTGACTCCAGGGCAGCGTCGGATCGGGGCACCGTCTCGGCGTTGAGGATGGCAGTGAATCGTCACAAGGAGGAAGCGACCCAAGGTTCCGCCCCCGGAGCCGGTGAGCACCTGTCTGGCGAAACCGAGCTCTGGCGCAAGTTCGCCCGCGACCGCGACGCTGCGACTCGCGAGGAGCTGGTGCGGCGGAACATGCCGTTCGCCAAAAGGCTGGCGCTGCGCTACAGGGGAGCAAGCGAGTCCTTCGACGACCTGCTTCAGGTGGCCAACCTCGGATTGCTCAACGCCGTAGATCGCTTCGACCCTGAGCGTGGCATCCCCTTCACCGCCTTTGCCTCGCCGACCATCCTCGGCGAGCTCAAACGCCACTTTCGCGATCGAGTCTGGACCGTGCGAGTACCGCGCGGCCTGCACGACCGCATGGCGGAAGTCGACAAAGCGATCACCGAGCTGACCAAGCAGCTGCAGCGCTCGCCCTCGGTCGGCGAGATCGCCGCGCGGCTGGAGGTGGAGCAGACCGACGTGCTCGAAGTGATGGAGGCAAACCACAACCGCCGGCCGCTTTCACTCGACCGGCCGGCGGGGCCCGAGGACTCAGAGGAGTCGGCGCCGACCGAGTGGATCGGCGAGGAGGACGAGGGCTTCGAGCTGGTCGAGGGCCGGATCGCCCTTGACGCGGCGCTGCCCTTTCTCGACGAGCGAGAGCGGCTGGTGCTGCGCCTGCGCTTCGCCGAGGACATGACCCAGTCGCAGATCGCAGAGCGGATCGGCCATTCCCAGATGCACGTTTCGCGCATCCTGCGCCGCGCGCTCGCTCGAATCCGGGAGCAGATCAGGGAGCAGCGGCAAAGCGAATGACCAGGTACTCGCCGTCGCCGGATTCCTCGACGGTGAGTTCGTCCGCCAGCGCCTCCAGCGAGCCGCCGACATCCGGGACCTCGAGCTCCTCACGGATATGCCTAGCCGCACCCGGTTCCATCGGCCCGAGGCGCAGGTCGATACCACCGTCGCGCTCATCGAGGCCAAGCCTTACGCGGCCGTCGCTGAACCGCTCAGGCGCCGCCCCGGCGATCGCGTCGGTCATCAGGACCACGTCGGAGACGCGATCGACAGAGAGATCCCGGCGCGCCGCCAGCGCCCCGACCACCCGGGCCAGCACGGGTGCCAGCAGCTCGGGGCGATCGATCACCATCTCGGTGCGATCGGTGGGAAAAGGCTTCATCTCGACCGGATCGCCGCTGCCGTTGGTGCCGCCGCCACGCAGGGGAACACGCATCCTCACAACAGTCCCTTGGTCGAGCCCACCCGAGATCGAAAAACTGCTCGAGAGAGCCGCAATCAGGGAGAGACCCAGGCGCAGGCTGTCGCGCTCGGCGTCGGCCTGCGGCTTGATCCCCCCGCCCTCGTCGCGGACGACCACCGTCAGCCCGCTCTCGTCGGGTTCGGCCTCGACGCTGAGCGGCCCCGGCTGCCCTTGGTAAGCATGGACTACAACGTTCATGCACGCCTCGGTGACGACGGTCTTCAGATCCGCCAGCCCGGGTTCGTCCATACCGATCTCCTCTGCCAGGCCCGCGAGGGCGTGGCGGATGACGGCGACGTTCTCAGATTTCGCGGGTAGCACCATCTGCAGCCCCCTGGGCCTGTCTTGGATCGCCTGAGTGTCTGAGCTGGACCCCATCCGTGCCGCCGAGAGACTGGCTCTCGCGGAAACGAGCATAGTCGTAGGACTCCTGAGATTTCCGGCTACCCTCTGCATTCCGGGCACAAACCACCGGTTTGCCAACTCATGCCCAAAGCGCATGCTCAGGGGCGGGCCTGCGGTAGGATCGGCCGGTGAGCCCAGTTCCCTTCGAGGTGGTGAGCGAGGAGCTCGAGGACGGCATCCGCACGTTCTCCATTCGCGGCGAGCTGGACATGAACACGGCGCCGGAGCTCGAGCAGCAGCTCGAGGCTGCGCTGTCCGACTCGGATGCCTCGATCGTCCTCGACCTCTGTGAGTGCGAGTTCATCGACTCGACTGGGATCGCCCTGATCGTGCGCGCCTGGCAGCGCCTCGAGGGCGACGAGGGCCGGGGTCGCCTGGTTCTTTGCTCCCACAATCACCAGGTCCGTCGCCTGCTGAAAATCACCGGGGTCGAATCGTCGATCTCGATGCACGAGCGGCGGGACGCAGCTCTGGCCGAGCTGCGCGGCTGACGCTCACGCGGACGGTTGCGGCTCAAACCGCGATCCGCGGGTTAAGCACCAGCTGGCCACAGCCCCGACGACGGAGCCGATGATAAGCAGGGTGGCAGCGCGCGGAGGCGTAAGAGCGCGGGTATCCGGGTAACCCTGTGCCGATGCCTGCACCACGCCGGAGGTTGCCCCGTGAGCTGTTCGAGACCCGCAGCCATACCTGGCACGAGCTCGGACTCGGCGACGAGCTCGAGCCGGGCTCTCCGCGGCGGGCTCTCCGGGGGCTTCCGATCGCCCTGATCGTGCTCGCGGCCACGCTGGTCGTGTACAGCCATCGCCATCAGTGGCTGCCTGGCTACGGCTCATGGGTGAAGGCCGGCACCGTCGCGGTGCTGGTGATCGTCGGCTCGGTTGCCGTGCACCGGCTGGTGCGGGGAGTCTCGCCGCGCCTCTTCCGCCGCCTCGACCCAGCCACGGCCGGCACCCTGGGCTTTCTGATCCGCCTCTTCGCGATGTCGCTGGTCATTGTCCTGGCGCTGCGCATCGCCGGCGTAACCGTTGCCGCGCTGGCACTCGGCGGCACGATCACCGCGGTCGTCCTCGGCCTTGCCGCTCAGCAATCGCTGGGCGGCATATTCGCCGGGGTCCTCTTGCAGAGCACCCGCCCCTTCCGGGTCGGCGAACGGGTGCGACTGGTCGGCGGCGTCCTCGCGGGCTCGCTCGAGGGCACCGTCAGCTCGCTGGGTCTCTTCTACACCACGCTCGCTCAAGGGGCCGACCGGATTCAGATCCCCAACAGCGTGATGATCAACCTCGCTGTCGTACCCCTGCGTGAGCCGGACAAGATCGACGTACGGGCGCGCTTCTCGCCGGACGCCAGCCCGCGGCGGATCGAGCAGCGCCTGCAGAATGCAATCGACATACCGACTCGCTATGCGCCCAACGTCGCCCTCGAGGAGATCGACGAGGATGGCGTCGTCCTGCGGATCAGCGCGACGCCGCTACGGCCTGGCGACGGCTCCCAGCTCGCCGAGGAAGTGCTCGACGCGCTGCGGCGAACGCCGACCGCGGCGGCGAGGGGCATCTCCGAGGCCGGCTAGACGTCGGCTCGGGCCCGCTGCGGCCCGGCAGTGGCGGCGAAGCGGGCCGCCGCCTGCTCGGGATCGGGGAAGACTTCGCCGCGCACGAAGCGGTCCTCGCTCACCTGCCAGATCCAGGCAACAGGTAGGTCCCGGATCCCCTGCTCCCGGCTGCGCGCGTAGACGCGGCCCCGGACCAGCAGCGTGTCGCCACTGCGCTGCAGCTCGCTGGGCGTGATCCGAAGCTCTTCCCAGACCTCGGCCACGTCGGCCAGGTAAGCGCGCAGGCCGTCCGGCCCGACGTAAGGCGCATCGCGACCGATCGCTTCTGCGGTGACGACGGGGAAGAACTCCAATGCCTCGTCGCAGACGGCGACGATCTCCTCGCTGTCACGGCGGTTGAAGGCGTCATAGAGCCGCTCGATCAGCTCCATCTGCGGGTCAGGCATTGCCGTCCCCCAGGCTCACTGCCACGCTTGCGGACTGCCGCCACGCTTCCGCTTCGGGGCCGGTGGAGACGTTCGAGGCGCGCGCGATGGCGAGCATCGCCACGTCGTCGTCAAGCCCCCCGTCGGTGAAGGCGTGCAGGGAGGCCTCGAGTCGTTGCAGTGCCATCGCCGGGTTGGAGGTGCCGCCGAGTTCGGCCCGCAACCGCGCCTCGCCGAAGCGCCCCTCTGCTCCCTGCGCCTCGGTGATGCCGTCGGTGACGACCACCAGCTGCTGGCCGGGCTCGACCTCGCAGCGGGCGATCCCCCACTCCGCGTCGTGGAAGGCGCCGAGCACCGGGTCGGCATTCGCCACCTCGCTGACGCTCTCGGCGTCGACCAGCAATGGCGGCGGATGGCCTGCGACCGCGAGGCGCACGGGTTCGAAGCGGTCCTCGCTGAGAGTCAAGGCCGCGAGGCTGCAGAGGGCGGAGTCGCCTCGCGCCAGCAGCGCACGATTGAGGGTTTGCAGGGCGACCAAAGGATCGTCGGTGAGGACGGCAGCGGTGCGCAAGGTGTAGCGGGCAACCGCGGTTATCGAAGCGGCGCGGGCGCCACGGCCGGTCACGTCGCCGATCACGAGCATCCACCCTCCGGGTACGCGGAAGACGTCGTAGAAGTCGCCGCCGACCTCGTTCTCGGCCCCCGCCGGCCGGTACATCGCGGCAATCGACCAGCCCGGGATGTGGGGCAGCGGCGAGGGCAGCAAGCCGCGCTGCAAGATCTCGGCGATCTCGGCCCGCGCCCGCTCGGCGTGCTCGAGGTCGGCGAAGAGGCCGGAGTTGTCGAGTGCGAGTGCCACGCGGCCGGAGAGGATCCAGGCGAAGCGGGCATCCTCGCGCCGGTAGCGCCGCCGCGACCAGGCGACGCCGATCGTCAGCGCTCCGGTCACTTCGCCGCGGGCCTGCAGAGCGACGGTGATCGCCGAGCGCATCCCCAGGCTGCGCAGGAACTCGAGGTCCTCGGCGTCGTCATGGGCCAGCTCGCGCAGATCCCGCTCGGACATGCGCTCGTAGAAGCGAGGCTCCAGCGACGAGCGGCTCTGGCCCTCGACCATCGGTTGCGGCGTCGAGGGAAGGCGCTCGGCAAGCCCCTGCTCGAACTCCGGTCTACCGCCGGGTCCGACGCGAACGGCGACGCGGCTGGGGACGCGGTCCTCATCGAGCACGTCGATCATGCAGAAGTCGGCCAGCTCCGGCACCAGGATCGCGCAGATCGCGTCGAAGGTCTCCTCCAGCGAACCACCCGCCTCGGAGATCGTGGCTATTTCGCCGAGAATCTGGAAGCGCTGCCTCGCCTTGCGCTCACGGCGGATCGTGATCGCCAAAACGAGCGCGATCAGCAGAGCGGCAATGGCCCCCACGGTTATGGCGATCCAGTCGATTCCCTCATCTCCGATTCCGTTGATCCCTACCGAAAACACAGTAACTGCCACCGGTTGAAATGTCTATCGGGGTTTCGGCCGCTCAGCGATGGGTACGAATGTCGCCATGATCGATACGAAGTCGATCCCGCAGCCCGGAGAGCGCTGGCTCAGTTGTCCTCCCTATCTGTTGATCGCGCACGTTCAGAGGGTCGACGAGCGAGCCGAACCGCCGGTGGTCAGCTACGAGCTCCAGGACGAGGAGGGCTTTCTGCTGGAAAGCATCGAGCACGCGGTGCTCGACGACGGCTGGTGGAAGAGCTTCCAGCCGATGGTCCCCCGCTCGGGCTAGCCGGAGCCATAGGGGCCCGAGCGAGCTCGAGCCAACGCCTGCGTCCCGTCTGGGCTCCCGCCTAGGCGATGCCCTCGAACTCGTACTCGCGCAGGAAGCCCTCGAAGAGGCGGCGGTGACCCTGCTCGTCGCGAAGAATCGAGATCGTCATGTCCTGCGTGACCGGGTCGACGGCCTCGGTCTCCTCGATGATCCGGGTGTAGTGCTCGATCGCGCCGGTCTCCGCCTTGATCACGCCGCGGATCACATGGACGATGTCGGTCTGCTCTGCGGGGGGCTGGAGGAAGCTCTGCTCGGCGGCGAAATCCTCCGAGCCAGGCACCACCCCGTAGAGCTCCTTGATCCGCGCGGCGAATTGCTTGGCGTGGCCGAGCTCCTCTTCGATGTCCTCTGCCAGCGACTCCTTGATCTCCTGCGCACGCACGCCGTCGAGATTGACCGACGCGGCCAAGTAGCTCATGACGGTCTCGATCTCCATCCAGTAGGCCTTTTGGAGCAGCTCGACCACCTGCTGCCGGCTCTCCAGGCTGGCACTGTCAAAGATTCCCTTGCTCGGGGTCGGCGCTGAAGCCCCCATCGTTCCTCCGTTCAGATTTGCGGGATACCGATGCAACTACCCGCTCGTTGCGCGATCAATCGCCGCTCTCCCGTCGCCATCCGGGCCCCATCTCATACTGTCTATCGATTGTTTGCCCACAAATGGGATGGGTATGGATCTATCGATGGAGGATCGGAAGCGCTTCGTACGTGGCGTCCCTCCCCGCGGCTTTCCAGAGGGACGCTCACAGCTGCACGCAGAGTGCCTGATCGAGGGTCTGGATCCCCATGTGGAGGTCATGGTGCGGGTGCGGCAGACAGTCGAGCGACAGGTTCTCGACGCAAAAGGCGAGCCGGTCGATTTCCTGGTCGTCGCCGGTACGCGCTACGCCAGCCGCGAGGAGGCCGTGGAGCACGAGGTCCAGATCCCTTCGCTCCCCGGCCGCACAGCGCGCATCGAGCCGGCCGGCGAAAGACGGGCGGAACTGGTCGAGAACGGCGTCAAGGCGGGAGCCCTTACCTGGAGGTGGGAGCCACTCCACGCCACGACTGAAGCCTGGATCGAGGAGATCGCACCGGGTCTGCATCTCGTGCAGGTCAGCGTTGCCAACCGGCTCGAATGGGAGGGCGGCGAGTCGGGGCAGCCGCTGATGCGAACGTTCTACTCGACCGAGGTCGTCCTGCACAGCCCCGATGGCGCCTTCGCGTCATTGGCCGACCCCCCATCCCACTTGCGTGAGCACTCCGGTGCCTGCCACAACGAGGGTCTCTGGCCGGTCTTGATCGGAGAGGCAAGTGATCGTCGCACGATGCTCGCTGCGGAGATCCGCCTTCGGGACTATCCGCGCGTCGTCCCCCTGGCCGGGCCCGACCCCTTTGCTCGTGGCAATACCGGAGGCCGGAGGGCGATCGCCGGCATCCCCCACGCCGCCTGAAGCCCGCCGAACGGCCCCAGAGGGGCAGCTCTGAGATAATCGCCGCCTTCGGGGCGTGGCGCAGCCTGGTAGCGCGCACCGTTCGGGTCGGTGAGGTCCCCGGTTCAAATCCGGGCGCCCCGATTAGAAGCCGGCGTTGCGTCAGACCTGGATCTCGCGGGCTTCCCGCGAGTCGAGGTCGTAGATGAAGCCGGCCACCTCGATCTCGGCCGGGAGAAGCGGCGAGCTTTCGATCGAGAGGAGATCCTGCCGGAGGGTCTCGATCGGGTCGGCGATAGTAAGGAAGTCGACCTCGGCATTCGCGCCAGGTGGGAGCAGCTTGCGGAGGTCGTCATCCCCGTGCTCGGCCATCGCGCACTGGCTGTGGTGGATGACGAGGATCCGCCTGGTCCCCATCGCACACGAGGCCGCAAGGGAGCGTAGGACGTCGCCCGTCACGCGACCGCCCGCGTTGCGGACGATGTGCACCGTTGCAGGCCAATCGTCGAGGAAGTCGGCGGCGTCTAGGCGCGCGTCCATGCAGGTGACGACGGCGATGCGCTGATCTTCAGAGTCCATTCGGGCGGGCATCATAAAATGGCGCGGGGCGGCGGCGGGTCGCCTAGCTGACTGCTTCGATCGCCCGTTCGGCTCGGGCGGCGCTGGGACCGTCCTGGAGGGTGCGAGTGCCGCCCGGTCCGCTGACGATCATCGCCTGGCCGGCACGGATGCCGAGGCTCATCCCCAGGTCTTCGTAGCCTTCGAGCGTCCTTGCGATCGGCGCACCGGAGCCGCCCTGGCTATCGAGATATTCCTGCCATTCGGGCACGTCCAGTTCGCCGATCGAGCCTGCTAGCGAGGCCATGAGCTCGTTGTCGATCCCGAACCGTTCCGCCTCGCCCTGATTGCGGAAGAAGAGGTAGGTGTATTGCCAGCCGTAGCCCTGCTGAGCTGCCGCCTCGGCACCGAAGAAGCCGAGCTCGAGCGGATTCTCGGCGACGGAGTAGTGGCGCATCAGCAGCTTCACCGCTCCAGGGCGCACGTAGCTTTCGACCAGGGGGGGAATCGTGTCGAGGAAGTCGGCGCGGCAGTTGCCGCATTGGAGGTCGTTGAAGACCTGAATCGTGACGGGGGCGTCGTCCGACCCGAGCCGGTCGCCTTCCTGAGGAATCCCGCCGAAGAGCTCCTGCGCGTCGGAGATCCCTTCGAGCTGGACCACGTCGCGACCCGCTTCCCTGGTTGAGATGTTGACCAGCGCGTAGCCGAGCGCGCCGAGCGCCAGGGCAAGCACGAGGATCACCCAGAGGCGGCCGCGGCGAGGTATCGGGGTGGCAGCGACTTCGGACACCCCTGCATTATCGCGAGCCCGGCGTTCGAGCCCGCCGATCTGCCCAAACTGCGTACGCGTCCGTTTGACACGTCCGCTCTCGGGGGTAAAATTGGGCTACCCGATTTCAACTACCTGGGAGGTCCGCCGTGGCCAATCACCTCACCCCGTCCGAGCTTGCCGACGAACTGCGCATGAAACGGCAGGAGGTGATCGGCAAGTGCGTCGAGATGCACGTACCGATCTTCCATGGGCGGATCGACAAGTCTCTCTTCCAGACCTCACTCCGGCGGGCCACCGAGCAGCAGGCCCGGCGCCACGCTTCGACCGCATAGATGGTTGATTCCTAATTAGCGTGCCCGCGGGGGCGCGACTGGCCAAGCTGGGCGGTGCACGCGGCCGCCGCGCGTAGCAGCGCTACGCGCAAGGTCGTGGGTGCCGATCCAGCGCCGTGCCAGGCGGGTCATCCGTGGGTGCGGGAATTAGGAATCAACCATCTGACCCCTCGGTAACCGTCCACTAGACTCCCCGCCGTGGAGGAGCGGGGAACCAAATCGGTCACGCTCGCGGACCTGCTTCCGCGAGCCGCGAAGGTCTACGGCAGCGCCCCGGCGATCCAGTTCAGGGACGGCGAGGAGTGGGTGAAGCGCAGCTTCGTCGAGGTTGAGGAGACGGTCCGCAAGCTCGCCCTCGGCCTGGTCGACCTCGGTGTCACCAAGGGCGACAAGGTCTCGATCCTCGCCAACACCCGCCCGGAGTGGACCTACTTCGATTTCGCCGCGCTCTCGATCGGCGCCACCGTCGTGCCGATCTATCAGACCAACTCGCCCGAGGAGTGCCAGTACGTGTTGGAGAACTCCGACACCAAGGTCGTCGTGGTCGAGGACGACGAACAGCTGGAGAAGATCCGCGCCGTCCGCGACCAACTTCCGTTGCTGGAGCAGGTGGTGAGGATGACTGGCACCAGCGACGACGCGATCTCCCTTGAGGATCTGTCCTCGCGCGGCGCCACCCGTGACGCCGGGGAGTGGGAGCGACTCTGGCAGGCAGTCACTCCGGAGGACATCTGCACCTTCATCTACACGTCGGGGACGACCGGGCCGCCGAAGGGCTGCGTGATCTCCCATGGCAACTACCGGGCGATGCTCGACATGGTCAACGAGACCAGCGTGATCGAGGGCGAAGACGTCACCTACCTCTATCTCCCCCTCGCCCATTCCTTCGCCCTGCTGATCCAGCTGGGCAGCTTCGACCTCGGCGCGACGATCGCCTACTGGGAGCGCGACCCGCTGAAGATCATGCCCAACCTGGCCGAACTGAAACCGACCTACTTCCCCTCGGTGCCGCGGATCTTCGAGAAGATCTACACCCTCGCGACCAGCAGCATGGAAAAAGAGGGCGGCATCAAAAAGGCGGTCTTCGACTGGTCGATACGGGTCGGCGGCAAGATGCGCCAGGCCGAACGAGCTGGCCGCAAACCAGGCTTCCTGCTGCGCAAGCAGTACGAGTTCGCCGACAAGAAAGTCCTCTCGAAAATCCGCGGCCTCTTCGGCGGCAAGCTGCGTCTTGCGGTCTCCGGCGCCGCACCGATCAGCCCCGACATCCTGCGCTTCTTCGACGCCGCCGGAGTGCTCGTGCTCGAGGGCTGGGGGATGACCGAGACGTCGACCGCGGCGACGATCTCCTCGCCGGATGACTTCAAGATCGGCACGATCGGCAAACCCTTCCCCGGCTGCGAGATCAAGATCGCCGAGGACGGCGAGATCCTGGTCAAGGGTCCCAACGTCTTCCAGGGCTACTACAAGAACGAGGAGGCGACCCGCGAGACGATCGTCAACGGCTGGCTTCACACCGGCGACCTCGGCTCGATCGACGCCGACGGCTTCATCACGATCACCGGGCGCAAAAAGGACATCATCATCACCGCCGGTGGCAAGAACATCACGCCGGCCAACCTCGAGGGCGAGATCAAGCAGCACCCGCTGGTCTCCCAGTGCGTCGTCGTCGGCGACCGGCGACCCTACCTGGTGGCTCTGGTCACGCTCGATCCCGAAGAAGCAACCGCCTACGCCAAGGAGCACGCCCTGCCCGAGGATCCGGCGCAGCTCTCCGCCAACGGCGGCGTGCGCGAGGCAATCGAGGCACACCTGGCCAAAGTCAACGAGAAATTCGCAAGGGTCGAGCAGGTCAAGAAGATCGCAATCCTCCCTCAGGACCTCTCACAGGAAAGCGGCGAGCTGACCCCGACCCTGAAGGTCAAGCGCGCCGTCGTCGCCGACAAGCACCAGCACGAGATCGAGCAGCTCTACGCGGGCTGAGGCTTAGAGCCTCAGGAGGCCTCACCGCGAAGCAGTGCCGAGGTCGTCTGCTCCAGCACCCGGCGCCAGGCCGAGGCTTGCTCCGGCTCCTCTTTGGAGGCGCGCTCGACCGCACGGCGCACTCGTCGCTCGGAGATCTCGAGCCCGTGGCGCTCGGCGATCTCCTTGTAGCGATCGTAATCCTGGGCGAGGGTGGCGGTGACGGACTCGAAGCCGTGGCGGGCGATCTTCAGCCGTCGAGAGTAGTCCATGATCGGCGTGCCGAACATCAACTCGTCGTTGGGCTCGGGCTCGACCAGGATGATGTCGACCCCCGGGTACTTCTCCTGCCAGCGGGCCACGGCCTCGTGCAGGCGGGCGTGAGCGATCAAGCGGAAGGTCTGGTTGGCGATCGCCGGCAGCCCCATGTCGGAGACCCGGCGCACGCGGGTCCCGAACACCGTCGGGATCGTCTGTTCGAAGTCGTTGACATAGGGCACGAGTGGGTTCACCACGATGATGAACTTGGCGCCCTTCTCGACCGCGATGTCGACGTTGGTGGTCGAGCGGATGCCGCCGTCGACCAGCTGCCGGCCCTTCAGGTCGACCGGCTTGTAGACGATCGGCAGCGCGGTCGAGCACTCGATCGCCTTCGATATCGGCACGTCGTCCCAGCCCTCCTCGCCGAAGACCAGGCGCTCGCAGGTATCGAGGTCGGTCGCGGTCAGGTAGAGCTCTTTGTCGAGCCGGCGGAAGTCGTTGATGCGGCCGGCGTCGGCGAGCGCCTGCTCGACGTAGTCGGCGATTCCCCCACCTGAGTAGATACCGGTTGGCAGTGCCTCGGCGAGACCGACGCCGATGTCGATCGCCGAGAAGTCCCCCATCTGGACCAGCCTGCGCATCAGCTCGAGCGAGCGCAGCGGCAGCATCGCGGCCTTCTGCAGGAAGCCGAAGTAGTTGAACTTCAGCACCTTGTCGAGGTCGAGATCGTCGAGCTCCGACTCCACCCGCTTGTTGATCACCTGCATCATTTCGTCGGGGGTGACGCCATTGGCGAGCATCGTGGCGACGAAGGAGCCGGCGCTGGTGCCGACGTAGACGTCGAAGCTGTTGACGGTGCTGTTGACCGCGAGCAGGTCGAGTGCGCGCAGGGCACCGATCTCGTAGACGCCGCCGGTGAAGCCGCCGCCACCGAGGACCAGGGCGGTCTTCGAAGGCCGCTTGCGACCCTTGACCCGTTTACGACGGGTGGGGGTCTCGATATCGACGACCTTGCCCATAAACATGGATTATCCCAGAGAGGGCGGGCGGGTTGGTTTTGGGAGGGAAGGGGGTGTCCGGTCGGTTGCTGGGTTTTCGCCAGCCGCGTGTGCATCTCTCGCTGAGCGGGTGGGGCGAAAAGAGGACGCCGCTGCCCGACCGGACACCCCCTTCCCTCCCTCTTCGGCCGAGGACCCCGCTACCTTGCGTCGTTCTCGTGTTGCAACTAGCTATGAGACGGGTGTCGATTCTCTTCGGCCTACTAGCTGTTCTGCTTCTCCTGCCTGTGGGGGCGAGCGGGGCCGGCAACGCCTGCGGGCAGATGCGGGAACGGTTGGTCTATGGGGGCGGATCGGCCAGCGGGTTGTTTGTGATCGATGCGGGAAGCGGCAAGCCTGTCTGCGCGCGGGCCGCGAAGACGCCGCGAACGCTTGCTTCGAATACGAAGCTCTTCACGACGTCCACCGCTCTCTTCCGCTTCGGCCCCGAATACCGGATCGCGACGAAGCTGCTCACCGATGGGACGATCGGTTTCAACGGCGTCCTGCATGGCAGCCTCTACCTGCAGGGCGGGGGCGATCCGGCGCTCGGAATCCCTTCCTTTTATGATCGCTATGGCGGTGGGCTGGGGACCAACCTCTTCGGACTCGGGAGCCAGCTCCAAGCCGCGGGGGTGACTGCCGTCACCGGCCGCCTCTACGCCGACGACACGGTTTTCGATCGGGTCCGCGGTGTGGCCGACTCCGGTTACGGGACTAGCCCGTACATCGGGCCGCTCTCCGGCCTCTCCTTCGACTCCGGCTACCGCGGCTCGATCTCCCAAGGCTTCGCCTCGGACCCGGCGACGCTCGCGGCGACGAAGCTGGCAGGGGCGCTGCGCTCGGCCGGCATCTCGATCCGGGCCGGGGTGGCACGCGGCGCGACGCCTGCCGGCGCGGACCCGCTCGCCACCGTGCGCTCGCCGACGATGTCGCGCCTGATCGAGGCGACCGACGTCTATTCGAACAACTTCTTCGCCGAGATGCTTGCGAAGCTGCTCGGCGCCCACTTCGGCGGCGCCGGAACCACCCAGGCCGGAACGAACGTGATCGAGCGCTTCGCTCGCGGCCAGGGCTCGGGTATCCAGGCGATCGACGGCTCCGGCCTGACCCGCGGTAACCGCGCCTCTCCGTCCCAGGTCGTGGGCCTCCTGCAGGCAATGCGCGGGACGGGGGTCGGCGACGAATTCATCCAGGACCTGGCGCTTGCCGGGCACGAAGGAACCGTTGCCGACCGGATGCACGGAACCCCCGCCTACGGCCGCTGCCGCACCAAGACCGGCACCCTGACCGCAGTGAGCGCCCTCTCGGGCTACTGCTTCAACCGCAGCGGCCGGATCATGGTCTTCTCGATCCTGATGAACAGCGTCGGCGACCTCTCCTTGGCCCACTACGAGCAGGACAAGATCGCCGCCCTGGTCGCTTCCTACTGAGGCCTAAGAGCCGCCCTCCAGGAGGGCACGAAGACCAGCTTCGTCGATGACCTCGACCTCCTCCAGTTTCTCCGCTTTGGCCAGCTTCGAACCCGGGTTCTCGCCGGCGACGACATAGTCGGTTTTCTTCGAGACCGAGTTGACCACCTTGCCGCCGGCAGCCTTGACCAGCGCTGCCGCCTCCTCACGGGTCAGCTCGGGCAGCGTGCCGGTCAGCACCAGGGTCCTCCCCTCCAGCGGCCCGCCTTCGGGGCGCCGTTCCGAGGCGTCCTGCTCGAGGCGCAGACCCTTCTGCCGCAGCTTCTCGACCAGCTGCCAGGTCGGCTCGTCGGCGAGCGACTCGGCGATCTGCACCGCCATGATCGGCCCGACACCCTCGACCTCCTCGATCGCCTCGGGGTCGGCCTCGTGCAGCGCGTCGATCGAGCCAAAGTGGTCGGCGAGCGCCTCCGCGGTGACGTAACCCACTCCAGGCAGCCCGAGGGCGTAAAGAACGCGTTTGAAGGGACGCGAGCGCGAAGCGTCGATCGCCGCCAGCAGGTTGCGGGCGGAGATCTCGGCGAAGCGGTCCATGCCCACGAGCTGCTCCTCGGTCAGGTCGTAGATGTCGGCGACGTCGCCGATCAGGCCTTCCTCGAGGAAGCGCATCGCCTGCTTCTCCCCGAAGCCGTCGATGTCCATCGCCCCCTTGCTGACGAAGTGCTTCACATGCTGGAAGGACTGGCCCGGACAGCCGGTGCGGTTGGGGCAGATCGTGAACACCGCCCCCTCGGGCTTGACAGTCTCCGTGCCGCAGGCGGGACACCGCTTCGGCGGCCTCGGCTTGCGGGCGCTCTTGTTCTCCCGTTTCTGGACCATCGGGGCAACGACCTGTGGGATCACGTCGCCGGCCCGCATCACCACGACCTCGTCGCCGACGCGGACGTCCTTGCGGGCAAGGTCCTCCTCGTTGTGGAGCGTCGCCGTGCTGACGGTGACACCGCCGACATGGACGGGCTCCAGCATCGCGAACGGCACCAGGTGGCCGGTGCGGCCGACGTTCCAGACGACGCTGTTCATCCTCGTCGTCGCCGTCGTCGGCGGGAACTTCCAGGCGATCGCCCAGCGGGGCTCGCGCCCGACCACGCCCAGCTCGCGCCATAGTGCTCGCTCGTCGACCTTGACGACGACGCCGTCGATCTCGTAGTCAAGCGCCTCGCGCCGCTCCTCCCACCAGTGGCAGCGCTCGACCACCCCCTCCACCCCGCGGTGGTGCGCGGTGTCGGGGTTAACCTTGAAGCCGCGTTCGTTCAACCAAGCGACCTCGTCCATATGGGTGGCGAGGTCGAGCCCGCGGACCGCGCCGATCCCATAGCACCAGGTCGAGAGCGGTCGTTCGGCCGCCAGCGCCGGGTCGAGCTGGCGGATCGAGCCCGCGGCCGAGTTGCGCGGGTTGGCGAAGGTCGGTTCCTCGGCTTCGGCCCGGCGCTCGTTGAGGGCTTTGAATGCCGCGATCGGCAGGTAGACCTCGCCGCGAACTTCGATCAGCTCGGGCGCGTCGAGGATTCGCAAGGGCACCGAGCCGATCGTGCGCAGGTTCTGGGTCACGTCCTCGCCGACACGGCCGTCGCCACGGGTGGCGCCGCGCACGAGCACGCCGTTCTCGTAAGTCAGCGAGATCGCCAGACCGTCGATCTTGGGCTCGGTCGTGTAGCTGAACTCCGAGGCGGTGATGTCGAGGCGCTTGAGGTGGTTGGCAAGCCGGCTCTCCCAGGCGCGGAGCTCCTCCTCGTTTCGCGCGTTGCCCAGCGAGAGCATCTGCTCGACGTGCTCGACCTGCTCGAAGCGGTCGAGCGGCGGCGCCCCGACCCGCTGCGTCGGCGAGTCCGGCGTGCGCAGCTCTGGGTTGTCAGCCTCGATCGCCCGCAGCTCGTCGAGCAGCACGTCGTACTCGTCATCGCCGACCTCGGGTTCGTCGAGGACGTAGTAGAGCCGGTTATGGCGCTCCAGCTCCTGCCGCAGCTCGGCAGCGCGCTGTGCGTCGACCTCGCTCACGCCGCCGGGGCGCAGGCGGCCAGCATCTCCTCGAAGCGCCAGCCTCGCAGTCGCTCCAGGCCACCGTGGTCGGTGAGGTCGAAGTGGATCGGCGTGACCGCGATCCGCCCCTGCGAGACCGCCATCAGGTCGGAGCCCTCGAGCTCCTCGAAGCCGGGCTGCCAGCCGTAGATCTCATAGCGGCGGCGGCCGTCCCTGTCCTCGGAGACGAGCTTCAGCTCGTCGTTGTAGACGCGTTTGCCGAGCTTGGTCACCTCGATTCCGGTCGGCTCGCCGGCGGGGCAGTTGACGTTGATCAGCGTCTTCGGTGGCATCGGCTCGTCCCCCAGCGCGGCGATGAGCTGAGCGACAAACGCGGCCGCAACCGAGAAGTCGAAGCGGCCGCTGACATAGCCCATGCCGCCGCCGGAGGACTGCTGAGAGATCGCCACCGCCGGAATGCCGAGCACGATTCCCTCGAATGCGGCGGCAACGGTGCCGGAGTAGGTGATGTCGTCACCGAGGTTGGCGCCGTGATTGATCCCGGAGACGATCAGGTCTGGCCGGTGGCCGACCAGACCAAGCTCGGCGAAACGGACGCAATCGACCGGGGTGCCGTCGGTGGCAAAACCCCGATCGCCATCGCCAAACTCGACCTCCTCGACCGTCAGCGGCGAGCGGGTCGTGATGCTGCGCGCGGTGGCACTGCGGTTCGAGTCGGGTGCGATCACGTCGACGTCCACCCCGTCGAGCGCGCGCAGGGAGCGGCGGGCCGCCTGGAGGCCGGGTGCCGAGATGCCGTCGTCGTTGGTCAGAAGCACGCGCATGGAAGGGCGATTCTAGGGGCGGGGGAGGGGGTGTCCAGCCGTTGCTGGGTTTTTCGCCTCGCGCCCAGCTTCTCTCGCCGAGCGGTCTGTGCGAAAAACAGGACGCCGCTGCCGGCCGGACACCCCCTCCCCCTCCTCCGCCAGCGCGGGCATACTCCGCGCTATGAGGACCGTTCGCTTGGACATCGAATATGACGGGACGAGCTTCCGTGGCTGGGCAGCTCAACCGGGCTTGCGGACTGTGCAGGGGGAGCTGGAGGCTGCTTTGGCTACGGTGCTGCGGGAGCCCGTGCAGCTGACTGTGGCTGGGCGCACGGATACCGGCGTGCATGCGCTGGGGCAGGTTGCGAGCTTCGTCGCCTCAGGCGAGGTCAAGGAGGATCTGGCTCGGCGGCTCAATGGAGTCGGGCCAGATGATCTCGCCGTCACCGCCGCAGCGGTTGTCGAGGACGGCTTCGACGCGCGGCACAGTGCCAAATCGCGCAGTTACCACTATCGCCTGCTGACCCGCTCCGCACCGAGCCCCTTCGAGCGGGGGCGGGCGCTCTGGTGGCCCTATCGCTTGGACCTGGACGCACTCAAAGCCTGTGCCGCAACCCTCCCGGGCAATCACGACTTCACCGCTTTCACCCCGACCCAGACCAACCACATCCGCTTCGACCGCAACATCTCCCAGGCCGGCTGGGAGCAAGAAGACGACACCCTTACCTTCCGCATCACCGCCGACGCCTTCATGCGCAACATGGTGAGGATCCTGGTCGGCACGATGCTCGAAGCAGCCAACGGCCGCCGGTCCATAGCCAGCTTCACGAAACTCCTAGAAGGAGCTCCCCGAACCGAGGCGGGTGACACGGCCCCTCCCCACGGTCTCTACCTTGAGTCAGTCAGCTACTGAGCTTCAGACCAGCTCGAGATAGACCATCTCGGTGCTGTCCGAGCGCCGCGGGCCAAGCTTGATGATCCGCGTATAGCCGCCGGGCCGCTCGACGTACCGCGGCGCGACCTCCTCGAACAGCTTGTGCACGATGAACTTGTCGTTGTGCAGCGTCGCCAGCGCCTGCCGGCGGGCGTGAAGGTCGCCACGCTTGGCGAGCGTGATCAGCTGCTCGACCTCGGGCTTGACCGCCTTGGCCTTCGCCTGACTGGTCTTGATCCGCTCGTGCTCGATCAGCTGCTTGGAGAGGTTGGACAGGAGCGACTCCCGGTGCGCCGCATTGCGACTCAGTTTGTTTCGCTTCTTACGGTGGCGCATCGGGTTCCTTAGCTCGCTCTCGCCGCTTCCTCAGTCTGCCTGCAGATCGAGGCCGCGCGACTGCAGGGTCTCGATTACTTCGTCGATCGACTTCGAGCCGAAGTTGGGGATCGCGTTCAGCTCCGAACGGGTCTTGCGAACGAGATCGCCGACGGTCTGTACGCCGGCCCGCTTGAGGCAGTTGTAGGAGCGCACACCGAGCTCCAGCTCCTCGATCAGGATCTCGTCGAGGCCGTTGTTGGCCGCCGAACCGGCCCCATCGCCGCCGCCTATGGCGGACAGTCCGTCGCCACCGGCGAGCGGAGCGGCGATCGCCTCGCGAGCGGTCAGTTCCTCGACCCGCTCGGCGTCGGTGAAGATAGCCAGAGTCTTGATCAGGATCTCCGAGGCCTCACGCAGGGCCGCAGCCGGCTCGATCGAGCCGTCGGTCTCCAACTCCAGGGTCAGTTTGTCGAAGTCGGTCCGCTGGCCCACGCGGGCGGTTGCGACCGAGTAGGAGGTGCGGCGGATCGGCGAGAAGATCGAGTCGATCGGGATGACGCCGATCGGCTGGTCGTCGGACTTGTTTTCCTCAGCCGGCGAGTAGCCGCGGCCGCGGCCGATCGTCAGGTAGACCTCGAGCTTGGTTTTTTTCTCCAGCGTCGCGATCGGGGCGTCTGGGTTGAGGATCTCCACTCCTGAGGGAAGGTCGATGTCCTTGGCCTTGACCTCACCGGGGCCGGTGGCGACGAGGGGCGCCTCGACCTCGTCGGCATCGGTGTGCATGCGGACGACGAGGTCCTTCAGGTTGAGGATGACGTCGGTGACGTCCTCTTTGACGCCCGGCACCGTGGAGAACTCGTGGGCGACGCCCTCGATACGAACGCTGGTGACGGCAGCGCCGCCCAGCGAGGAGAGCAGGACGCGACGGAGCCCGTTGCCGAAGGTGTAGCCGAAGCCCTTGTCGAGGGGCTCGATGGTGAAGGTGCCGCGGCGGTCATCCGCCTTCTCTGCGGTTATACGAGGGACCTGAAAATCAGTGGTCATGAGTTCCTTGCTTATGGTGTTTCAGAAACAGTCCGGACTACTTGGAATACAGCTCGACGATCAGCTGCTCCTGCACCGGCGCCGAGATCTCGGCGCGCTCGGGGAGGCGCAGGACCTTGGCGGTAAGCGAGTCGTGGTCGGCCTGCAACCAGGCCGGCACGGTTGAGACAAGCTCGGTCGCTTTGCGAATCGTGTCGGTGGCCGCCGAACCGGACTTGATCGAGATCACGTCCTCAGGGCGTACCTGGTAGGAGGGCACATCGACGCGGCGGCCGTTGACCAGCCAGTGGCCGTGGCCGACCAGCTGCCGGGCCTGGCGCCGCGATGCGGCAAATCCGAGGCGCACGAGGACGTTGTCCAGGCGCGACTCGAGCAGTCGCAGCAGATTCTCACCGGTGACGCCGTCCTGGCGCGAGGCCTTGTCGTAATAGGCGCGGAACTGGCTCTCGAGCACCTGGTAATAGCGGCGCGTCTTCTGCTTCTCGCGCAGCTGCACCCGGTACTCGGACTGCCGCATCCGACCGCGGCCATGATCGCCGGGTGGATAGGAGCGGCGCTCGACGCCGCACTTGTCGGTGAAGCAGCGCTCGCCCTTGAGGAAGAGCTTCTGGCCCTCGCGGCGGCACTGCTTGCACTGAGCCGAGGTGTCGCGAGCCATTAGACCCGCCTCCGCTTCTTCGGGCGACAGCCGTTGTGGGCCTGCGGTGAGACGTCCTTGACCGTGGTCACGTCGAGACCGGCGGCCTGCAGTGAGCGGATCGCCGTCTCGCGGCCGGAACCGGCGCCCTTGGCGAAAACCTCGACCTTTTCAAGGCCGTGTTCCATACCCTTCTTGGCCGCTGCGTCGGCAGTGACCTGGGCGGCGAACGGCGTCGACTTGCGCGAGCCTTTGAAGCCGGCCGATCCGGCCGACTCCCAGGCGATCACGTTGCCCTGCGGGTCGGTCAAGGTGACGATCGTGTTGTTGAAGGAAGTCTTGATGTGGGCCTGCCCATAGGCGATGTTCTTTTTGACTCGGCGCCGGGTGCGCCCTTTGGCGGGTTTTTTGGCTGCGGCCATGGGTCCCCTACCTTGCCGTCGGTGCCTTGCGCTTGCCGGCGACGCTCATCCGGCGCGGGCCCTTGCGGCCGCGCGCGTTGGTCTTCGTCCGCTGACCCCTGACAGGCAGGCCGCGGCGGTGGCGCAGCCCCCGGTAGGAGCCGATCTCCATCAGCCGTTTCACGTCCTGCGAATGCTCGCGCCGCAGATCGCCCTCGACCTCTCGCTGCTCGACTGCCTCGCGCAGTTTCACGACCTCTTCCTCAGTCAGATCCTTGACCGAGGTGTTGGGGTCGATGCCGGTCTCCTTGAGGATGTCCTGGGCAGTGGAGCGGCCGATACCGAAGATGTAGGTGAGCCCGATCTCGACCCGCTTGTTGACCGGGATGTTGATCCCCGCGATTCGTGCCATGCGTCAGCCCTGCCGCTGCTTGTGGCGCGGGTTCTGGCAGATCACAAGGACCGCGCCGTTGCGGCGGATTACCTTGCACTTTTCGCACATCGGCTTTACGGAAGCTCGGACCTTCATCGCTCCGGTGGTTGTCTCGACTACAGGACTCCCGTCCGCCCCATGAATCGGGCAAGCGGGCACGAACAAACGGCCCTCAAGGCCGACCGGGAAAGATAGCAGGGGACGGCGGGCGGCGACCGCTTGGTCAGGCGGTGACCAGGACCAGCGTGAACCCGTCGTAGCCCTTGCCGCCGACCGTCTGGATCGTCGTCGCAGTTACGCGGGGGTCGGCAGCGATCAACTCGTGGAGGTGGCGCTGGGCAGGAATCGTAGGCTCATCGCTATCAGCGTCGGCAAGGGCACCGTCGCGGACGACGTTGTCGGCGACGATCAGGCCACCGGGGCGGGTGCGAGCCAGGGCCCAGGTGAAGTAGTCGGGCGTATGGATCTTGTCCGCGTCGATGAAGACGAAGTCAAATGGCCCGGCGCCCTCGGCCTCCAGGGCGGGCAGGGAGTCGAGCGCGGGCCCAACCCGCAGCTCGACCAGATCCGAGAGGCCGGCATTGGCGATGTTCCGGCGCGCAACCTCGGCGTATTCGAGATCTGCCTCAAGCGTGATCAGCCGACCGCCTTCCGGCAGCGCCCGAGCCAGCCAGATCGTGCTGTATCCCGCCAGCGTTCCGAACTCCAGCACCGTCCGCGCCCCGATCGACCGCGCAAGGATCTCCAGTAGCCGCGCCTGCGGCGGCGAAACCTGGATCTCCGGCAGCCCCGCGTCAACACCAGCTTTCAGAGCCGCCTCCAGCACCTCATCTTGCGGCGCCAGCAACCCGCTCACATACTCATCGACCTCAGCCCACCGATCAGACCACATGACCCGACCCTAACGACCACGCTCCAATGGGGAGAGGCTGGTGTGCCTCCGCGGGAATGTCGCGAAGCGGCGATATGCAATCTGTCTCCTGCGCGGCGTCAGCCGCGCTCCAGGTATCCACCGCGGCACAGCCGCGGTGGTCAATTCCCGCGGAGGCGCACCAGCCTCTCTCGGGCTACTCGTCCTCGTGCCAGGGCGTGAGAATTCGCGGACCGTCGGCGGTGACCGCGATCGTGAACTCGAAATGGGCGGCGAGGGTGCCGTCCTGCGAGTAGACCGCCCAGCCATCGTCGCCCATCCGGACCAACGGCCCGCCGGCGTTGACCATCGGCTCGATCGCCAGCACGGTGCCCTCCTCCAGCTCCGGCCCCCGACCGGCCTCGCCGAAGTTGGGGACCTGCGGATCCTCATGCATTTCGCGGCCGATCCCATGCCCGACCAGGGTGCGGATGATCGACAGCCCCTCGATCTCGACCGCGCGTTGGATCGCCGCCGAGACATCGCCGAGGTGGTTACCGGGCTGCATCTGCTCGGCGCCGGCGAACAGCGCCGCATTGGTCACGTCGAGCAGCTTGCGCGCCTCAGGCGTCACCGAGCCGATCGGAACCGTCATCGCCGCGTCGGCGACCCAGCCGTCCTTGACCACGCCGACGTCGATCGAGAGCAGGTCGCCGCGCTTCAGCTCATAGGGCCCGGGGATGCCGTGGACGACCATCGAGTTGGGCGACGCGCAGATCGAGCCGGGAAAGCCGCGGTATCCCTTGAAGGCCGGCTCGGCTCCCTGCGAGCGGATGAACTTCTCCGCAGCCTCGTCCAGCTCCTTGGTTGTGACGCCGGCGCGGGTTTTGGCCGCCAGCATCCGCAGGCAGCGGACCAGGATCTGGCCCGCTGCGGCCATCTTGTCGACCTGCTCGGGAGTCTTGCGGATGATCATCCGGTACACGCTAGCCGCCCAGCCAAGTCGCTAGATGGTCTCGTCGGCCTCGAGCTTCAGCGTCGCCAACGCGCGGCGAAGCTCGTCGGCCACAGTGTCCGGCGTTGCAGCGCCGTCGATCCGCCGCAGCAGGCTCTGGTGATCGTAGAACTCGATCAGCGGCTCGGTCTTCTCGTGATAGGTGTCCAGCCGGTGATCGATCACCTCGGGCTTGTCGTCATCGCGGACGATCAACTCGCTGCCGTCGATATCGCAGATGCCATCGCGTTCGGGCGGGTTGAAATCGACGTGGAAGACGTGGCCGTTCTCGGCGCAGGTGCGGCGACCGCCGAGCCTCCGCATCACCTCTTCGTCGCTCGCATCGATCAGCAGCACCGCCGTCAGCTGCCGCCCGAGCTCGTCCAACTTTGCCGCCAACGCCACGGCCTGCGGCACGGTGCGCGGGAAGCCGTCGAGGATGAAGCCGTCGGCCGCCTCGGTCGAGTCGATCCGCTCGGCGATCGCGCCGACGATCACCTCGTCCGGAACCAGGTCACCGCGGTCCATGTACTCCTTCGCCGTTCTGCCCAGCTCCGTTTCGTCGCGCACGGCCGCCCGCAGGATGTCCCCGGTCGCGTAGTAGGGCAGTTGCAGATCTTCCTGCAGCCGCTCCCCCTGGGTGCCCTTCCCGCTGCCGGGAGGGCCGAGAAGAACGAGGTTGAGCTCTATTTCAGGAACCCCTCGTAATTCCTCATCATCAACTGCGCCTCGAGCTGCTTGACCGTGTCAAGCGCGACGCCGATCACGATCAGGATCGAGGTACCCCCGAAGAAGAAGTTCGCCGACGTCTGGCTGATCAAGATCGTCGGCAGCGCCGCCACCGCACCCAGATAAAGCGCGCCTGGGAAGGTGAGGCGAGAGAGGATCCGGTCGAGGTACTCCGCGGTCGGCCGCCCGGGACGCACGCCGGGAATGAAGCCACCGTATTTTTTCAAGTTGTCGGCCTGATCGACCGGGTTGAAGGTCACCGCGGTGTAGAAGTAGGTGAAGATGATGATGAAGAAGACCTCGCCCACCACGTAGGCCCAGCCGTTGGGGCTGAAGAAGGCGGCGAAGTCGAGGGCGGCGGGAGTGTTCAGCATCTGGCCGATCGTCGGCGGGAAGGCCATGATCGAGGCGGCGAAGATGACCGGGATCACGCCGGCCATGTTGACCCGCAGCGGCAGATAGGTGGAACCGCCGGAGGTCATTTTGCGCCCGACCATCCGTTTCGCGTACTGGACCGGAATGCGGCGCTGCCCCTCCTGGACGAAGACGATCGCGACGATCACGGCCAGCGCGACGAAGGGCATCATCACGACGAAAACCTGATCTGGGTTGGTCCACCACGCCTGAAGCCCACGAGGCAGGCCGGAGACAATCGAGGCAAAGATCATCAACGAGATGCCGTTGCCGATACCGCGCTGGGTGATCAGCTCGCCAAGCCACATCAGCAGCGTGCAGCCAGCGGTCAGGCAGATGACGATCAGCAGGACTTTGGGGCCGGTGAGGGCGCCGATGACGTTGTTGCCGCCAGCCGCGTTGCCGAAGGAGCGAAACAGGAAGACGTAGCCGAAGGACTGCGCGAAGGCCAGCCCGACGGTGAGATAGCGGGTGTACTGGGTGATTTTCTGCTGCCCGACCTCACCCTCTTTCTGCAGTTTCTCCAACGATGGCACGACCACCGTCAACAGCTGCAGGATGATCGAGGCGGTGATGTAGGGCATGATCCCCAGCGCAAACAGAGAGAGGCGCGAGAGGCCGCCGCCGGAGAAGGTATTGAGAAAGTTGAGGATGTTGCCGCCGCCGAAGTTGGACGAGAGTTCCTTGACCGCGCCGGCGTCGACCCCGGGCGCCGGGATGTAGGCCCCAAGCCTGTAGAGCAGCAGCATCGCCGCGGTGAACGCGAGCTTCTTGCGGATCTCCGCGACGCCGAAAGCGTTCGCAATAGTTCTGAGCATTAGGGCTCCAGAGTGTGACAGGAACCGCCGGCAGCCTCGATCTTCTCGCGGGCTGCCGCGCTGAAGCCATGCGCATGGACCTCGAGCTTCTTCGAGATCTCGCCGCGAGCGAGGATCTTCACCGGGTCCGAGCGCTTCGCCAGGCCCTTCGCCTTGAGCGCCTCGACGTTGACCTCGGCGCCGGCGTCGAAGCGCTCCTCGAGATCGCCGACGTTGACCGGCTGCGTCGCGGTGCGGAAGTTCTCGAACGGCATCGACTGCTTTTTGTGCGGGCCGCGCAGCTTTCGCATCCGCATGTGAATCGGGTTCTGCCCGCCCTCGTAGCCGGCCTTGCGCTTACGGCCCGAGCGCGCTCCGGCGCCCTTGTGACCGCGTCCGGAAGTCTTCCCCAGCCCGCTGCCCTCGCCACGGCCGATCCGCTTGCGCGGCCGTTTCGAGCCAGGCTTGGGCGAAAGGTTATGAAGCCCGATCTCCAGCGTGCGCTCGCTCGGAGCGTCGTCTTTGGCTTTCGCTTTCTCAGCCACCCTCAACCTCCACCAGATGCGACACAACCCTCAGCTGCCCTTGCAGCTGAGGAGAATCTTTCCGCTCAACCGACCTGTTGATCTTTCCCAGACCCAGCGCCGCGAGCGTAGCTTTCTGACTCGGATTGGTCCCGGCAAGCGAACGAACCTGCTTGACCTTGACCGCGCTCACGACTGCTCCTCAGCTTTCTCGGCTGGAGCCTCCTCAGCGGCCGGGGCGGTCGCCTCCTGCGCCGGAACCTCAGCGGATTTCGCCTCAGTGGCCGGAGCCTCGGCAGTTCCAGGCGCCTCACCCGCGGGTGGCGCGGACTCGGGGGGGTCGAGAACGGAGGCCCCGCCCCCGCCCGCAGACCCCCCCGAGGTCGCGTCGGGACCCGAGGCTGAAGCCTCTGAACCCTCGGCCGCAATGGTTGAAGCACCGCTTGACTTCTGAACTCCCAAGACCTGAGCAACCGTCAACCCACGCAGCTCGGCAACCTCCTCAGGCCGCCGCAGCCGCACCAAGCCATCCATCGTGGCCTTGACAAGATTGATCGGGTTCTGCGTGCCGATGCTCTTGGTCAGCACGTCGCGCACCCCACCCAGCTCGAGCACGGCACGGACGCCGCCGCCGGCGATCACGCCGGTACCGGGGCTGGCCGGGCGCAGGACGACGTGGCCGGCGCCGTAGCGGCCGATGATTTTGTGGGTCAGCGTCTGCCCGTATTTGGGCACGCGGATGAGGCTCTTGCGCGCGTTCTCGACCGCCTTCTGGATCGCCAGCGGAACCTCGCGGGCCTTGCCGTAGCCGATCCCGACGACACCCTCTTCGTCGCCGACGGCGACAAGCGCGGTGAAGGAGAAGCGGCGACCGCCCTTGACCACCTTGGCGACGCGGTTGATCTCGATCACCCGCTCCTGGAGATCGAGGCCTCGCGGGCTCACCGTCTCCACGTTGGTCATGTCCATGCCCTTCATCGGACCGGACACCGTAGCTGACTGAACAAGAGGGGGGAGGGCATCAGAATTTCAACCCACCCTCGCGGGCGCCTTCGGCCAATGCCTTGACGCGGCCGTGGAACTGGTAGCCGCCTCGGTCGAAGACACAGGTCTCGATTTTGGCCGCCTTGGCCCGCTCGGCGAGCAGCTCCCCCGCCCGCGTCGCCTGCTCGCTCGCCGACAGTTTGCGCAGCTCCGGCTCGGTCCAGTTGACCGCGGCAAGGGTGCGACCGGCGGCGTCGTCGATGAGTTGGGCGAAAACGCCGCGATTGGAACGGTAGACGGAGAGGCGGGGCCGCACGGAGCTGCCGACGATCCGGGCGCGGACCCGGCGGCGGCGGCGTAGGCGCCGCTGGCGCTTGTTGAGAACGGTCATCGCTAGGCCCTCTTCCCGACCTTGCGCATCACGTGCTCGTCGCGGTAACGGATTCCCTTGCCCTTGTAGGGCTCCGGCGGGCGGCGCTTGCGAATGTCGGCGGCAACCTGCCCGACCAGCTGCTTGTCGATTCCCCGCACGATGATCTCCGTTGGCTGCGGAACCTCGAACTCAATTCCCTTTGGCGGCTCGATCGGGACCGGGTGTGAGTAACCGAGCGCCATCTCCAAGTTCTTGCCTTTGAGTTGGGCGCGGTAGCCGACGCCCTGGATCTCGAGCCGTTTCTCGAACCCCTCGGTAACGCCCTCGACCATGTTCGCGATCAGGCTCCGGGTCAGTCCGTGCAGGGCACGATGCTCGCCACGATCGGTGGGGCGCTCCACGGTGACCGTGCCGTCGTCCTGCTGAACCTTCATCTCAGCCGAGAGGTTCTGCGCCAACTCGCCCTTCGGTCCCTTGACGGCAACCCGCCCAGGGGCAAGCTCGACCGTGACGGACTCGGGAACGGGGATCGGCTTTCTTCCAATTCGGCTCATCGTCGAATGCTCCGGGTCACCAGACGTAGGCGACTACCTCGCCGCCGACGCCTCTCGCCTTTGCTTCGTGTCCGGTCATCACGCCGACCGAGGTGCTGACGATCGCGGTGCCGGTTCCGCCATGCACGCGCGGCACTTCGGTGTGATCGACATAGCGCCGCCGGCCAGGCCGCGAGATTCGCTCCAGTCCGATTATCACCGGACGGCGGTCCTCGGTGTACTTGAGCCGGATCTCGATCGCCTCGCCGACCTTTGCCGGCTTGCGATGGAAGTCGCGGATGTAGCCCTGCTCCTTGAGGATGCGGGACATCTCCTCCTTCAACCGGGAGGCGGGAATCTGCACGTCGTCGTGGCCGGAGCCGAGCGCGTTGCGGATCCGGGTCAGGTAATCGGCTATCGGGTCGTTCAGCATGGTTCTGTTGATCCTGTCATCGCCTACCAGCTCGACTTGGTCATGCCGGGGACGTAGCCCTCGTGCGCGGCCTCGCGCAGGCAGATCCGGCAAAGGCCGAACTTACGGTAATAGCCGCGCGGGCGCCCGCAGCGACGGCACCGGTTGTATTCACGGGACTTGAACTTGGCCTTGCGGCCCTGCTTCACCTTCATCGAAGTCTTAGCCATCTTCAGAATCCTCCTCGCCGGCTGAACCGTCGGTCTCGTTCTCGTCGCCCTCGGCAGCTTCCTCGGCCTCGGGCTCCGGCGTCGCGTAAGCGTCTGGGTTCTCCTCTTTCAACTGCTCCAATGCAGCCTGCTCGGCCTCGGCCCGCTGGCGGGCCTCCTCTTTGCGGCGCTCCTCCTCCGCCTCGGCCTCCGCCTCGGCGTCGCGACTGCCCGGCCGGCCCTCTTTGGCGAAGGGCATGCCGAGCCCGAGCAGCAGCTCGAAGGCCTCGACGTCAGTTTGTGCGGAGGTCGTGATCGTGACGTCGAGACCGCGCACCTCATCGATCGAGTCGTAGTCGATTTCCGGGAAGATCAGCTGCTCGCGGACACCCATCGAGTAGTTGCCGCGGCCGTCGAAGGAGCGCGGGTTGAGCCCGCGGAAGTCGCGGATACGCGGTACGGCGATCGAAGTCAGCCGATCGAAGAACTCCCACATACGCGCCCGGCGCAGGGTGACCGAGAGACCTACCGGCATCCCCTCGCGAACCTTGAAGGAGGCAATCGACTTGCGGGCCCGGCGCACGCTGGGCTGCTGACCGGCGATCAGCGCCAGCTGCTCCTGGGCGGCCTCGAGCATTTTCGCGTTCTGCTTGGCCTCGCCGACACCCATATTGAGGACGATCTTCTGCAAGCGGGGAATCTGCATTGCGCTCGTGTAGCCGAATTTCTTGGTCAGGGCCGGCGCCACGTCCTGCTCGTAGCGCTCGCGCAGACGCGGCGGCGGTGCGGCCTGGGACTGTGGGGTCGTTGCCGCCTCCATTAGAGCGACACCCCGCTTCGCTTCGCGAATCGCTCACGCTTGCCGCCTTTGTCGCGGCGGACGCCGATCCGCGTCGGCTTGTTGTCTTTGGGATCGAGCAGCATCACGTTGGAGACGTGGATCGGCCCCTCCTTCTCGACGATCCCGCCGAGCTGCTGGCCGGCTTTCTGCACGTCCTGGGTCGGCCGCGCTTTTTCGTGTCGCTTGACCGTGTTGATGCCCTCGACGTAGACGAAGTTGCGCTTCGGCTCGGTGCGCAGCACGCGGCCGGTCTTGCCGGAGTCCTTGCCGCCGATCACCTTGACCATGTCGTCGGTCCTGATTCGCATCGCCTTCGCCATCGCTAAAGCACCTCCGGCGCCAGTGAGACGATTTTCATGAAGTTGCGGTCGCGCAGCTCGCGGGCCACCGGACCGAAGATGCGGGTGCCGCGCGGGTTGTTGCTGGCCGGGTCGATCAGCACGGCGGCGTTTTCGTCGAAGGAGATGTAAGTGCCGTCGGAGCGACCGAGCTGCTTCTTCGTCCGCACCACGACCGCCTGCACGACCTCGCCCTTGCGCACGCCGCCCTGCGGGCTCGCCTGTTTGACCGTCGCCGTGATCACGTCGCCGACGCCGGCATAGCGGCGGTGCGAGCCACCCTTGACCCGGATGCAGAGAATCTCCCGCGCACCCGAGTTGTCGGCAACTTTGAGTCTGGACTCCTGCTGGATCACGTTCTGCTCCTACTTCGCCTTCTCCAGCACCTCGACCAGGCGCCAGCGCTTGGTCTTGGAGAGCGGGCGGGTCTCGACGATGCGGACCATGTCGCCCTCGCCGGCCTCGTTGAGCTCATCGTGAGCGTGGAGGTTGCGCGAGCGCCGGACGACCTTCTCGTAGGTCGGGTGGCGGCGGGCGGTGTCGATCCGAACCGTGATCGATTTCTGGCCTTTGTCGGAAACGACGATCCCCTGCCGTATCTTGGCGGCGTTGGCGTCCTTCTCAGCCGGCGGAGTCCCCGTTCCTGGCGTCTTCCTGGCCTTGGCGGCAGCCCGTTCCTTGCGCCGTTCAGCGCCACGGCGCTTCCGCTCAGCCAACCGCTCCGCCTTACGCTCCTCAGGCGACTGCTGCGGCTTCGCGGCATGGGGCTTGCGAGAAGCCTCAAGCCGCTTCTTCTCCTTCCAAGGAAGATCGTCCTCAGGATTCGGCTCGGACTCTTCAGCTTTCTCCTCTTTAGGCGCAGGAGCATCCGCCTCTTCGGCCGGAGCCTCCGCATCCGCAGACCCCTCATCCGTGGGTGGCGCGGACTCGGAGGAGTCGAGAACGGAGGCCTCGCCCCCGCCCGCAGACACCTCCGAGGCCGCGTCGGGACCCGCGGCCTCAGGCGCCTCATCCTTCGGCGTCTCCTCGACTGCGTCTTTTTTCTGCTCGTCCTCAGCCATCATTTCCTCAGCTCTCGATCGACATCGATCCCGCGCTCCTTGGCCACGGTCAGCAACCGCGCAATGTCCCGTTTGGCGACGCTCAACCGGTGCGTGTTCTCCAACTCGCCGGTCGCATGCTTGAAGCGCAAGTTGAAGGACTCCTGCTTGGCGTCGATCAGCTTCGCCACCAGCTCGTCGTCTTTCAGGTTGTGGGTCTCGGAGGCCTTCATCAGCCTTCCGCCCCCTCACGCATCACGAATTTGGTCTTGATCGGAAGCTTGTGACCGGCCAGGCGCAGTGCCTCGCGGGCGAGGTCCTCGGGGACGCCGGCCAACTCGAACATCACCTTGCCCGGCTTGACTACCGCGACCCAACCCTCCGGATTACCCTTGCCCGAGCCCATCCGCGTCTCAGCGGGCTTCTTGGTGTAGGGCTTGTCGGGGAAGATGTTGATCCAGACCTTGCCGCCACGTTTGATCTTGCGGGTCATCGCGATACGAGCAGCCTCGATCTGGCGGTTGGTGATCCAGCCGCGATCGAGCGCCTTCAGCCCGTACTCGCCGAAGGCGACGTGACTGCCGCCCTTGGTGTAACCGCGCATCCGGCCACGCATCTGTTTGCGGTGCTTGACCCGTTTCGGCATCAGCATCAGCGACCGCCTCCTCCGCGCCCGCCGCGGCCACGGTCGCCGCCGGGACGGCCGCCGCGCTGACCGCCCTGCGGCTCGCCGTCGTCGGGGATCTGGTCGGAGCGGAAGCCTTCGGGCATCACTTCGCCCTTGTTGATCCAGCATTTGACCCCGATCCTGCCGGCGGTGGTGCGCGCCTCGAAGAAGCCGTAGTCGATGTTGGCGCGCAAGGTGTGCAGCGGCACCCGGCCGTCCGAGTAGCTTTCGGTCCGCGCCATCTCGGAGCCGCCGAGCCGCCCGGACACCTGCAGCTTCACTCCCTTGGCGCCGGAGCGCATCGCCGAGGTCAAGGCACGTTTCATCGCGCGCCGGAAGGCAACCCGGTTCTGCAGTTGCTCGGCAATCGACTGGGCGACCAGTTTCGCGTCGAGCTCGGGCCGCTTCACCTCGCGGATGTTCACCTTGACCGGCTTGCCGGTCAGCTTGTGAAGCTCCTTGCGCAGTGCGTCGACTTCGCTGCCCGACTTGCCGATCACGATGCCGGGCCGGGCGGTGTGGATGTCGACGGAGACTTCGCCGCGGCGCTCGATCGTGATGCTCGAGAGGCCGGCGTGAGCGAGTTTGCCCTCGATGTGAGTGCGGATCTTCAGATCCTCCTCGAGCACGTCGGCGAAGCCCTTCTCGTCGAACCAGTTCGACTTCCAGTTCTGGATGTAGCCGACGCGAAAGCCGCCGGGATGGATCTTCTGTCCCATTACAGCTCCTCTTCCGGGCTCAGGGCCACCGCGATGTGGCTGGTTCGCTTGTTGATCGGGGTCGCCCGCCCCAGCGCGCGCGGCCGGAAGCGGCGCAGCGTCGGGCCTTCGTCGACGGTGATCTCCGCCACCCGCATCTCGTCGGAGACGAGGTCATGGTTGTTCTCCGCATTGGCGGCAGCCGACTCGATCAGCTTGCCGATGTCCTGCGCCGCACCGCGCGGTGAGAATTGCAGCAGCGCCCGCGCCCGGTCGATCTGCAGGCCGCGGACCTGATCGGCTATGAGGCGTGCCTTGCGCGGCGCAACCCGCACGTAGCGGGAGCTGGCGCGAACGACGATCGGCCCCGGTTTCGCTTTCGGAGCCTCTTTTTTCTTCGTCGGCTCTTTCCCGCCGGGGGCTTTGGAAGCTTTTTTCTCGCCGGCTTTTTTCTCCGGCGCTTTTTTAGCTTTCGAAGTTTTTTTCGCCGCGGTGTCTTTCGGCGCTTTTTTAGCCGGCGCTTTCGCTTTAGTGGTTTTTTTACTTGCCATTTTTTTGCTTTTGCTGTTTTTCTTATCCGGGTTCTTATCCGGGTTCTCGTCGGCCATCGCTATTCACCCTTGCCCGTGCCGGAATGAGCGCGGAAGGTCCGCGTCGGCGCGAACTCGCCGAGCTTGTGACCGACCATCGACTCCGAGATGAAGACCGGGACGTGCTTCTTGCCGTCGTGAACCGCGATCGTGTGGCCGACCATGTCGGGGAAGATCGTCGAGGTCCGCGACCAGGTTTTCACCATCTGCTTCTGGCCGGACTCGTTCATCGCCGATATCCGCTTCATCAGCGCCGCTTCCACCCACGGCCCCTTTTTGGTCGAGCGTCCCATGATCTTGTCGCTTACCTCTTCTTCTTTCCGCGGCGACGGCCGCGCACGATGTAGCGGTCGGACTGCTTGCCCTTCTTGCGGGTGCGGTAGCCGAGCGTCGGCTTGCCCCACGGCGTCACGGGGTGGCCACCGGGCGTGTGGTGGGCCTCGCCGCCGCCGTGCGGGTGGTCGACCGGATTCATCGCCACGCCCCGGCTCTGCGGGCGCTTGCCCTTGTGCCGGCTGCGGCCGGCCTTGCCGATCTTCATGTTCTGGTGCTCGGCGTTGGAAAGCTGACCGACGGTCGCCCGGCACTCGGCGCGAACCAGCCGCATCTCCGACGAGGGTAGCCGCAGGGTCACCATCTCCCCCTCCTTTGCCACCAACTGGATCGCCGTGCCCGCGGCACGGCCCATCTTGCCACCCTGACCGGCAGTCAGCTCGACGTTGTGCACGATCGTGCCGGTCGGCATCTCACCAAGGCTCAGCGCGTGGCCCGGTTTGATGTCCGCTCCCTGGCCCGACTGAACCGTGTCCCCCGGCGCCAGCGCGGCGGGCGCGAGGATGTAGCTCTTCTCGCCGTCGACATAGTGGATCAGCGCGATGTAGCAACTGCGATTCGGGTCGTACTCGATGCTGGCCACCTTGGCCGGCACGCCGTCCTTGAGGCGCTTGAAGTCGATCTTGCGGTAACGACGCTTTGCGCCGCCGCCGCGATGGCGCGCCGTGACGCGGCCGTTGACGTTGCGGCCACCGGTCTTGCGCAGTCCTTCGGTCAGCTTTGCCTCGGGCTCGGAAGCAGTCAGCTGCTCGCGCAGCGGGTAGGTGGCGAAGCGGCGCCCCGGGCTGGTCGGTTTGGTTTTGCGGTTCGGCATCTCTCTCCCTACGCAGTCTCGGCGCCTTCGAACAGCTCGATCCGTTCGCCCGGCATCACCTGGACGATCGCCTTCTTCCAGCCGCGGGTCCGGCCTCTGCTCAGGTTGCGGCGCTTCGGCTTCGGCCGCACCTTGGAGGTCCGCACCTCGGCCACGCCGACGCTGAAGATCTCTTCGACCGCAGCAGCGATCTGGGTCTTGTGGGCGTTGTCGGCGACCCTGAAGGTGTACTTGCCTTCGGCGATCAGCGCATAGCTCTTCTCCGAGACCACCGGACGGACGATGATGTTGCGCGCGTCCATCAGCCCAACCTCTCCTCGAGCGTTTCCAGCGCCTTTTCGGAGAGCACCAGCGAGGCGGAGCCGATCACGTCGGCGACGCCGATCGCGCCAACCTCGGCAACCGTGACCCGGGCGATGTTGCGAAAGCTCTTGACGGCGCCGGTCTCCTCGGCGCCGAGGACGATCAGGGTCGGGCGCTTCGCACCCCATTTGTCCAACGCCTGCGCGGCCGCTTTGGTCGACGGAGTATCGAATGCTGCGGGGTCGAGCACAGCGACGCTGCCCCGCTCGGCGTGGACCGACAGTGCCGCCCGCATCGCCTTGCGGCGCGCTTTGCGGTTGACCTTGACCGTGTAATGCCGCGGCTTGGGGCCGAAGGTGACGCCACCGCCGAAGCGGCTGGAAACGCCGAGCGTGCCGACGCGGGCGCGGCCGGTTCCCTTCTGCCGCCAGGCCTTCGCGGTGGTGAAGGAGACCTCGCCACGGGTCAGGGTCGAAGCCGTGCCGCGACGGCGGGAAGCCATGTCGGCGCGGGCCGTCTCGTGCACCAGCGATTGGTGGAACGGCTCGGAGAAGAGCTCTTTGGGCAGGTCTGCCTTGGTCGTCTTGCCGAGCACAGCTGCTTTAGCCATCGGTCCTCACCTCGATCAGCGCGTTGCGCGAACCGGGCACCGAGCCCTTGAGCAGCAGGAGGTTGCGCTCGGCGTCGACGTCGGCGACTTCGAGGCCACGCTGCGTCGTCCGCTTGTTTCCCATCTGGCCCGGCATCCGCTGGCCTTTGAAGACGCGGCCGGGAAAGGCGCTGGCGCCGATCGAGCCGGGCGCCCGGACGTTGTGGGAACCGTGGGTGACAGGGCCGCGGCTGAAGTTGTGGCGCTTGATCCCGCCCTGGAACCCCTTGCCGATCGAGATCCCGGAGACTTTCACCCGCTGACCCGCCTCGAAAGCGGCGACGGTGACGTCGTCGCCCACCTTGGGGCCCGACTCGGCGCCGAGATCCTCATCGCGGAACTCAACCAGGTGGCGCATCGGTGGCGCATCGGCCTTCATCAAGTGGCCCAGCTCAGCCTTGCTCAGCTTGGAGATCTTGACTTCGTCGAAGGCGAGCTGCACGGCTGCGTAGCCATCGCGCTCGGCGTCACGGACGGCGGTCACCTTGCAGGGCCCGGCCTCGATCACGGTGACGGGAACGACCGTACCGTCCTCGCGGAAGACCTGCGTCATGCCGAGCTTCTTGCCGAGGATCGCAGCCATCTCAATGCCTAGAGGCGGATCTCGATGTCGACGCCGGCCGGCAGCGAATCGAGCCGCTGCAGGGAGTCGACGGTTTTCGGCGACGGCTGGAGGATGTCGATCAACCGCTTGTGGGTGCGGATCTCGAAGTGCTCGCGCGAGTCCTTGTCCTTGAACGGGGAGCGAATCACGCAGTAGACGTTTTTCTCGGTCGGAAGCGGGACCGGCCCGGAAACGCTGGCGCCGGTGCGCTCCGCCGTCTCGACGATCTCGCGGGCAGCCCGATCGATGGCGTCGTGGTCGTACGCCTTCAGTCGGATCCGGATTTTCTGTGCCGCAATGGTCGCCACGGTTGTTTCTCTTTTTTGTCTTTCTGCGCGGTCCTTACCGCGCCGAAGGGGCGCCGCCCCTTGGTGGTGGGGCGCCGCCCCTGGTCGTATGTCTTTTGTTTTCTCGCCGTGAGAGCGGCGAGGGCGGGCAAGCCCGCCCCTGATGCTGGTTACTCGATGATGTCTGCGACGACCCCCGAGCCAACCGTCCGGCCACCCTCGCGGATGGCGAAGCGCAGGCCCTGGTCCATCGCGATCGGCTGGATCAGCTCGATCGTCATCTCGACGTTGTCGCCCGGCATCACCATCTCGGTCCCCTCGGGAAGATTGGCGATCCCGGTCACGTCGGTCGTGCGGAAGTAGAACTGAGGCCGGTAGCCGGAGAAGAACGGCGTGTGACGGCCGCCCTCCTCCTTCTTCAGGCAGTAGACCTCGGCTTTGAACTTGGTATGCGGGGTGATCGAACCGGGCTTGCAGAGCACCTGCCCGCGCTCGATCTCCTCGCGCTTCGTACCTCTTAGAAGCGCGCCGATGTTGTCGCCGGCCTGACCCTGGTCGAGCAGCTTGCGGAACATCTCGACCCCGGTGACGACCGTGGTCGTCGTGTCCTTGATGCCGACGATCTCGACCTCGTCGCCGGTGTTGACGATGCCCTGCTCGACGCGGCCGGTGGCGACAGTGCCGCGGCCGGTGATCGAGAAGATGTCCTCGATCGGCATCAGGAAGGGCTTGTCGAGCTCGCGGACCGGCTCCGGGATGTAGGAGTCGAGCGCTTCGGCAAGTTCGAAGATCGCCTTCTGGGCCTCTTCGTCGCCCTCCAACGCCTTCAGCGCCGAGCCTTTGACGATCGGGGTGTCATCGCCTGGGAAGTCGTACTCGTCGAGGAGTTCCTTGACCTCCTCCTCGACCAGCTCGATCAGTTCGTCGTCGTCGACCTGGTCGACCTTGTTGAGGAAGACGACCACGTGCGGCACGTTGACCTGACGGGCGAGCAGGATGTGCTCGCGAGTCTGGGGCATGACGCCGTCGGCAGCCGAGACGACCAGGATCGCGCCATCCATCTGGGCGGCGCCGGTGATCATGTTCTTGACATAGTCGGCGTGGCCCGGGCAGTCGACGTGGGCGTAGTGGCGGTTCTCGGTTTCGTACTCGACGTGAGACGTCGCGATCGTGATCCCGCGCTCCTTCTCCTCCGGGGCGTTGTCGATCTCCTCGAAGCTCTTCGCCTCGGTATCGCCTTTGCCGGAGAGCGTGGTGGTGATCGCGGCCGTCAGCGTCGTCTTGCCGTGGTCGATGTGACCGATCGTGCCGACGTTTACGTGCGGCTTATCGCGCTCGAACTTCTCCTTTGACATCGCTCTCCGTTCTACCTTTCGAAGTCGGGTTCTGTCTGACTTGGGTGATTTAGTGTTGCAACTGCCTGGCAGCCGGGAACCTGCTGCCTGCGGGCGAACCTGGGAAATATAGCCAGATTCACGAGGTCGCTCCTACCGGCTCGCCCGCACGGTGTTCAACTATCTCCTCAGCAATGTTGGAGGGGACCTCCTCGTAGCGCTCAAATTGCATCGTGTAGGTGGCCCGGCCCTGGGTCGAGGAGCGCAGATCGGTGGCGTAGCCGAACATCTCGCCAAGCGGGACGAAGGCCTGCACGGCAAGCGCGTTGCCGCGCTGCTCCTGGCCCTGAACTTTGCCGCGCCGCCGCGAGAGGTCGCCGATCACGTCGCCGAGGAAGTCCTCGGGCGTCACCACCTCGACCGCCATCACCGGCTCCAGCAGAACCGGGTCGGCCTTGCGGGCGGCCTCCTGGATCGCCATCGAGCCGGCGATTTTGAAGGCCATCTCAGAAGAGTCGACATCGTGGAAGGAGCCGTCGACCAGTTCGACTTTGACGTCGACCATCGGGTAGCCGGCCTTGACGCCGTTCTCGAGCGCCTCTTTCATCCCCTGTTCGGCCGGGCCGATGTATTCGCCGGGGATGGTGCCGCCCTTGATTTTGTTGACGAACTCGAAACCCTCGCCCGGGGCCGGCTCGGCGTTGATCACGACGTGGCCGAACTGGCCGCGGCCGCCGGTCTGGCGGACGAAGCGCGCCTCGACCTTCTTGACCTCCTTGCGGATCGTCTCACGGTAGGCGACCTGAGGTTTGCCGACGTTGGCGTCGACTTTGAACTCGCGCAGCATGCGATCGACGATCACCTCGAGGTGGAGCTCGCCCATCCCGTGGATCAGGGTCTGCCCGGTTTCCTCGTCGGATTCGATCCGGAAGGTCGGGTCCTCCTCGCCGAGGCGCTGCAGGGCCGTCCCCATCTTCTCCTGGTCGGCTTTCGTTTTCGGCTCGATCGCGACGGCGATCACCGTCTCGGGGAATTCGATGCTCTCCAACGCGATCGGCGCGTCTGGCGCGGCAAGCGTGTCGCCGGTGCCAGTTTCCTTGAGGCCGACGCCGGCGCAGATGTCGCCCGAGTACACCTCCTCGATCTCCTCGCGGCTGTTGGCGTGCATCATCAATAGCCGCCCGATCCGCTCGGTCCTGCCCGTTTTGACGTTGAGCACACGGCCGCCCGCCTCGAGCTTGCCCGAGTAGACGCGGAAGTAGGTCAGTTTGCCGACGTAGGGGTCGGTCATGATCTTGAAGGCAAGGGCGGCGAAGGGCCCGTTATCGTCGGCGGGGCGCTGAGCCTCAGTCGGCTCACTCTCGCCCTTGCCGGCCGGCACCAGGCCGATTACAGGCGGCACCTCAAGCGGCGAGGGCAGCAGCTCGACGATCGCGTCGAGCAATGGCTGCACTCCCTTGTTCTTGAACGAGGAGCCACAGAGGACCGGAGTGACCTTGGTGTCGAGGCAGGCCCGGTGAAGGGACTTCGCGATCCGCTCGTGGGGGATCTCCTCCTCGGCCAGGTAGGCCTCCATCAGCTCGTCGTCGTATTCGGCGCAGGCCTCGATCAGCTGGGTGCGATATTCCTGGGCCTGGTCGACGAGGTCGGCGGGGATCTCGACCGTCTCGAACTCCGTCCCCAGCTCGTCTTTCCAGACCAGCGCCACCATCTCGATCAGGTCGACGACGCCGACGAAGTCGCCCTCGCTGCCGATCGGCAGCTGTATCGGCAGCGGGTTGGCGCCGAGCCGGTCCTTCATCGTCTCGACCGCGTTGAAGAAGTCGGCGCCGGTGCGGTCCATCTTGTTGATGTAGGCGAAGCGCGGAACCTTGTACTTGTCGGCCTGGCGCCAGACGGTCTCGGACTGGGGCTCGACCCCGGCGACGGCGTCGAAGACGGCGATCGCGCCGTCGAGGACGCGCAGGCTGCGCTCGACCTCGACCGTGAAGTCGACGTGGCCCGGCGTGTCGATGATGTTGATCCGGTGGCCGTTCCACTCGCAGGCCGTCGCGGCGGAGGTGATCGTGATGCCGCGCTCCTGCTCCTGCTCCATCCAGTCCATGACGGCGGCGCCCTCGTGGACCTCGCCCATTTTGTGGGTGCGGCCGGTGTAGTAGAGGATGCGCTCGGTCGTCGTCGTCTTACCGGCGTCGATGTGCGCCATGATCCCGATGTTGCGGGTTTTCTCTAGAGGGAAGTTACGTGGCATGGTCTTAAGGTAAGCGTTGTCTTGAAGTGGGGACGAGAGAAATCTGAGAAGTCGAGGCCTACCGGCAAGAACCGCCGGAATCGGCGCATGAAAAAGGCCCTTGCGGGCCCGGCGAAACGAACTGCGAAAAAGAAGCCTGAGCGACGCGCGATGATAGCAGCGGTCGGGCGTCGCATACGGGCGGCAACCGCGAAGCTCGACCGCACGGTCAACCGCCAGCTTCAGCGTACCTGGCCCCGGCTCGCCAAGACCGGCCGTGCGGCGCAGGCCAGAGGGCGTCGCCTCGGCCACCGTCTGCGCCCCGCCGGTGTTCTCCTCCTCCGCGGCCTGGCCCTGCTCGAACGATGGTTGCTGCGCGGCGCCACCCGAGCGCGACGCGCCGCAACCCGCCTCAGCGCCGTCCTCACGCCGCAGCGGGCGATCTGCCTCACCATCCTCGGCGCCGCGGCCTGTCTGATCGCCGCACAGTTTGTCGACTACCGCGCGGTCGAGATCGACCAGCTGGGCTATGCCGGGCTGCCGGCGGCAAGCGCGCCAACCGTGGACGCGAAGACCGCCGGTCAAGCACACGCCTTCCTGCTGATTCCCGTCGCGCTGCTCGCCGCCTTTCTGGCCCTGGTCGCGCTGCGCAACGAGGGGCGGCGGGGCTTGGGACGAGTCGTCTTCGTGCTCGGCTTGATCAGCCTTGCCGTCGTCCTCCTCGTCGACCTGCCGGCCGGCCTCGATGCCGGTGTCCAGTCTTCCCGCTTCGCCGGGGCCAAGGCCGTTCTCTACGACGACTTCTACGCACAGATCGCCGCCGCCGCGGGTCTGATGCTGGGCGGCGCGCTGCTATCCAGGGCGCGAAAACCGAGACTGGCAAGGACGCAGGGTGGCCGCCGCAGCGCGCGCACTTTGTTTGTGCGCAAGCAAGGCGGACGCCCGAGGACACAGCCAGACGAAGGTTTGCAGCGTCCTGCCGCTACTATGCGCGGCCGTGCCAAACACGAACCAACTAATTCGCAAGGGCCGCAAGCGGCCTAAGAAGAAGACGACGACGCCGGGCCTCAAGTCCGGCCAAGGGCGGAAGAAGGGCGTCGCGGCGCCGCAACGGCGAGGTGTCTGCACCCGCGTCGCCACGGTGACGCCGAAGAAGCCGAACTCGGCTCTGCGCAAGATCGCCCGTGTGCGCCTCACCAACGGGATGGAGGTCACCACCTATATCCCCGGCGAGGGCCACAACCTGCAGGAGCACTCGGTGGTGCTGGTCCGCGGCGGCCGGGTCAAGGATCTGCCGGGCGTCCGCTACAAGGTCGTTCGCGGCACTCTCGACGCCGCCGGCGTCTCCGACCGCAAGCAGGCCCGCTCCCTCTACGGCGTCAAGGCCTCCTGAGATGTCTCGGTCCGCGACCCCGCACGCCTGGATGACGCACGTGGCACTGCGCATCTCTGCGTCCTCGGGTTTGCCTTTGCAACCAGCAAAGGCTGCACCCTGCGTCCTTGATCTGCTTGGCCACGCGCCCCCCCAGTCGCACGCGGCCACGAACCGAGACATCTGATGCCGCGCCGCTCTGCCGCACAGATCCGCCCGGTCGAACCCGACGCGCGCTTCCGCAACCGGCTCGTCCAGCAGGTCATCAACAAGGTCATGAGCGACGGCAAGAAGTCGCTTGCCGAGCGGATCGTCTACGACGCACTGGCGATCGTCGGCGAGCGTTCCAACGAGGACGCAGTCGAGACCTTGGAGGCGGCGATCAAACAACTGACCCCGGTGCTCGAGGTTCGCTCGCGCCGGGTCGGCGGCGCCACCTATCAGGTGCCGGTCGAGGTCCCCGCCCGCCGCGCACGCACGCTGGCAGTCCGCTGGCTGGTCGACTTCTCCCGCAACCGCCGTGAGTACTCGATGTCGGAGCGACTCGCCAGCGAAATCCTCGACTCGATCGGGCAGCAGGGTGGCGCCTGGAAGCGGAAAGACGACATCTACCGCATGGCCCAAGCCAACAAGGCGTTTGCGCATTACCGCTGGTAGCTAGCCTGGCTCCATGAGCCGGCCGATTCTCGCCGTCGACGTCGACGGCGTCATCTCTCTCTTCGGATTCGACGAGCCGCCGGACCGCTCCGAGGCCCGGTTTGAGCTGGTTGACGGGATGGTGCACTGCATCTCACTGGTCGCGGGGGCGCGGTTGAAGCGGCTGGCCGAGCACTACGACCTGGTCTGGGCGAGCGGGTGGGAGGACAAAGCCAACGACTACCTGCCCAACATGCTGGGCATTCCCGACTTGCCCTTCCTCAGCTTCGACGGCGCGGCCCGCTTCGGCTCGGCGCACTGGAAGCTGGGCCCGCTCGACGAATACGGGGAGGGGCGGGCTCTGGCCTGGATCGACGACAACTTCGATGAAAGTTGCTACGAGTGGGCCCGGGGCCGCGACGAGCCGACCCTGCTCGTCCCGACGGAGCCCCACGTCGGCCTGGAGGAGGTCCAAGTAGAAGCGCTGACCGCTTGGGCCAACGGCCTCTAGCCCGCCGGCGGCTTGGTCTCTACACTTGCCGGATGGAGGGGTTCTGGCCCATCTTCTTCTTGCTGGTCGTGCTGAAGATTCCGGTCTTCGGCGCGCTCTGGCTCGTCTGGTGGGCAAGCAAAGCGCCTGAGACCGAGGACACTGCGGAGGACTCTGGTGGCGGCTTCAACCGCCGGCGACCACAGCCCATCCGCCCGCGTGGCCCGCATCACAGCCCTTATGGGGGTGCTGCCGTTGGGAGGGGACGGGGTGCCCGTTCGGCGGAACCCGCGCTGGGAACCTTGCGGGGACGCCGACGTGGGGCGGCTCACAAGTTCCGTCGAAGGGGCACCCCGTCCCCTCCCCTTAGACGACCTACGTAGCTCGGGCTGCCTGCTCTACTCGCTTGCGCTCCTTGCGGATGTCGCGTAGATACGGGTGGAAGTCGACCTCGATCGTGTGGCGCTTGGATGCCACGAAGCGCTTCTTGAGCCAGCGATCGTAGTGGGCGATCTCCTTATGCATCTCGGACACTGGGGGTAGAGCTGCCTTGCCCTTGAGCAGGTCGACGATCCATTCGGCCTGGGCCTCGGCGATGGGCATTATCGGGCCGAGAGGCTGGACGAAGCCGATGAAGTAGAGGCCGGGGTTCTCGACTGAGACCGCTCGCTTGTAGAGCGGCATGCGGTTGTCGCGGGCGGCGAAGACGCTCTCGTCCAGAAAGGGGAAGCTGATCTGGTAGCCGGTGCAGTAGACGACCAGGTCGATCTCCTCTTCGCTGCCATCGGCGAAACGCACCGTGCGACCGGCGGCGAAGCGATCGATGTTCGGCTTGGCCGTGATGTCGCCATGGCCGAGCCGCGGCAAGAGCTCCGAGGAGACGGTCGGGTGGGCCGCGAGCAGCTTGTGGTCGGGCTTCGGCAGGCCGTAGTCGGTCATCTCGCCCACGCTCAGCTTCAAGAGGCGGTTGAAGAAGAAGCGCTGCACGAAGATCGGCAGCCTGGTCATCGCCGGCGGGGCAGATTCGTCGATCGGCGTGCCGCCGAGGAACTTCGGCAGGACGTAGGCGCCGCGCCGCATCGAGAGGAACGTCTTCTCGGCAATCCGCGAGGACTCGACCGCAACGTCGACGGCAGAGTTGCCGATTCCGAGCACCAACACGCGCTTCCCCTCCAGCACATCGGGCTCCCGGTAGTGGTGGACGTGCATCTGCTCGCCCGCGAACTCCTCGGCGCCGGGGAACGGCGGTTCGGGCCAGCGCGGCTGCCAGTGATGGCCGTTGGCGACCAGGACGGCCCAGTACCGCTCGGTCCTTCGCTTGCCGTCGGCGTCCTCGACCCTGACCTCCCATTCCCCGTCGACCGGCTCGGCGGAGATGACCTGGGTATTGAACGTGATCTGCTCCTTCAAGCCGAAGCGCTCCGCGTAGTCGTCGAAGTACTTGGCCACCTGCCAGTGGCTCGGATAGTCCGGATAGTCCTCCGGCATCGGAAAGGCCTTGTAGGACATCAGCTTCCGTGCGCTGTTGATGTGCAATGACCGATACGCGGACGAAGTCCCGTTGTCGTTCTCGTAGCGCCAGTTGCCGCCGATCATTGACCCCTTCTCAAAGCAGTCGAAGGCAACGCCCCGCGCGCCCAATACCTGGCAAGCCGTAAGCCCAGAACTCCCGGCTCCAACGATGCAGACCTTTCTGGAGTTGGCCACGCAGCCAATCTACCGAGAGGGCCGGGGTGTTCGTCCGGCGGAACTTGTGAGCGAGCGAAGCGAGCGGGTTCCGACGGATGGACACCCCCGGCCCTCTCGGCCCAGGGGTGAGCAGGTTCACCCCTGGGGTCCGTAGTTGCAGAGCCGGATCCGGCCGAAGCTGTGCTCATCAGGTTCCACACCAACAAAAGGAGACCCAAGATGACCAGCAAGAGCAAGTTCCGCTCCTCCCCCGCCCTCGTGATCAGCTGCCTGGCCCTGTTCCTGGCCCTCGCCGGTTCGGCCTTCGCGGCGAAGACCGCCGGCGTCAGCTCGCGGCAGATCGTCGACGGCACGGTCCGCACCGTCGATCTGCGCGACAACGCGGTCAACTCGCCGAAGATCGCCAACGCGACGGTTACCGCCGACGACCTCGGCCCCAACTCGGTCGCCTCTGACGAGATCGCCAAAGACGCGGTCAACTCGGATGAGATCGCCGAAAATGCGGTCACGTCCTCCGAGGTAGCCCCGGACTCACTGACCGAAGGCGACCTCGCGTCCAACTCGGTCACCTCTCCGGAGATCGCCGACCAGACGATCAACAGCAACGACATCGGCCCCAACGCGGTCAACGCCGACGAGCTCAGCGTCGTGATCCAGCGGACCAATTCGAAATCGCTCGCGGCCGGCACGAACGGCAGCGTCTCGGTCCCCTGCCAGGCCGGCGAGCAGGTCCTCAGCGGCGGCGGCGGCCCCAGCGAATACGGCGTCGAGATGACCTCCAACGCCCCCAGCGGCAATGGCTGGTTCTACGCCGCCTCGAACAAAACGGCAGCAACCCGGACGATCACCGTCTACGCGCTCTGCCTCGCCTAGACCAAGCATCGAACTCTCACTTACCCGCCTATTTCGCGGGTAAGTGAGAGTTCACCGCTTCCCGGCGGCTGGGATCGAACAGATCTCGGCCGCCGTTTGCGTTGTGAGGGAGGGGACGGGGTGCCCCTCCGTCGGAACTTGTGAGCCGCTAAGCGCCAGTCCCGTCGCCAAGTGCGGGCGCGGGTTCAGGCGGAGGGGCACCCCGTCCCCTCCACACCTACGAAGACACCTACGAAGCCGGTTTGTCCTCGGAGTTGGACTCGATCTCCTGGGCCAGCTCCTCGAGCTCCTCCGCGAAGGAGGGCCCGAAGCTCTCGACCGGCGTCTCCTCGCCGTCGACGCCAAGCTCGGCCGCCAGCTCGTCTTCGTCGAGCAGGTCGTCGTCGCTGGGCGGCTCGATCGCCACAGCCGGCTCCACAGCCAGCGTCCGGTAGTGCTTGAGCCCGGTCGCGGCGGGGATCAGCTTGCCGATGATGACGTTCTCCTTGAGGCCGACGAGTTTGTCCCGTTTGCCCTCGAGCGCCGCATCGGTGAGCACCTTGGTGGTCTCCTGGAAAGAGGCCGCCGACAGGAAGGACTCGGTAGCCAACGAGGCCTTGGTGATGCCGAGGATGACCTCCTCGCCTTTGGCCGCCGTGCCGCCGTCCGCCTTGATCTGTTTGTTGAGCCGTTTGAGCTGACCACGGTCTTCGAGCTGGCCCGGCAGCAGTTCGGTCGAGCCCTTCGACTCGATTTTGACCTTCTTCAGCATCTGCCGTGCGATCAACTCGATGTGCTTGTCGTTGATGTCGACGCCCTGTGCCCGGTAGACCTTCTGCACCTCGGCGACGAGGTAAAGCTCGACCTCGGTGCGGCCGCGGATCGCCAGCAGGTCGGCTGGATACAGCGAGCCCTCGTTGAGCTGCTGGCCAACCTCGACCTTCTCGCCATCGGCGACGTGCAGGCGGGTGCGCGGCGGGAAGCTGTAGGCGTGCTCCTCGCCGCTGGACTCGGTGACGATCACTTTCAGCGCTTTGTCGGTTTCTTCGACCGTGACCTTGCCGGTCTCTTCTGCCATCTGCGCCAGACCCTTTGGTTTGCGCGCCTCGAAGAGCTCGACGATGCGCGGCAGGCCCTGGGTGATGTCCTGGCCGGCAACACCACCGGTGTGGAAGGTCCGCATGGTCAGCTGCGTGCCGGGCTCGCCGATCGACTGAGCGGCAATGATCCCGACCGCGTCGCCGATGTTGACCGTCGAGCCGGTCGCCGGGGCGATGCCGTAGCAAGCGCGGCAGATTCCCGACTCGGCCTCGCACTTGAGGGTCGAGCGAACCGGCACCGTGACCTCTTCGTCACCGAGCGCCTCGGCGATCTGCTCTACGTCGGCCAGGGTGATCTCCTGGTTGCGCTTGAGCAGCTCACGGCCGCGTTTGGTTTCGAATTTCTTCGCGGCCAAACGGCCGAAGAGATTGTCGTTGAGCGTGCCGTCGTCCTTGCGCAGCGCCATCTCGATGTGTTCTTTGGTCTTGCAGTCCTCGTCGCGGACGATGACGTCCTGGGCGACGTCGACTAGACGGCGGGTCAGATAGCCCGAGTCCGCCGTGCGCAGCGCCGTGTCGGCCAGACCCTTTCGGGCACCGTGGGTCGAGATGAAGTACTCGAGCACGGAGAGGCCCTCCATGAAGTTGGCCTTGATCGGCCGCTCGATGATTTCGCCTTTTGGATTGGCCATCAGACCGCGCATCCCGGCCAGCTGGCGAATCTGTTTGAACGAACCGCGGGCGCCCGAGTTGGCCATCATGAAAATCGGGTTGAGCTCGTCGAGGTTGTCCTCCATCGCCTGGGCAACCTCGTCGGTTGCTTTGTTCCATTCTCCGGTGACTGCCTCGTGGCGCTCCTCCGCGGTGATGTAGCCGTCGTCGTACTGGCCCTGGATCGCCGTCGTCTGTTTCTCGTAGCGGTCGAGGATCTCGGCCTTCTCGGGGGGCGAGACGACGTTGTTCTTGGCGACCGTGATCCCGGCCTGGCTGGCGTAGTGGAAGCCGAGATCCTTGAAGGCGTCCAGCACCCGCGAGACCGCCGGCGCGCCGTAAGCCTCGACCAGGTCGGAGACCATCTCGTTGACGTTGCGCTTCTTCAGCGCCTGGTTGGCGAACTCGAAGCCCTCGGGGTCGAACTCGTCACCCAAAGCGGCGGCCAGCGCGCGCTCGATCTTTTCGTTGAAGATGATCCGCCCGACCGTGGTCAGGAAGTGCTCGTGCCCGGCCCGCCGGTACTCGGCGAGGTCGTGCAGCTTGCAGCCGCCGTTCTCGTAGACGAGCTCGGCCTCCTGGGCGGAGCGGAAGACCTTCGGCGCTGAGCCGTTCGCCGCCGCACCCTTGCCCGCCTTGAGCTCCTCGTCTTTCTTGAGGAGCTCCTCGGCCGTCGGGCCGTAGGTGAGGTAGTAGATCCCCAGAACCATGTCCTGCGTCGGCGTCGCCAGCGGCGCACCGTGGGCCGGCGAGAGGATGTTGTTCGCCGAGAGCATCAGGATCCGCGCCTCGGCCTGGGCCTCGGCGGAGAGCGGTACGTGGACCGCCATCTGGTCGCCGTCGAAGTCGGCGTTGAAGGCATGGCAGACCAACGGGTGGACCTGAATCGCCTTGCCCTCGACCAGGATCGGTTCGAAGGCCTGGATGCCGAGGCGGTGGAGGGTCGGCGCCCGGTTGAGCAGCACCGGGTGCTCGTGGATGACTTCCTCGAGCACGTCCCAGACCTCGGGCACCATCGACTCGACCATCTTCTTGGCCGCCTTGATGTTCTGCACCGCTTTGCGCTCGACCAGCTGGGCCATGATGAACGGCTTGAAGAGCTCCAGCGCCATGAGCTTGGGCAGGCCGCACTGCTGCAGCTGCAGGCTCGGCCCGGAGACGATCACCGAGCGGCCGGAGTAGTCGACGCGCTTGCCGAGCAGGTTCTGGCGGAAGCGGCCCTGCTTGCCCTTGAGCATGTCGGAGAGCGACTTCAGCGGGCGGTTGCCGGGCCCGGTTACCGGGCGGCCGCGACGACCGTTGTCGAAGAGGGCGTCGACCGCCTCCTGAAGCATCCGCTTCTCGTTGTTGACGATGATCTCGGGCGCGCCGAGGTCGAGCAGCCTTTTCAGCCGGTTGTTGCGGTTGATCACGCGCCGGTAGAGGTCGTTCAGATCCGAGGTCGCGAAGCGGCCACCGTCGAGCTGCACCATCGGGCGCAGCTCCGGCGGGATCACCGGCACGCAGTCGAGGATCATCCACTCCGGCTGGTTGTCGGATTTGAGGAAGGCGGAGGCGACTTTCAGCCGCTTCACCGCGCGGGCCTGTTTCTGGCCTTTGGAGCTGTTGATGACGACCTCCAGCTCCTCGCATTCGGCCGCGAGGTCGACCTGTTCGAGCAGGTCGCGCACCGCTTCGGCACCCATGCCGCCGCGGAAGTACTCACCCCAGCCGAACGGCGAGCCGAAGCGATCCTTGAGCTCACGGAAGACCGTCTCGTCGTTGACGACGTCCTTCGGCTTCATCTCGGTGAAGATCTTCCAGACTTCCTCCATCCGCTCGATCGCCTCTTCGATGTAGGCCTCGGTGTCGGAGATCTCCGCCTCGAAGGTTTTGCGCAGCTCTTTGATCATTTTGGCGCGCTCGTCGTCCTTCAGCTTGCGCAGCTGCGCAGCCGTCAGCTTCAGCGAATCGGCCCAGATGTGGTCGTCGTCGTCGAACTTTTCCTGGCCGCCCTCTTCGAGGTAGGAGACGCGGCGCTCCAGCGACTCGGCCAGCTCCTGAGTCCTTTTCTGCCGTTCGGCCTCATAGCCGTCGGAGACTTTTTTGACTTCTTTCTCGAGTTTGCCGACGTCTTTTTCGCGCGCCTCGACGTCGACCCAGGTGATCATCGAAGCAGCGAAGTAGAGGACCTTCTCGAGCTCTTTGGGAGCCATGTCGATCAGGTAGCCGATCCGGCTCGGCACTCCCTTGAAGAACCAGATGTGGGAGACCGGCGAGGCCAGGTCGACGTGACCCATGCGCTCGCGGCGGACCTTGGACCGCGTCACCTCGACGCCGCAGCGCTCGCAGACGATGCCCTTGTAGCGGACCCGCTTGTACTTGCCGCAGTAGCACTCCCAGTCCTTGGTCGGACCGAAGATGCGCTCGCAGAAGAGGCCGTCTTTCTCCGGCTTCAGCGTGCGGTAGTTGATCGTCTCCGGCTTGGTGACCTCGCCCCAACTCCAGGAGCGGATCTTCTTCGAGGACGCGAGGCCAATCTCGATCGCGTCGAAGTTGTTGATGTCGATCATCAGTCCTCCACCTTCGTCTCTTCTTTGGCCTCGGTCTCGGCGCCGTCGGCAGAAGCTCCATCGCTTCCGTTCGCGTCGCCGTCGGTGCCGCCCTCGCCCTCGGCGACCACCTGCTCCTCCTTCTCGTCAGCAGCCCCGTTGGAGCCCTCGGCGCGGACCCCGGTCAGGTCCATGCCGAGCTCCTCGGCTGCTTTCAGCAGGTCGTCGTCCTCCTCGGAGATCTCGACGTCGCCACCTTCGGAGACGACGTTGGCATCGAGCGAGAGGCTCTGGATCTCCTTCAACAGCACTTTGAAGGACTCCGGGATCGAGGGCTCGGGGATGTTCTCGCCCTTGACGATCGCCTCATAGGCCTTCACCCGGCCGACCGTGTCGTCGGACTTGACCGTGAGCATCTCCTGCAGCGTGTAGGCAGCGCCGTAGGCCTCCAGGGCCCAGACCTCCATCTCGCCGAAGCGCTGGCCGCCGAACTGCGCCTTGCCGCCCAGCGGCTGCTGGGTGACCAGCGAGTAGGGGCCGGTCGAGCGAGCGTGGATCTTGTCGTCGACCAGGTGGAGCAGCTTGAGGATGTACATGTAGCCGACCGTGACCTTGCCCTCGTAGGGCTCGCCGGTGCGGCCGTTGTAGAGCTGCATCGTGCCTTCGGCGCGGGCGCCGGCCCGTTCGCGCTTGTCGACACCGAGGTCGATGCCGCGCTCTTCGTTCTGCTCCTGCCAGCTGACCAGGGCGTCATCGACGTCCTCGACGCTGGCGCCGTCGAAGACCGAGGTGGCCACGTAGACGCGACCGTCGCCCTCGTCGGAGTGAGCCTGCTTGTAGGCCTCGGAGCCGTCGTCGTACCAGCCGTTGCCGGCAACCCAGCCGAGGTGCGTCTCCAGCACCTGACCGATGTTCATCCGGCTCGGCACGCCGAGCGGGTTGAGGATCACGTCGACGGGCGTACCGTCGGCGAGGTGAGGCATGTCCTCTTCGGGCACGATCTTGGAGATCACACCCTTGTTCCCGTGACGGCCGGCAAGCTTGTCGCCCTCGGCGATCTTGCGCTTGGTCGCGACGTAGACGCGGACCAGGTCGTTGACGCCGGGCGGCAGGTCGTCGCCGTCGTCGCGGCTGAAGGTAAGGACGTCGATGACGACGCCACCCTCGCCGTGCGGAACCTTCAGCGACGTATCGCGGACCTCGCGCGCCTTCTCCTTGAAGATCGCGCGGATCAGCTTCTCCTCGGCGGTCAGCTCGGTCTCGCCCTTCGGCGTCACCTTGCCGACCAGGAGGTCGCCGGAAATCACCTCGGCGCCGACGCGGACGATGCCGCGCTCGTCGAGATTGCGCAGGCTCTCCTCGGAGCGGTTGGGGATGTCGCGGGTGATCTCCTCGTCGCCGAGCTTGGTCGTGCGGGCGTCGATCTCGTACTCCTCGATGTGGATCGAGGTCATCTCGTCGTCCTTGACCAGACGCTCGGAGAGGATGATCGCGTCCTCGAAGTTGTAACCCTCCCAGGACATGAAGGCAACCAGGCAGTTCTTGCCCAGCGCGATCTCGCCGCCGGCAGTCGAGGAGCCATCGGCGAGCACGTCGCCCTCCTTCACCTGCTGACCGCTCTTCACGATTGGGCGCTGGTGGATGATCGTGCCCTGGTTCGACCGCATGAACTTGTGCAGCGGGTACTCGTCTTTCTTCGAGCCGGAGGTGACGACGATCGACTCGGAATCGACATGGCTGACTTCGCCCACGCTCTTGGCGAGGATGACGTCGCCGGTGTCGACCGCGGCACGGCGCTCCATCCCGGTGCCGATCAGCGGCGGCTCCGGTTTGAGCAGCGGCACCGCTTGGCGCTGCATGTTCGAGCCCATCAGCGCCCGGTTGGCGTCGTCATGCTCGAGGAAGGGGATCAGCGCCGTCGCGACCGACCAGATCTGGGTCGGCGAGACGTCCATCAGCTCGACTTCCTTGGGCGAGGCGGTGGCGTACTCCTGCTCGCCGGCGCGCACCAGCACCTGCGGGCCTTTCAGTTTTTTCGTCTTCGGATCGACCTCGGCGTTCGCCTGGGCGATCACCTTGTCCTCCTCCTGGGTCGCGTCGTAATGAACGATCTCATCGCTGACGACACCGTCTTTGACCAGCAGGTAGGGGGTCGTGACGAAGCCGTGCTCGGAGATCTGCGCGTAGGAGGAGAGCGAGCCGATCAGGCCGATGTTCGGCCCCTCCGGGGTCTCGATCGGACACATGCGGCCGTAGTGGGTCGGGTGCACGTCGCGAACCTCGATCGGCGCCCGCTCACGGGTCAGACCACCGGCACCGAGCGCCGAGAGGCGGCGGCGGTGGGTGAGGCCGGCCAGCGAGTTGGTCTGGTCCATGAACTGGGACAGCTGTGAGGAGCCGAAGAACTCCTTCATCGCCGCCACAACCGGGCGGATGTTGATGATCGTCTGCGGCGTGATCGCGTCGGCGTCTTCGGTGGTGAGCCGCTCGCGGACGACGCGCTCCATCCGATAGAGGCCGATGCGGAAGGCCTCCTGGATCAGCTCGCCGACCGTACGCAGACGGCGGTTGCCGAAGTGCTCGTACTCGTCGAGGTGCTCGGCGACGGGCTCGCGCGGGTAGGTGATGGCCTCCGCGGCATAATCTTTGATCGGGTGCTCCTCGTCGATCTCCTCGGGGATCCCGAGCAGCTTCGGCAGGCTCACCAGCTCCTTGATCAGGGCGATGATGTCGTCGTGGGTGAGAGTCCGGTTGTCGAGGTCGATGTCGAGGTCGAGCCGGGCGTTCAGCTTGTAGCGGCCCACCCGGGTGAGGTCATAGCGCTTCGGATCGAAGAAGAGCTGCTCGAGCAGGGCTTTGGCGGCGTCGACCGAAGGCGGCTCGCCGGGGCGCTGCTTTTTGAACAGCTCGATCAGGGCGCCTTCTTCTGAGCGGGTCGCCTCGGTGTCGGACTCGATCGTGTGCCTGAGGTAGACCGAGTTGTCGAACATCTTGAGGATCTGCTCGTCCTCGACGTAGCCCATCGCACGCAGCAGCACCGTCACCGGCAGTTTGCGCTTACGATCGATACGGACGAAGACTTTGCCTTTTTTGTCGACTTCCAGCTCCAGCCAAGAGCCGCGGGCCGGCATCAGGTTGGCGATGAAGACCTGTTTTTCTGGATCCTTGGGCGCCATCACGTAGGCGCCGGGGGAGCGCACCAGCTGGGTGACGACGACACGCTCGGTGCCGTTGATGATGAAGGTGCCACGGTCGGTCATCCACGGGAAATCGCCCATGAAGACGGCCTGCTCACGGATCTCGCCGGTCTCCTTGTTCTGGAAGGCGACGGTGGCCGTCAGCGGCCGCGAGTAGGTCATGTCCTTCTCGCGGCACTCCTCGATCGTGTTTGGAGGGTCCTCGAATTTGAACTCGCCAAAGACGATGGCGAGATTCCCCGTGTAGTCCTCAATCGGGGATATGTCGTCAATCGTCTCTCGCAGTCCGCCCGCCTTGGGATCCGTCAGCTCCTCAAAGGAGCGACGTTGAATATCGATCAGGTGGGGGACTTCGAGGGGGTTCTGTAGTCGGGAGAAACTCCTGCGGGTTACGGGGGCAGCGTTGGAACGTGCCAAAGTCGGCGACTCCTCAGGCGGTCAGAGGGACGTGGATACAGCGCAGATATGGGGCAGGGGGTGACAACGAGCGCGCGACCAGGGAAAATAACACACGGGCGCACTCGGCCGCGTGGATGGCTCCCTGCCTGGAGTCCATCCGCGCAAAGTCGGGCTTTATTTAAGCTCGACCGTAGCGCCTGCCTCCTCCAGTTCGCCTTTGATCTTCTCGGCTTCGTCGCGCTCGATGCCCTCTTTGATCGCTTTCGGGGCCTCGTCGACGATCGCCTTGGCCTCTTTGAGGCCGAGGCCGGTCGCGGAGCGGACGACCTTGATCACCGGCACTTTCTGGCCGCCGACCTCGGTCAGCACCACGTCGACCGTGGAGGACTCTTCGGCGGCGCCGTCGCCGTCTCCGCCATTGGCGCCGGCGGCAGCCGGTGCGGCTGCGGCGACCGCGGTCGCGGAAACGCCGAACTCCTCCTCGAGCGCTTTGATCCGCTCGGAGAGCTCGAGCACCGAGATGCCTTTCAGCTCCTCGATCCAATCCTCAGTTTTCACTTTCGTTGCCATCTACTCTTCTTTCTCCTTTTTCTCTTGAAGCTGCTGAAGCTGGTTGGCTATGCCGGAAACCATCGAGCCGAGGCCGCGGACCAAACCGGTCAGCGGGCTGGCGACGATGCCGGCGAGCTGGCCGTCGAGCACTTCGCGGGCCGGCAGGCGGGCGATCGACTTGAATTTTTCCTCGTCGAGTCCGAGATCGCCCATGAAGCCGCCCTTGAAGGTGAGGACTTCGTGCTCTCGGTTGAAGGTCGAGATCGCCTTCGCCGCCTGGGCGGTGTCGCCGCGGACGAAGGTAAGAGCGGTCGGGCCCTGCAGCAACTCCGCGAGGCGATCCTCGCCAGCCTGGTCTGCGGCCCTTTTGGTCAGCCGGTTCTTGACGACGCGAAAGCTGGCATCGGCCTCGCGCAGCTTGCCGCGCAGTTCGGCCGCCTGGGGAACGCTGATTCCCCGGTAGTCGACCGCGAAGATCGCCTCGGCGCCCTCTATCTGGGCGGCGATCTCCTCAATTGCTTGTGCCTTTTCGTCTCTGTTCATCGTTCACCTACACCGGGCTTCTGGCCGAGCCTGCCGGTGGTCTGGGGGTCGCGCGGCCGGGAAGTCTACGCAGTCGCCGGCTCTGCCGCGGGCTCGGCCGTCTCTTCGGCTGGCTGAGAGGCCTCTCCAGCCACCTCGCGGTCGCCGGTCTTGGCGGCATCGACCCGGATTCCGGGTCCCATCGTCGTCGTCAGCGTCGCCGAGAGTATGTACTTGCCCTTCGACGAGGAAGGTTTGGCGCGGACGACCTCGTCGATCACCGCGAGGCAGTTGTCGAGCAGTTTCTGCGCGTCGAAGCTTGCCTTGCCGATCGCGAGGTGGATGATTGCCTGGCGGTCGGTGCGGTACTCGATCTTGCCCGACTTCGACTCGGTAACCGCCTTCTGGATGTCGTCGGTGACCGTGCCCACCTTGGGGTTGGGCATCAGGCCCTGCGGACCGAGCACCCGACCGAGCTGGCCGACCGCTTTCATCATGTCCGGGGTCGAGATCGCGACGTCGAAGCCGGTCCAGCCCTCCTGGACTTTCTCGACCAGGTCCTGGCTGCCGACGAAATCCGCGCCGGCCGCCTCTGCGTCGCGTGCCTGCCGGCCTTCCGCGAAGACCGCGATCGTCACGTCTTTGCCAAGGCCGTGGGGCAAAGCGAGGGTGCCGCGCAGCTGTTCCTCCGCATGGCGGACGTTGACGCCGAGCCGCAGGTGCAGCTCGACGGTCTCGTCGAAGCCGGCGCTGGCGGTCTCCTTGATCAACGAGATCGCCTCGGCCGGCGGATATTCGCGCTCGCGCTGGACTTTGCCGAGCTGTTTGCGGTAGCGCTTGCCGTGAGCCATGGCTATTTGACGTCCACACCCATCGAGCGCGCGGTGCCGGCGATGATCTTCGAGGCGGCGTCGAGGTCGTTGGCGTTGAGGTCGGGCATCTTGCGCTCGGCGATCTGGCGGATCTGCTCCGGCGAGATCGTGCCGACTTTGTTCACGTGCGGCTCGCCCGAGCCTTTTTTGATCCCGATCGCCTCGCGGATCAGCACCGCGGCGGGGGGCGTCTTGGTGATGAAGCTGAAGGAGCGGTCCTCGTAGACGGTGATCTCGACCGGGATGATCGTGCCGCCCTCGCTCTGCGTCTCGGCATTGAAGGCTTTGCAGAACTCCATGATGTTGACGCCGTGCTGACCCAGGGCGGGGCCGACCGGCGGCGCCGGGTTGGCGTTGCCTGCCTGGATCTGCAGCTTGATGAGGGTGAGGACTTTTTTCGCCATCGGGATCGGGGAGGGTAGCGGGCCGGGCTAGATCTTCTTGACCTGGTCGTAGTTGACCTCGACCGGCGTCTCGCGGCCGAAGATCGAGACCAGCACCTTGAGTTTGGCGGCGTCCTCGTTGATCTCGGCGATCTCGCCGGAGAAATCGGAAAGCGGGCCGGAGATGACCTTGACCGACTCGCCGATCGAGAACTGAGCCTGGGTGCGAGGCCGCTCGGCGGTCTCACGGTGCAGCAAGCGGTCGACCTCCGGTTTTGAGAGCGGCACCGGCTTGTTGCGGGAGCCGACGAAGCCGGTCACACCGGGGGTGTTCTTGACCAGCCCCCAGGCATCGTCGGTCATCTCCATGTTGACCAGGACGTAGCCGGGCATCGTCCGTTTCTCCTTCGATTCTTTCTGGCCTTCTTTGTTGACCTCCATCACCTGCTCGGTCGGCACCACGACCTGGCGCACGTTGCGGTTCTGGGCCATCGTCTGCACCCGGTGCTCGAGATTGTGCTTGACCTTGTTCTCGTGCCCGGAGTAGGTGTTGATCACGTACCAGCGATACATCTGGAGATTGCCTTTGTCTTGGGATCCCGCTAAAGGATCTGCTTGATGAGGAGGCTGAAGACGGCGTCGAGAGCGCCGAGGTAGGTGGCGGCGACGGCGACGAAGATGATCGTCACGGCCGTTGCCTGGACCAGGGTTTCACGGTCCGGCCACTGAACTTTGCGCAGCTCCGCCCAGCAGGAAACCAGAAAGCCGATGACGCCGCCGCGCTGGCGCTTCTCTGCCTGCGCCTGTTTCTGGCGCTTGGCGAGCTGCTCGCGCTCCTTGCGCTTGCGGTCCTCGCGCTGGCGCTTCTCGGCCAGCTTGGCCTCTTTCGCCTCGGCGCGGCGCAGGTTGCGCGGCTTCGGGGCGTCCGGAGTTTCGAGATCGGCTTCCGAGGCCCCAGCAGCGATCCCCGCCTCGACCGCTTCGATCTCGGCGACGTCGCCGGAGACGCCGACCTGGGTGTCGTGCTGGGCTCGCGAGTCGGACTTGCGCTTATCGCCGGGGCCGGAGCGTTTCTGCTCTTCGGCTTCGCGGGCGCGTTTCTCCGCCTTGCGCTGTGCGCGCGTTTTCGCCATCGGCCGCTACCTAGTCTCCTTGTGCGCCGTGTGATGGCCGCACCAGCGACAGTACTTGCGCAGCTCGACTCGGTCCGGCGAATTTCGCCGTGACTTGTTGGTCTGATAATTGCGCCGCTTGCAGTCTTCGCAAGCCAGCGTCACCGCGATGCGGACATCTCCGCGAGCCATGTTCTCCTCGTTGCCGAAACGGACGCCGTTACAAGAGAAAACCCCGGGCCGAAGCACGAGGCTGGGCTGAAGGATAGCGCTCTGCGGTGGGTTGGTGCGCCTTGCCCGCGGACCTACGAATCAGGCTCAACCTCGGGATCGGTGAGGGCCGCGACATCCGCGAGGTCGACGGTACGCCCGCGCGCCAGCTTCATCTGAATCAGATCGTCGAGACCTACCACCGGCACGTCTACGTTGCCGAGTTTGACGTGCAGAACGCGGTCGCTCAACTCCGAATAGGAGCGGCCCCCTGGAACCTCATGCATCACGTCGATGCCACCGTCTCGCGTCGTGAACTGCCAGATCGTGGCTCGGGGGAGCATCTTCGCGTCTACTTCCGCATCCTCCTGACCTGGATTGAGCACACGTGCACCGAGGGCCCGAAGAGCGCCGGCGAGACGTTCGAGATTCGCCGGGTCGGGGGCCGGAATGAGATCTGCGTCGTTCGTAGTCCTCACGTGCCCGTGCGTCTGTACGGCCAGTCCACCGATCAGGATGTACTCGACCCGATGTTCGTCGAGGACGCGAAGGATTCGCTCCGCATCCAGTGGCACGTCAGTCTCCGACACGAGCCTCTCGCCCCGCCGCCGCGAGGCGCCCCGCCAGCCGGTTCCAGGAGATTCCCAACGCAAGACGTTCGGCGGGGGAGCGTTCCGCCATCGTCCGCCTATGAAGTGGGTCGTAGTCCCGCTCAGGGGAAGCACCTGTCAGTGCCAGGCTTTTCCCCATTGCCCTGAGCCAAAGGTCGAGCGTCTCGACGCTGGGTGAAACCTCGTCCGCCTCAAGCCGGCTGACCGCCGACTGATGAGTCCCGACCCGCCGTGCCAAGCGCTCCTGGCTAAGGCCACAGCCAATACGAGTGACACGAATCAGCTCACCTGGACTCACCCGCTGATTATGACAAATATGTGATGAAGTCTTTAAAGGCCGAGGGTTTTGGCGATGATCGTGCGCTGGATCTCGGAGGTGCCGCCGTAGATGGTCGAGACCATCGTCGCACGCACGAGGCGCTCCATGTCGTACTCGGAGGAGTAGCCGTAGCCACCCATCAGCTGCATCCCCTCGACCGCGACGCGTTTGGCGATCTCGGTCACGTGCAGCTTCACCATCGAGGCCTCGCGCGGCAGCATCCGGCCGGGGTCCTCGTCGGTCAGAGCGGCGACCCAGCGGGTCATCAGCCGGGCCGACTCGATTTCGGTCGCCATGTCGGCGAGGCGGTGCTGGAGAGCCTGGAAGGAGCCGATCGGGCGGCCGAACTGCTTGCGCTCCTTTACGTAGGCGAGCGCGTCGTCGAAGGCGCGCTGGGCGATGCCGAGCATCGTCGCGGCGAGGATCAGTCGCTCGACGTTGAGCCCCGCCATCAGCTGCGTCCAGGCCTGGTCGACCTGGCCGAGCAGGGCGCCGGCCGGCGCCTCGACGTCGGTCAGGTAGAGCGTGTTGGTGTCGGTGCCGCCCATCGTCTTGATCGGGACGATCTCCAGCCCCTTGGTCTCGCGCGGGACCCAGATCATCGAGAGGCCGTCGTGCTTGGACTCGCCCTTGGTCGTGCGGCAGACGACGAGGATGTGGTCGGCGATGTGGGCGTTGGAGATGAAGACCTTCTGGCCGTTGAGGACGAAGCCGCCGTCGACCCGCTCGGCCGAGGTGGTGAGAGCACCGACGTCGGAGCCGGCCTCCGGCTCGGTCATCGCGATCGCCTCGACCGCGCCGCCGGCGATGCCGCCAAGGATCTCCTTCTTCTGCGCGTCGGTGCCGAAGCGCTGGGTGGCACCGGCGACGATCAGCGTCGTCGCGTAGCCCCCGATCGACGCCAGACCGCGCGAGGTCTCCTCCATGAAGAGGCAGGCGTCGAGCATCGAGCCGCCCGAGCCGCCGTACTCCTCCGGGATCGTCACCCCGAGCCAGCCCAGCTCGGCCATCTGCTTGTAGAGGTCGAAGTTGTGGTGCAGCTCGTAGCCGTTGGTGAGCTTCTCGCGCTGCTCCTGCGTGCCGGCCTCGCGCGAGCAGAAGTCGCGGATCGCGGCGACGAAGTCCTCTTGCTCGTGGGTGAGGGAGAAGTCCATGGGCCGGGCAGGCTATCGATCGGGCTGGCTGTTCGGCCAGTCGCCTGCCGTCGCGATCCGCCGCGCCTCCTCGGTCCCCATATAAGGGGTGAGGATGAACTGGACCACCTCGGCGGTTAATCCAGGTAGCTCCTCCGCCCGCCCGCGGTCGACCCGGTTGGCGACGATCGTGGCGACGCCGCCGGCCAGGGAGCGCTCCGTCGTCGACGGCAGATCAGCGCCGTGCGGGCTCTCGGCACGGCCGGGCTCCAGCAGGCCCCCGAGGTAGGCCATCAGGCGCTCGTAGCGTTCGAGGCCGTCTCGGCCCTGACCCAGAGCCGCGTTCGTGAGCACGCCGGCGGCTGCCGGGTCGGCGACGGCGAAGTCGAGCGCCTGACGAACCGCCACTCTCACCCTCTCGGGCCAGGGGCCGCCGCCGATGCAGGCCATCTCGAGCAGGACCTGCAGACGGGCGAAAGCTGACTCGAACGCGCTGGCGAAATCGTCTGGTTGCTGCGCTCTCCCCTCCATACCCCGCCCCCGCGACCGCGCCGTTCAGCTCGTCCGCCGCAAACACGGCGGTTCGGCAAATGATAAACGTCATTGTCTAAATGCGGCAGGCGACAGGTGTGCGGGCCGGTGTACGGATCCTTTTTCGTACCAGAATCAGATATCTGGTTTTACAGATCAGACATATGGGTTTATAGTGCTCGACCGGCCGATGGAGCAGCCACAGACAGCGCCTTCCCCCCGCCGACCTCGGGTCCCTCCCGGCGATTTCGCACGGAGCTTCGAGGCGGCGTTCGCGAAATTCCAGGTCGCGGTCGAGACCGCCTACGCGGCAGAGCCCGACTGGCCGCTGCAGGCTGCCGCGGCGATCCGCGCCGTACTGGAGTTCGCGGCCGAAGATCCCATCGCCGCCCAGACGCTGACAGTCGACTCGCTAGCCCAGGGAACTGGTCATTTCGCCCACAGGCGACCTGTCGAACGTCTCGCCGGCCTACTTGCTCCGGGACGGGACGCGCATCCCGAAGGCGAGGCGCTTCCGAACCTGCTCGAGGACGCGCTTGCCGGCGGGATCTTCATGCTCATGGTCCAACGCTTCGAGGTAGGCGACGCGGGAACGTTGACGGCGCTCATCCCCGACGCGATCGAGTTCGCCCTCACGCCGTATGTAGGTCGCGACAGGGCGCGCGACGTTGCCGCTGCTAGGAGCTGAACATCTCTTCGACGAAGAAGCGGGCCGCCGGGTCGAGGCGATCGCCGAAGGTCTCCTCGGCCACCGCCAGAACCTCGTCCGCGCGCTCGAGGCCAAGCTCAGCCGCCAGGAGACGCAGATCCTCCTCGTCCTCACCCACCCGATGCGCGAGAACCTTGAGCGCCAGCAAGATTCGTGGTGAAGCGGCCAGGCAGCGGAGGCCGGGCAGGTCGAGGACCGGCGTGGCCTCCGGGTCGTCTCCCGCGAGGAAGCCCTTGACCGCGTCGTTGAGCCAGCCTGGAGAAAGTCCGCGTTGCTCGGCAACGGCGGAGGCGGCTTCGTAGACGACGTTCTTCGGCTCGAATACCGCGTCGATGTCTCGCGTCGCCCTGCGCTCATCGAAGGCAAGCGAGATCGCAGCGCCTCCGACCACGTACATGTCGGCGCTGGCGCCGCGCCGCTGCAGCTCCGCCGCCAGAGCGGTCAGCGCTGCGACGATCTCGTCGCGGTTCATCGCTCAAACCCGGTGCAGGGAGCGCTCGGGCACGAACACCCCGCGTCGCCGGAAGGCGGCCGGGGCCTGAGCGATGGACACAGCGCGGAATCCGGGCACCTCGCTGACGAACCAGAAGCGATCCAAAAAGCGCTCTGGCTCGATCGACCATGTGGGCCGCTCAAGTCCGTGTGCGGCGGACAGGTGCTCAGCGAGGGCACCCAGATACGCGTCGTAGCGAGCGTCCCCGGTAAGTTCGGGACGCTCGGCAATCGCCTCGGCACGTGAGCGACCGTCGGCGCGAAGCGAGAACTCGTCGAGAAACTCGCGTGCGGCGTGTTGAAAGCCCTCACCTCCGCCGACACGGTCGGCGATACCGGCAAGGGTCTCGGAGAGTTGACTAGCCGAAGGCGGGTGTGCAGCCAGCCACTCGGAGCGCGTCGTCAGCGGTGTCGCCATGGTCCTGATCGTAGGGCCTGTCGCGGCCATTCTCCGACTCGGCCCAGACTAGCTCTCGGGCCGCTTCGATCTCGAGAACGGGGTCGATGCGCTCGGTACGTTCCTCGAACTCGACGAGCTGCTCGGAATAGGCCTCGTCGAGGACGCGGATGCCGTGCCCTTGGATGCGGGCCAGGCGCTGCAGGCTCATGCCCGAGGCGAGCATCAGCGCCGAGTGAGTGTGGCGACCGAGGTCGTATGGGCGGGTGGAGGCGAGGCCAGCAACAGACTCGCGAACGGTGGCGGGACCGCCGAGGCTCCGGCGCCAGCCGTACCACTCTGCCTCTACTCGCTCGAGCGCGGCCCGGAAATGGCGTGAGCGATAGTTGCGCCAGTCGGTCTCGACCCAGTGACCACCGGCCGGCGTACGGAAGACGTACTCGCTCGCGGCGCCGCCGCCGAGCTCTCGCAGCCGGTCGAGATCCTCTCGCAGTGGCTTCAGCACCGGGACGCTGCGATCGCGGCCGTTCTTCGTGCCTTCGACGACGTCCTTCCCGCTCAGCCTGCGGACGATCGCGATCCGCTCGCCGATGTCGGACCAACGCAGCCCCAGCGCCTCGCCAGGCCGGCAACCCGTCATCTCCATCAGGCTGATTAGGAGTACGTCGCGCAGTGCCGCCAAGCGCTTGCCCCGACCAATACGCCGCGAGCCGACGAGGAGCTCGAAGCGCACGCGCTCGACGACGACGGGCCCCCAGACAAGTGGCCGCCTGCGCCGGCTCGTTCGCGGCTTCTCGAGCAGGGCAACGGGATTGCCGCTGACGCCGGTGGTGCGCGGGCGTCTCGCGGCCTCGCGGAATAAGCTTGAGACGATGCTCATTGCCTTGATCAGGGTCGGAGCGCCGACGCCGGCCTCTTCGAGTCCGTCCTGCCACTCGACCAGAACCTCGACGTCGATCACGGCGATCGGGAGATCGCCAAGCCCGGGCCGGACGTGCCTCTCATAGACGATCGAGTCCCGCTCCCAGGTCTTCGGCGCAAGGCGGCGCCGAGCGCGCGGCGCCCAGACGTCGTCGACGAATACGGCCAGCGTCAGCGACCCTGGAAAATTGCCCATACCCACCGAGGTCCCAGCCACCCCGATCTCTCCCCCCCTCGACTAGCAAGGTACGGCAGCGAGAGAAGCCCGGACCGAGACTCGAACTCGGGACCCCTTCCTTACCATGGAAGTGCTCTACCAACTGAGCTATCCGGGCGGAACGGTCCACTTTAGCGGCGTGGATCGACCGCTGTCGGAATGCCCAGCGCTACTGGGCCTCGTCGGCCGTACGCAGCATCTGCTCGACCGCAGCGAGGAAGTCGCCGGATCTCGCGGCGCCCGCGCAGCCACTCGGCGTCGAAGATCCGCAGCCAGTAGTACACACGGGGCTGTCGCCGATCGCGTCGGCCTCCGTTTCAACCATCGGCAGCGCCCAGAGAGCAGCGACTCCCGAAAGGATAGGCGGGCGACGCCGGAGACGGTGCTCAGGTGCCGGCCGCGGGGCGGAGGCCCGGGGAGAGGGCGACCTTCAGCGCTTCCTTGGGGCTCGTGTCGTAGACCTCCACCTGGTACTTGGCGACGTAGACGCTGGTCGGGCTGTCGGGGTCCTGCCAGGCCATCGCCCCGCGCGGCGCCTTGCGCAGCTTCGCGCCACTGCTCTCGGCGTTAGCCTTCAGGTCTTCGTAGGCATGCGGGAGGCGGTACGTACCGACCGTGAGGAAGTCGGCTTCGGGTCGCCTGCTTCGGAGTCGCCGGCTAGGTAGCGGACGTAGGCTCGCCCCTCGCCCGGTTCGCTCAGCTCGAGCGCGGCGCCGGGGCGCTCGCCGGCCCAGTAGATCGCGGGTTTGCTCGCCGCGGGGGCTTCGCGCAGCTCATCCGGGCTGACGACGCGGGGCGCGGTTGGCGAGGCGGGCGCGGCGGTTTCCTCATCGCCCCCTCCCCCACTGCCGTCGGCGACCCAGACGACCACGGCGGCGATCAGGAAGATCGTGAGGACGAGCAGCGCGGTGCGCAGGATGTGGAGGGAGCGCCGCTGGGGTGGCTGCGGCTCGTCCACAGACACCTCAGTTTACTCTAGGAGAACTTGCGCTCCGGGTTCTTCGGGGACTCGAAGCCGAGCATTGCCAGGGTCATCTGGATCGGCTCCTCGCCGGTGTCCTCCATGCGCGCCTGGGCCCGGTCCTGCTCCTCGGCGAGCGAGAGGAAGATCGAGTCGAGCCGCGCGATCAAATCGTCCCAGCCCTGCTGGTCGAGCTCGAGCGGCGTCCAGGTGAAATGCGTGTCCGGCCGCGCGGCGATCGTGCCCGCCTTCATCGCTTCCCTCGTCCGCGCGGCCAGCGATTCGAAGATCCTCGAAGTGACCAGGGCCTTCGTGGAGTCCGGCAGCGCCGCGAAGACCTCGTCGGCCATCGTCGGGGAAGCGGTTCCCCGGTAGAAGTGCTCCTCCTCCCCCTCCGACCGCGTCCGTTCCAACCAGTCGTATTGGACCAGCAGCTCGAAGGCGCGGTCGACCTTGGACAGCGTGCCGCCGCCGACCAGCCTGTGGAAGCTCTGCGGGCTCATCTCCCGCTGGTTGCACTCGGCCAGGATCCGCATCCGCAGAGCATCGCCGAAGAGCTGGGAGATGCGAACCTCCTCCGGCCACTTGGACCCGGTCGAGATCTGAAGGTTGTACGAGATGGAGCCCTCCCCTTGCTTTGTCCACCGCCCGGTAGTCAATTGTAGTCGGGGCGGAGCGAGGGAGGGGCGGGGCCGCGCCCTGAAAAGGCTGTCGATCGCCCGTGCGCAGGAAGGCAAACATCCCTAGGCCTGCGTCGCCTAACCCGGATTCGTCGTTTTCACCTCAGCGGGTGTAGTTCGCCCGCTTGAGGCAGGTAACAGCCACGGGGCGGTTCGCCGGAACCGCCCCGTGGCGCTTTCGAGAGTCAACCGGGTCTTTCACTTCGCCTTCGTGAAGCATTCGGCGCAGGCTGAAGCCGCCTTGCGGCAGGGGGCCTCCGCCATGGCCAGGAGCCGCGGCAGGCGCAGCGTCGTGCGCCGAGCGGAGCGCACCACCTTGCCGGCGACGTGCAAGAGATGCTGGCGAAGGCGCAGCAGACCGACTGCGGCACCAAATCTTCAAGATCGGGAAACTGGAGTAAAGGCCGGGCGGCGCAAGCCGCCCGGCCTTTAACAGAGGTGAGGACGCCGCTTAGGGCTTCTCTACGTAAAGCGGCGTCGGAGTGCTGATGTCATATTGGCCGGACATGACCGCCGAACTGGGACAAAAGCCTTCGGAAAGGCCTACCGCAAATCCTTTGACCTTGATCTTTGGCGAACTCCCCCCGATCACTTCAAAGGGTCCCTGGGGTCTGAAGTAGCAATTGAGACCCATGAAACTGATACGCAGTTCACCGCCATTCCAGAGTTCCCCATTATTCGTTCCTTCGATCCACTTCAATTCGCCAGGCGCAAGTCGAAGCATGGTAAACGACGTACTGCAACTCTGGAACGTCCATGCGGTCGCAGCCGGGTTCGACAGTTTTTCCGCTACGGCCATGTTGAACGTGGATCCCCAACACTCCATTATCGTTGTACCCCCGGTCGTTTTGAACTGAAGCTTTTCGCTGAGAGTGGATTTGATTTCCGTTCCGGTCGGATAGGCCGAGCTGCCACATTCGTGCGATGCGGGAGCCGACGAACAAAAGACTCCCGGGGTGGTTGAGTACGCCACAGCCGACCCGGCCCCGGTTGCCGCGATAGCCAGTGCTGCCGTGGTCAAAACAACCGCCATTAGAGATAGGCGTTTCATATATCGCTCCTCCGAGCGGCTCGATGAACCGCTCCTGTTGCTGACATTTATCGTGCGAATTTCCCACCATGAGCGGTTCGATGTTCAACCAATGTGACGGTCGAAAGGCGTCCCCAACCGTCACGGTGTAGGAAGCGTTTGGGAACGCATTGGGGCTCCAGGCGCCCGACTTCCCCCCTCGAGCAGCAGGGCGGTTTCGACCTCAGGCGAGCAATCGCCGATCGCCTGCCCGACCCTGCGCTCAAAAACACGCAGGCGATTGCCCACCGTCTGTCGATTCAGCCGTAAAGCCGCCGCCGCAGAGCTGACGTTCTTCTTCGCGGCGAAGTAAGCCCGAAGCGTCTCTCTCAGCGCCTCCCCCCCGTCGGGCTCCTTCTCCAACGGCGCAAGGTAAATGCGGGCAAGGGACTCGGACAAGAGTTCGTCTTTGACGATGCAGGCAAGTAGGCTGACATCCGTGTAGCGCACCACCGGGGTGTCTTGGTAAGTGGCTACCGAGAGCGCCGCAAGCGCCTGGCGGTGGGTGAGCCGCCAGCCCGAGACGCCTTGGGCCTCCACGCCGAGCGTGAGCAGGGAGCCCGGGTGCACCGAGGACACCGCGCAATCGCCGATCCGGCTCGGGTCGAGCGCCTGGACTGAGCGTGACCCGAGCCAGGCCCAGAGCTCCTCCCCGTCGGCGGCGACGCAGAGCAGGCGCAGGTCGAGCTTTCTGGCAAGCTCGCGGACGAGCTTCTCCGCGCCGGGCCCGGTGGCGACCAGGCCAAGATGAAAGCCCTCAAGATCGTATTCGAGTTCGGTGGCGTCGATCGCCTCGCCGGCGAGCAGGCGCCGTACCCGCTCGATGCGCCGCTCCCGTGAGGAGCCGAGCATGCGCGCGGACTCACGCGCATGTTCCTCGCTCACGTCTTGGATCAGCCGGTCGAAGACCGCGGCCTGTCCGTTCAGCAGCCGACGCAGGGAGATCCCGGGGGCCTCTTGGACCTGCTTGAGGATGAAGTCGACGATCAGCGCATAACCCGCCGTGTAGCGGCGCACCACGGTGTCCACCCCGACGCCGTTGCGGGCCGCCAGCCGCGCCTGGATGAGCAGGGAGGGCGGCGTGTCGGGGGTGCGACGCTCGCCGAGCTCGATCGCCGCCAGGGCGTGATCGACGGCGACGGTAAGCGAGTCTCGCAGGCCCTGGAGGTAGGCCGGGTCGGCCGTCTCGGAGGGCTCTGAGATCGCAAAGACGCGGGTCGCGATCGCTCGCTCCAACTCCTCGCGCCGAGCCCGAAGACGCTCGGCGATCAGCTTGCGCCCCTCTGCGAGCGCGGTGTCCAAGCGCTAGCGGTGGTGCCGGCGGTGCTTGCGCTTGTGCGCCTTGGCGCACCCAAGCGCCCGCACCACCGGCTTGATCAGAGAGCGACTGCCGTTCTGGGCGGCGAAGGAGACCCTGCCGCGGTTGCCCTTGGGCTTGAAGCAGAGGTTCTTGGAGTTGATGATGAGGCCCTTCTTGGCGCCCTGCATGTTGACCGCGACTTTGGTCAGCGGTGCGTCTGGGAGGTTGGTGAAGGTGGCCCTGATCCCGCCCTTGACCGAGTCGATGCGGGCGACCGCTTCGACGTCGACCAGGCCGTGCAGGGTGGCGACGAAGTCGGGCAGGTTGTGGTTTGAGGATCTGAGGTAGACGGGGCCTTGCAGGGGCTCGTCGAGGATTGGGGTGTAGGCCTTTGCGTAGCCGTAGATCGATCCCTTCGGGCAGCCGCCTCCGTTGCCGCCGTTGGCGGCGAACTGCACGCGGGTGCAGATCGTCCTTATGTGGGCCTGATCGAGGAAGGCCGAGTGCGGCAGGCGGACCACCACGCCCTTCAGGTTGGCATCGCCCTTGCGGGGGCGGTAGGTGGCCCGCAGGGCCGGGTGGCCGCCGCGGCTGGTGCCGCCCTTGAGCGCCAGGGAGAGCCGGGGCTGGAAGCCCAGGTTCGCGCAGTCGGCGGCCCGGAAGGGCTCAGAGAGCGGATGCGGTGCATCGTCGGCGGAGCCGAAGACGTCGGCGCCCCCGCCCCAGGCGGTCGCATCGACCGACAGCGGCTCACAGGAGGTCGGGTTGAAGATGAACTTCGGCCGGTTGACTTCGACTCTGATGTCGCGGACCAAGACCGGGATGCCCCTGAGGATGTGGGGGATCGGGTCTGAGGACTCGCCGTCGACCTTCACTTCGGCCGTCCTGGGATCGACGCGAAGCGCCTGGCGGGTGACCACGGTGCCGACGTCGAAGGGCCCGGCTACCGCGGGGACGACGCCGACCACGCTCAGCGGGGCGCCCTTGTAGGGGCCTGCTAGGTAGACGTGGCCTTCGACGTAGGTGAGGACCGAGCCGACTCCGGCGCCGGCGTAGACGCGGCCGATCTCCGAGCCGGCCGGACACGACGGCGAGGCCTGCTCTTCGCGGCCGCCGTCTTGCCCCGTGCGGCCGCGCGCCTGGGCGATGGCGGCGTCGGAGCATTTCGAGAGCCCAGCCAGCACTCCGGCGAGCCCGGGCGGCAGGGTGGCCGAGAACTTCGTCAGGTCCTGGTCGCCGTCGCGGCGGGTCAGCTCCATGAAGAAGGGGCTGAAGGCGCCGGCGGAGGGATCGCTCGAGTAAGCGGAGAAGCCCGGCTCAAATGGCGGCGTGCCACCCGATGGGCACGCTCCGTGCTCAGGGCCGCTTTCGATTTGGAAGCTGCTCACCCTCGCCAGGGGGTTGGCCGGAGCCGACCAGGGGCTGAGGTTGGAGACGCCGTTGTAGGGGCCGCAGGTGCGGGGGGTGACGAGCGGCGCTCTCGCCCCTTCGCGGAAGTGCAGCCTGAAGGAAGACACCGGCAGCTGGGGCACGTCGTCGAAGGTGGTTACGAGCTGCCCCGTTCTCGGGTCCGGCTCGACCTTGCCCGAGAGCTTCACCAAGACGCCGCGGTCGGGCACCTTCAAGACCAGATAGAGCGCCAGCAAGCTGCCGAACGGGTTCTCATAGGGCTTTGCCAGGTAGAGCGAGCCTTCGACCGTGCGGTCCAGCACGGGGGTGGTCGCGGTGGCGCTGCCGATCTTCGAGCTCTCCGGGCAACCGACGTTGGGAGCCGAGTCATAGGTCTCCCTGGCGAGGTCGACGGGCGAGCAGACGCCGAGGCCGGTTGCCTCGGAGGGGTTGATCGTCATCCCCTCGGGCAGGATCACTTCGTCGCGCATGAGCTCTGAGCCGTAGGTCAGGTTGCCGACTTCAAGGCCCTTGCTGGGAAGCATGGCTTCGTAGTCCAAGCCGGTACCGCTGGAGCCTTGGGTGGTCGTCGGGCGCAGCGAGACCTCGGGGTTGAATTCGACGTTGCCGCAGCCGGTGATCTGCGGGAAGGGGACGGTGAGGCTCGAGGGCGATCCGGGCAGCTGGTAGCTGCGCAGGGTCGCGGTCACCGTGCGCCCGGATTCGCAGCCGGTCGGATTGGTCATGAAGGGGGTTTCGGGCAGGTTGGAGGGCCGCCCTTCGGCGGGGCCGTTCCCCTGAAAGGACTCTTCGGGGGTGATTCGTTCGCGGTCGTGGGCGGGGTCGGCTGGCACGCCCCAGAAGACCGCCGAGGAGAAGAGCAGTTCGGCCGCCGCCGGGGCGCCTTCGACCGCCGCGACGACGGTCTGGGTCTCGGAGTCCAAGCGCACGTTGATGAAGATCGGGTAGGTCGCCGCGTAGAAGCCGAAGCGGGCGACCGTGTTCGCGCCGGAGACCGGCATGTTGTAGATCGGCTCGTCCTGCACGGCGGAGTTGATCGCGCCGGCGATGTAGATGTCGATGGAGCCGATCTGAGAGTCGATCGGGCATTCGCTGTTTAACGGCGATAGGCCGAACTGAAGCGTCGTGCATTTGGGGAAGGCCGCGGGGTTGCCGAAGACCCCGGGGGGTAGCCGCACGATCACGTCGCGGGTGTTGGCGTAGGCGTGGCCTTCGGTCTGGCTCAGCGTGAGGTCCGTGGTGAAGTCCGGGTGGGCGCCCGCCTGGGTGTCTGAGAGCGAGACCAAGGCCGATTCGAGCTTGTACTTGTCCCATTCGGCTTCGTCGGTTGCCGAAGCCGAGGCGGGAAGCGCAAGCGCGACGACGGCGAGCGTGAGAAGGAAAAGTCGGAGTCTCATCGGTGGGTCCTCCCCTGGTTGCGGCCTCTGCCGTGCTTGCGGTGGTGGTGGCGCTCGCGCTGCGCGTGGCGCTTGACGCAGCGCGCCTTGCCGTGGGGGCGCACCCCGCGCTTGCCCTTGGGGCAGCGGCGGCGGGAGCTCTGCGGCTTGCCCACGTTGCCGTTGCCCTGCAGCTGCTGGGTGGGGCTCGGGGGCGGGGTAACGGTCGGCTGGCAGGCTTCGCCCAGGCACTCGCCGGAGGCCTGGGAGGTGGCGAAGCCGCCCCTCACCCGCACGTCGTAGATCGATGGCGTTTCGTCGGTGTCGAACTGCGGCGCCAGTAGGTCGGAGCTGACGATGAACACGTCATCGCCGCTGTCGCTGGCCGCGAAGATGTAGTCGGGGCGCTGGCTGCGGCCGGAGCTGATCAGGTAGAGGCAGCCGCCGGGGCGGGTGCAGCTTTCGGTTCCCTGGGCCTCCCACTCATAGACGTCCTGGCGACCGTCGATGTCTGAGGCGACGAGCGGGTCGGAGGTCTCAAAGAAGGCCCGCCTGCCGTCCGGGCTGAGGTTGGGCGTCACGTCGAAGACGGTGAGCGGCGTGGTTTCGTTCAGCGAGTTGACGTTGATCGTCTGCAGCTTTGCGTCCGAGGTGGCCGACGTGCCGGTGGGGCTGCAGGAGACGCAGGTGAGCGAGGGGGCGCCCGCGTCGTAGCGGTAGACCTCGGCGTGGCTTTCGGAGTCATAGCCGGTGAGAGCGGCGCGCGACTCGAAGAGCAGGACGCCGCCGTCGGCGGTACTGCGCGAGGGATCGGAGGCGAGGCCGCCTTCCTCGAGGTTCTCCACCCACAAGCCAAGGCCGCCGATCTGGTAGTTGCGCCTTTCCCCTTCGACGTCGCGTTCGGTCACGGCACCGACGAAGTCGATTGCTCCTTCGCGGGAGAGGTAGAGGTTTTCCTGGCCGGTTTTAGCTTTTGCGCCGAGCGGGTTGGGAGCGTTGGTCAGTTTGTCGGGCGAAACGAAGTAGGCAGCCGTTCCGTCGGCGGCCACGTTGACGACGGTGGCATCGCCGCCGGTGGTGAAGGGGATCGTCCCCGCTTCGGTGTCGAAGGCGTAGAGGTCGCCTCCCTCGAGGTAGAAGATCCGCCCGCCGCCTTCGGCGATGCCCTCGAAGGTGACGTCTTCGCCGATCTCATGGGTCTGGCCGTCGTTCTGGCGCAGGTAGAGGGTGCTGTGACCGTCTCCTGGGAAAACGGCGAAGGCGACCCCACGGCCGTCGAGCGAGGCGCCCCGATAGACGACTGTGCCGGTGGGGGCGATGTCGCCGGGCAGCAGGGAGACGACGTGGTTGACGCCGTCGGTGGTGCGATCGTAGATCGTCAGGCCGCTGGGCTTGGCGCCTTCCTCGAGTTGCATTTCGCTGGTGTAGAGGACGTGCGCTCCGTTTTCGGCGATCAGCTTTCCCTGTGCCTTGTAGTCGGTGGCGAGGCTGCCCCGGCCGAGCACCTCTGAGTGCCCGTCGGGGTAGCGCAGGTAGTTGGTGCCGTTGGGGCCGAGCACCGCGCTGCCCCCCCCCTCGGCTATCCAGAACCGGTAGCCCTGGTCGGGGGAGGCGCTTCCCGGCTGGGCGGCGAACGCTTCGCTCCCGTCCGGACCGGCGCTCTGGGTGCTCCAGCCGCTCGCCCCACGGGTGGTGAGATAGGGGTCCCCGGCGAAGCTGCCGGTGCCTTCGAAGCCCGGCAGGACGCCGCCCTGGATCAGGAAGGAGAGCCTGTTCCCGTCCGGGGAGGCCTGGCGGGTGGCGAACTGGATTGCCAGGGCAGTCAGGCCCAGCGGCGGGTGGGCGTTCGTGTCGCTCGGCGTCACCAGCTCATAAGCGCGGCAGTCGGGCAGGAGGGCCGAGGGGCCGGTGCGCAGGGAGGCGTTGGGGCAGCCGGTCGCGATCCCCGCCGGTGGGTAGGTGGTGAATCCGGTCTGTTCCTCGCCGCTGCCGAGTTCGTTGGTCGCGACGGCGCGAAAGAGGTAGGACGTGCCGGGAGAGAGCCCGGTCGCGCCGGCGAGGACCTTGACCGGCTCGTTACCGGCCGCAATCGTCCCTTCGCCGGCGAGCCGGGCGCCTTCGAAGCCGCTTTCGTCGTACTGCTGCTGGGAGACGTACTCGAGCCGGTAGGAGGTCTGAAGGTTGCAGGGTTCGATTTCGGCCCCCAGCAGCGCTTCGGTTTCGCCGAGGTGGGAGACGGAGACCGATTCCACCGTCGGCGCGCATTCGGCCGAGGGGCCGAATGCGAAGGCATGGCCCTCGGTGACTTTGACGCTCGAGGTGACCCAGAGGTAGCGGCCTTCGGGGTTTTCGGCGCCGTTGGGGCTGTAGGCGCCGTTGTCGACTGCTATCTGCTTGGGGGTGTCGAGGAAGCCATATTCGATGCTCCCGAGGTATTCGCCGTCTTCGTCGAATTCGTAGATGACATGGGCGGTATTGGAGTCGTAGACGAAGAGGTGACCGGTTGCTTCGTCGACGGCGCCGCTGAGGAATCGGGTGAGAAACCGGCCGTCGGGCGTAGTCGAACCGTCGATGGTTCTAACGAGGCCGTGAGGTGACGCGAGTTCGAAGACCTTGATTACGATCGAGCCGCCAGCCTTGCCATCCGTTGCATAGATGAGGCCATGAGCGGCGTCGATCGCCAGGCCATACCCTTCGCTATTGAGCGAGGCCACTTCGGGGTTGAGCAGGGTATTGCCTTCGGCCGCCGATCCGTATTCGGCTATCCTGCTGCCATAGTTGACGAACAGGTGATTGTCTTCCGGGTTTATCGCCAGTGCTGCGTAGGCGTTGTCGATTTCGGCAATGATCGTTGGCGTCGAGTTGTAATCGATTTCTCCAGTCGGCGGATCGTAGCTGGACGGTTCCGGGTCATACCTGCGAAGGGCCGTTGCCTGACCCGGTTCATAGGACCACGCGTACAGGTATCCTTCACTGTCGACCGCGAGGTTTTGAGGGCCATTAGGTTCCGGAATCTCACTGATGAAGTGGCCTTCGGCATCGAAGACGTCGATGCGGCCTTCATGTCCTCCCTGGGGTCCCCTGCTGGCGACGTAAACGTCGCCGTAAGAGTCGACGGCGATCCCAGTGGGCAGAGCGAAGGGCGCCGACGGTCCGCTGGGCGGCGCCGGGTAGGGGCAGTCGGGGTCGGGAACGGGATCGGGGGCGAAAGTTTGGCAACCGCCGGTCAACGAGAGGGGGGCGTTGAAGGCGTGAAGGCTGTCTTCCGCGGCGTGAGCCGGAGTGGCGGCGACGACGAAGACACAGGTCAAGGCCGCGGATACGGCCAAGGCCGTCCCTCGGAGCAATCGCATACTGCTTGCGGGGGTCTTTTGGCGGCGAAAGTCAGTGTCCATGTCGGCGGCTCTCCTGTGCAGCGGCGCGGTGTATGTGCGTGAAGTTGGTTTGTTTATCGAGCGATGGCGTGGCGACGTCGGAGTGAACCGTTCGCACCCGGGGTGGGCGAGCCCACCCCGGGTGCTGCCGGTGACTCCTAGCCAGTAACCGCCCAACTGCCGCGTTGTTCAGAGAAGTTGGCGTTAGTCCTGAATGGGAGCACGATCCCGAATTCGTTGGCGGCTTCGTCGTTTGCGGGGAGCGTAATCGGAGTATCCAATTCACCCGTCGATGGACCGGTGTAGATACAGAGGAGGCCAGTCCCTGCTTCCGGGGCTTCAAAACTGCCCGGGCATGCTTCTTCGTAGGCTTCGGAGTCTTCTTCAAGTTCCGGGAAAGTGCCCGGGGAAGGATTTGGGCCGTAGATGGCCGTTGCGCCGTTTTTCAGTTTCAGGCCCAGCGGAATGCCCGGAGCGAATTCAAATTCGAACGGATACAGAGCAGCTGGTGCCGGGGAGACCCTCACAGGAAAGGAGATCGAAGCGAGGGCTGCGTCACTTGCACCGCCGCTGGCGCTCCAGATACCGGTCAGCGTCGCCCCTTCGCCCAGCACGCATTCCGGGTCTTCTTCACTGCACATCCCGGCTTCGCCGGTGTCGCCCTTGACACCAGGGTCACCCTTGTCGCCCTTCGCACCCTGAGCTCCGTCCGAACCGTTTGAGCCATTGGAACCAGCGGGGCCCTGCGGGCCGGCCGGGCCCGTCCCCTGGAAGCTCTTGGCGATCGTCTTGACCTGGCCCTTTTGCTTGGCGTTGAGGCCGGCCTGGCTCTTCTTGTTGTGGTGGCGCTTGCCTTGGTTGGCGGCGTAAGCGCCGCCGACGGTGGCCGCCACGAGGGCGACAATCGCCACGATCAGGCCGGCTTTGCCGAACGGTTCGCGTAGGCGTGAAGCCATAGAAATCTCTTCTCCTTGTCCCGTGAGCCCTTCTGCCGGCCGCTTCCCTTGCGGCTCTTGTGGCGAGCTCGGTATGTATTTCCCTGCGGCACTAGAAACGCGGACATCCGTGTTTCCTATGTACTGTGCGCATTAAGACACACGTGTGTCTGGAAGTCAAGTACGAGACGGGAGGAACGGCAACGGCGGCCCTGTGGCGGCAAATTTGACAAAGTCGCCGCTGAATTGTTACATTACATTGCCAGAGGTGATGTAATATGGCCCGCATGAAGCGACTGCAGATATCGATCGAGCCCGAGCTGGACGCGGCGGTGGAAAGACGCGCCGAAGAAGAGGGGCTCTCGAAGGCGGAGGTGATCAGGCGTTGCGTGCGGGAACGAGTCAAACCATTGCCACCCATCGAGGAGGACCCGTTCTTCAAGCTCTGCGGGACGGTTTCGAGCGACCCAGACGACACCCGGACGATCGACGAGGTCGTCTATGGGCTGGTGGACCGGGACTACCCCTGATCTTCGCCGACTCCTCATTCCTGATCGCTTCGATGGACGACCGAGACAGCCGCCACGCAATGGCTTTGGAACTGCTGAGGCGCATCGGCGAGCGGCGCATCGTGGCCACGAACCACATTCGAGGCGAGACCTGGACCTGGCTCCGCTACAAGCGCTGGCACGCAAAGGCCGTGGAGTTCATCGACAGCGTCGGAGGAGAAGGACAGCGCATCCAAATCTCTTGGGTCCCCGAGGAGATCGAAGCCGACGCCCTGCGTTGGCTCCGCCAACACGACGAGCGCGAGTACTCCTTCGTCGACGCGACCAGCTTCGCCTACATGCGCGCCAGGGGGATTGAGGAGGCGCTCGCCTTCGACGGCGACTTTGCCGCCGCCGGCTTCACAGAGCTGCGGCCGTAGACGGCGGGCTCAGCCGCCGTTGTTCAGGCCCGCGACCGGGGTGCCGACGACCACGTCGGAGCAGAGCAGCGGCGCGGGATCGAACGAGTCGGTGAGGGCGCGGCCGGCGGGGGTGCCGTGGAGAATCGGTTCGGGGGCCGGGCCCTTTTTGGGCTTCGGCGGCTGAGTGTAGAAGCCGGTGCCACATTGGATCGAGAAGTCGCGGACGCCGTCGCGGGCGTCGATGATGTCTTCGCCGCCCTCGCCGAAGAACTGGTCCTGGCCGGGCTGGCCGAGCAGCGCGTTGGGACCGCCGTCGCCAATCAGGACGTCGTTGTCGAAGGAGCCCTCCATGTCCTCATCGCTCGGGTCGAGGCGCACCGGGTGGCAGCGCCCTTCTTTCAGCAGCGTGTCGATCCAGGCTTTGTGAGCGAGGAAGGAGATGTAGAGCAGGCCGGGATGGGCCTGGGTCTCGGCGAAGGAGGCGTCGTCGCGGCCTTCGCCGCCGACGATCGCGCCGCCGGCGCAGCCGCCGCCCGCCGCCAACAGGTCACCGTCGCCTTCCCCATATAAGTAGGTCGGTCCGGGCAGGCCGCCGACGAGGCCATCGGCGCCGTCACCGCCGTAGAGTTTGTCGGCGCCGGGGCCGGACTCGAGCAGGTCGTCCTCGGGGCCGGCTTTGATCGTGTCGTCGCCGAACCCGCCGGCGATGCGCACGTTTGCCGCAGCCACGAGCGAGCCTTCGACGCGGAAGCTGTCGTTGCCGGGGCCGAGGTCGGCCATCAGCCAGCGGGCGGGGCCGGCGGCGGCGCAGAGGACCCGCTTCGGGTCGGTGCCCTGGCGACTGCAGCCGGGACCGATCGCGATGCCCTTGGCGGCGCTGATGCCGAAGGTCTCGCTCTTGGAGTCGAAGGCGACGGTGAATTCATCGGGACCGCCGCCGCCGACGATCTCCAGCCCCCCGCCGCCGCCCCTGGTGCGGTCGAGCTGGATGTAGGCCGACGCTTTCGGCGGCGCTTCCTTGCCGCAGGAGAGAGTGTGGCCTTTGGCGCCCTGGCATCCATCGCTGCCCTGGCCGCCGACGAGCTCGTCCGCTCCCCCGCCGCCGATCAGCGTGTCATCGCCGGGGCCGCCGTTGATCCTGTTGGCGTTCTTGTCGCCGATCAACATGTCGCGGAAGGCGGACCCTTCGATGTCCTCGAAGCGGAAGAGGCGATCGTGGCCGTCGCCGCGCGCTTTGTGGGCCCGCAACGAGGCCCAGACTCCGTCGCCCTTGCCACCGGCGACCTTGGTCGCGAACGAGGCGATGTCGCCGCCACCTGGGCCACCGTCCATGCGGTCATAGCCGTAGTCGCCGTGGACCAGGTCCGATTCGCCGGGGCCACCGTTGAGGGTGTCGATGCCGAGACTGCCGGCCACTTCGTCGGCATTGCCGGTGCCGCCCATGATCTTGTCGTCGCCGAGATCGCCGACGACCCGGTCGGTGCCGGCGCCACCGTCCGCCGTGTCGTTGCCGCGGCCGCCGTGGATCAAGTCGTCGCCGGGGCCACCGCAGAGCAGATCGTTGCCAAGGCTGCCGAGGATTTCGTCGTCCCCCCCACCGCCCCAGATCACGTCGCGGCCCGGGGTGCCGCGCAGGACGTCGTTCCCTTCGGTGCCGACGATCGTCGCCCGCCGACCGTGGCAGCGCGGCACGTCTTCTTCTTCGGCCGGCGCGGCGGCGATGAAGACCGCCGCAGCGAGCGCCGCGAATGCGATCACGAGTCCCCTGCCCAACCCCTTCACCATCCTGAGCCTATCGAGGTCATTCCCAGAACACGGCTACCTCGTAGTCGTCGAATGCCGCATCCGGGGTGACGATCGGCAATCGTTCCAGTTGCGCTTGGGCGACCAGCATCCGGTCGAAGGGATCGCCGTGATGGTGGGGCAAGGATCGGACCCGCCACGCATGTTTGGGTGCGATGGCCAGCAGCTCGAAGCCAAGCTCCTCGACTCGCTCAGGCAGATCCTCGGGCGCGTCGAGCTTTCCCAGAGCGGCCTTGATTGCGATCTCCCAAAGGCTGACCATACTGACCAAGACCTCTGCATCATCGGCCTCGATCGCCGCGGTTGGCCCTGGCCCGAGACGGGGATCATCCAGAACATGCCACAGCAAGACGTGGCTATCGACCAGCAGCCGTGCCAACGATCACTTTTCGTACTCGGCGAATTCCTCGAGTGGCTCGTCAAAATCCGGGCCGATGCGGATTTCGCCCTTCATCGACCCGCGTCCAGTTACGCCACCCCGCTTCTTCTTCAGCGGCCCAATCCGGGCGACCGGATCCTGGCCCCGCCGCACAACGATCTCCTCACCTTCTTCCGCTCGGCGAACAAGCTTGGAGAAATGCGTCTTCGCCTCATGGATGTTGACGCTCGCAGCCATCGAGGGAGAACCTAGCAAGGTTAGTCCACTTGGTCCAGTCCTCAAACTGAATTCCGGATTACTCGCTGCGCTGGAGCGCTACGCAAAGGAAGTCGGCCTCTCGAAGGCGGAGGTCGTCAGGCGCTGCCTGCTGGCGGAGTTCAGGCCACTTTCATCTCAGCCCTGAGCTGGCGGCGCCTTTGGGCCAAGAGCGTCGCGACGCGTTCGATCACCATCTTGGGTTCACGATCGAGTCGAGGGCCGGTGACTCTGATCATCTCGATTCCGATCAGCTTCAACTCCTCCTGACGCAAGCGGTCACTCTCGAAAGCAGCGCGACTGCCGTGGGTCTCGTAGACGTCGAGTTCGACAGCGAAGCGCTCGGGCTGCCAGTAGGCGTCAAGCTCGAACCCAGCCTCGTTGAAGCCCATCGAGGGGGCTGGTAGGGCCGCCCTCTTCACGAGTTCGAGGAAGCGGCGTTCGAGGCGCGAGCGAGTGAAGGCAGGCTCGTGACGATAGATGGCTAGGGCGTGACGGAGGCGGCTGACGCCGGGATGATGCCCGGCGCTGCCAAGGAGCGCGTCGATCGACCGCAGGTCGAACAGGCGCAGTTCTTCGGAGCGCTCGATCACGCGGTCGAGGCGAGTAGCGGACAGGGTGGAGGCGAGATCGAGGAGGGTGCGGGGCAGAGCGGTCACAGGGATGCCTTCGCGGACGGCACGATCCTCATCGGCCAAGCGGGCGTAGTGGAGGCGCAGACTTGGCTTCGCGTGACGTCGTGTGACTGCCGTGACGTGGAATGTCCCAGGCCGACTCGTGAGAAGGCCCCACAGCCAGGCCGCCGAGGTGTGGCTGGCGAGGGCGTTTGGCCCACAGGCGAGAACGGCCGCGAGGCAGTGGCTGTGCCAGGTGAGGTTCTTATGGCCTACCGCGTAGACGCCGCGGTGGAGCCGATGCAGGCGGCCGGACCGCGACGCGCGCGAGACCGTGTCACGTGAGTAGCCAAGGCCTTCCAGATGCTGGATTGAGACGACACCGTATTGCTGCTCCGCCAAATCGGCCAAGGGCTGGTGCGGACCGACGGCTCCCGTCCCTACCTCCGTTCGCACTTTGTGGCGCATAGCCATACAAGGAGCGAACGGGGGTCGATTCTCCCCCCTGCGTCGCCAGAGCCACGGGTGCGTTCGCTGTTTGTGGTGCTCAGCGCGACAAACAGCGAACGGAGGGAGGGACCGGGGCGCTATTCCAGGTTGATCATCACGTGCTTGATCTCGGTGTAGTCCTCCAGCGCGTACATGGAGAGATCCTTGCCGTAGCCGGATTCCTTGTAGCCGCCGTGGGGCATCTCGGAGACGAGCGGGATGTGGTCGTTGATCCAGACGCAGCCGAAGCGCAGCGCGTTGGCGACGCGCATCGCGCGGCCGACGTCGCGGGTCCAGACCGATGAAGCAAGCCCGTAGGGCGTGCCGTTGGCCCACTCGATCGCCTTGGCCTCGTCGCTGAACGGCTGCACGGTGATCACCGGGCCGAAGATCTCCTTCTGGATCATCTCGTCGTCCTGCTCCAGGCCAGCGACGACGGCAGGCTCGAGGAAGTAGCCGGGCAGGTCGGGCTCGTTCCCGCCGGTGACGACCTCGGCGTTGCCGGGCTTGCGCTCGAGGAAGCCCTCGACCCGCTCACGCTGTTGCTGGGAGTTGAGCGGGCCGAGGGTGGTGTCGGCTGAGCGCGTATCGCCCAGCACCAAGCCCTTCGCTTCGCCGGCGAGGCCGTTGACGACGTCGTCGTAGACGTCTTTGGCGGCGAGCACACGGGTCGCCGCGGTGCAGTCCTGGCCGGCGTTGTAGTAGCCGGTGCCCGCGATCGTCTCCAGCGCGGTCTCCATCTCGACGTCGTCGAAGACGACGACCGGAGCCTTGCCGCCGAGCTCGAGGTGGACGCGCTTCAGGCTGTCGGCCGCCGCCTTGGCGATCCACTTGCCGGTGGGCGGCGAGCCGGTCAGGCTGACCATCTCGACGTCGGGATGGGTCACCAGCTCGACCCCGGTCGGCTCGCCGTGCCCGCCGATCGCGTTGAGCACACCCGGTGGAAGCAGATCGGCGCACCACTCGGCGAAGAGCAGCGTCGTCAGCGGCGTAGTCTCGGCCGGCTTGAGGACGACCGTGTTGCCGGCGGCGATCGCCGGGCCGATCTTCCAGATCGCCATCATCAGCGGGTAGTTCCAGGGGGTGATCTGGCCGATGACGCCGATCGGCTCGCGGCGGATGAAGGAGGTGTGGCCCGCCATGTACTCGCCGGCGGCGCGGCCCTCCATGCAGCGGGCGGCACCGGCGAAGAAGCGCAGGTTGTCGGCCATCACCGGCACCTCGTCCTCGAGCACGGCGCCGCGCGGCTTGCCCGCATCGGCGGCCTCGAGGTCGGCGATCTGCTCGCCGCGCTCCTCGATCATGTCGGCGATCCGCAGCAGCGCCCGCGCTCGTTCGCCCGGCGACGTCGCCGCCCAGCCCTCGAAGGCGCCCTTGGCGGCAGCGACCGCGGCGTCGACGTCGGCCTTGGTCGATAGCGGCGCCTCGGCGATCACCTCGCCGGTCGCCGGATTGACCACGTCCTCCATCCCGTCCTCGGCCGGCTCGACCGCCTTACCGCCGATGAAGTTCCTCAGCTTCGTCTTGGTCGCCGCTGCCATCTCTAACCAACCTCCGCTCTGTCTTCGATTTCAAGTGCTTTCTCGACCGGCACACAACTCATTCCCACCGCCTCCGCGACCGCCGGGTGGGTCACCTGGCCGGCAGCTACGTTGACCCCCGGCCGCAGACCCGGGTCACGCTGGATCGCCCCCTCGACCCCGCGGTCGGCGATTGCGATCGCGTAAGGCAGGGTGGCGTTGGTGAGCGCCTGGGTCGCGGTGATCGGGACCGCGCCGGGCATGTTGGCGACGCAGTAGTGGGTGATCCCGTCGACCTTGAAAGTCGGGTCGTGGTGGGTGGTCGGGTGCGAGGTCTCAAAACAACCGCCCTGGTCGATCGCGACGTCGACCAGAACCGCGCCCGGCTTCATCAGCGCCAGCTGCTCGCGCCGCACTACATAAGGGGCACGTGCGCCGTGGACCAGAACGGCGCCGATCACCAGGTCGGCGCGGGGCAGCATCTCTTCCACGGCGAGGGTCGTCGCGTACACGGTCGAGCAGGCGCCGGCGAAGGCGACGTCGAGCTCGCGCAGGCGGTCGATCGACTTGTCGAAGACGAAGACGTCGGCGCCCATCCCGATCGCGACGAAAGCGGCGTTCATGCCGACCACGCCGCCACCGATCACGATCACGTTCGCCGCTGCCACGCCGGGCACGCCGCCGAGCAGGATGCCGCGCCCGCCAAGTGGCTTCTCGAGCATGAAGGCACCGGCCTGGGTTGCGATCTTGCCGGCGATCTCGCTCATCGGCGCGAGCAGCGGCAACCGGCCGCGCGCGTCCTCCACGGTCTCATAGGCGATGCAGGTGGCGCCGGAGCCGCAGAGGCCGCGGGCCTGCTCGGGGTCGGGCGCAAGGTGCAGGTACGTGAACAGCAGCTGGCCCCGCCGCAACATCTCGATCTCGGCCGCTTGCGGCTCCTTCACCTTCAGGACCATCTCCGCCTCGCCGAACACGGCGCCCACATCGGCAACGATGCCTGCGCCCTGCGATTCGAATTCGGCATCGGCGATCGCGCTGCCCTCGCCTGCCCCGGCCTCGATCAGAACACGGTGGCCATGTTCGGCCATCTCGCGCACCCCGGCTGGGGTGATCGCGACGCGGTACTCGTCGGGCTTGACCTCCTTGGGGACCCCGACGATCACGTCCCCACCAACTCCCTGGCGCGCAGCGCCAGCCAGAACTCGATCCGGTCGTGGGCACGTGAGAGGTCGCGCCCGGTCAGCTCTTCCACCTTGCGCATCCGGTAGCGCAAGGTGTGGCGGTGGCAATAGACCTTGCGGGCTGCTCGCTCCCACTGCCCGTTCTGCTCGATGAAGGCCTCCAGCGAGCGCAGCAGCTCGCCACCGTACTCCTCGTCTCCCGCCTGAATCGGGCCAAGAACGCTGTCGCAGTAGAGGGCGAGCGCGTCGTCGTCCTGGATCGAGAGCAGCAGAGTGAAAGCACCGAGATCGCGCCAGGACGCCACCTCGGGGCCGCTGCCGTTCTCGGAGAACGCCGTCGCCTCGAGCGCGCAGCGGGCCTCGTGGAAGGAGTGGCGCAGCTCCTCCGGCGGCGCTGGGCGGCTAGCGGCAGCGCGCACCGCGCCGCGCTCTTTGATCAGCGCCCGCCGCGCATCGGAAGCGAGGTCGACGGGGTCGCGGTCGGCGGCGTCGACGACGGCGCAGAGCAGCTCGTGGGTGCCGCTGGTGTGCGGGGCGACGACGGCCGGACAGGCGTCCGCGGCGAGGGCGCGCTCCAGCGCCGGCTCGGCGGCGGCGGGGTCGTCGAGGTCGAAGACGAGGACGGCGGCCTCGTCGCCGATGCCGAAGGGCTCGAGGCGGCGGCGCAGCTCGGAGGGATCGAGGCGCCCGCCGAGCGCGCCGGCGAGCACGTCGCCGGCGAGCCGGCGCTCGGTCTCGCGAGCGACGCGGCGGCGCATCAGCTCGAGCGCGACGACGGCGACCGCCTGCTGCAGGATCAGGCGCTCGAAGTCGCCCAGTCCGCCCGAGTCGCGGACCATCACCACCCAGGCCTGCGGCGGTCCCCCGCCTGGCGAGATCACCGGGTGGGCGAGGGCGCGTCCCGCGACCGAGGGGTGGGTGGGCACAAAGGGGTGGCCATCGGCGATGTGGGTCAACGCTTCGTCGCGGATCGCGTTGACCGCCTCGGCGGAGAGCTCGCGGCGGAAGCCGCGGCCGGCGATGCGCTCGCCGCGGTTGTTGAGGATCGCCACGGTGCCGCCGACGGCGGAGGCGATCGTCGCCACGATCTCCTCCAGGCCACGCTCTTCGAGGACCAGCCGCTCGAGCCGGCGCTGCACGGCGATTCCCCGCTGCAGCACCTCGTACTGCTCGTTGACCAGCTTGGCGAAGGCCTTCTCGGTGATCGCGATGAACGGGGTCGAGTAGGGCACCTCGAAGAGCGGGAAGTCGCGTTTCTTCGCCTCCTCGAGCAGCGCTTTTGGCAGTTTCTTGTGGCTGAAGCCGGTGCCGAAGCCGAGCCCGGCGAGGTTGTGCTCGGCGAGCAGGCGGATGTAGGCGCGCTGCTTGGCGGCGCTGTCGAGTGGGATCCCGGTGGTCAGCATCAGCTCGCCACCGGAGAGCCAGGGGGTGGGGTCCTCGAGCTCGGAGATGTGGATCCAGCGCAGCGGCGCATCGGCCGCGCGCGTACCTGCCGCAAGGTCGAGTCCGACCTCGTCGAGCAGGCTCTGCACGGTGAGCATCGGCGTGCCTATCAGCCCCGCCTCGGACTCCAGCCCGCCGAGCCAGGCCGGCTTCGGACCCGCTCCCAGGCGTCCGTGAGCACACCGCGCAGCACGTCGTGGATCTCTTCGAACTGCTCGGTGTCGGCGATCAGCGGCGGCGCCAGCTGGATCACCGGGTCGCCACGGTCGTCGGCGCGGCAGATCAGGCCACGCTTGTAGAGCTCGCCGGAGAGATAGCCGCGCAGCAGATCCTCCGCCTCCTCGTCGTCGAAGCTCTCCTTCGTCTCCTTGTCCTTGACCAGCTCGATCGCCTGGAAGAAGCCGGCGCCGCGCACGTCGCCGACGATCGGCAGGTCGTGCAGGCTCTCCAGCATCTGGCGGAACTCGCCCTCCTTGGCGAGCACGTGGCCGCAGAGGTCCTCGCGCTCGAAGACGTCGAGGTTGGCCATCGCTACCGCCGCCGCGACGGGGTGGCCGGCGAAGGTGAAGCCGTGCGCAAAGGAGGCGCTGTCGTGCATGAAGGCCTCGGCGACGCGGTCGGAGACGATCACCCCGCCCATCGGCGCGTAGGCGGAGGTCAGGCCCTTGGCCACGGTGATCACGTCGGGCACATAGCCGAAGCGTTCGCAGCCGAACCAGTGGCCGAGGCGACCCCAGGCGCAGATCACCTCGTCGGAGACCATCAGCACGTCGTAGCGGTCGCAGATCTCGCGCACCCGTTGGAAGTAGCCGTCCGGCGGGACGAAGCAGCCGCCGGCGTTCTGGACCGGCTCGAGGATCACCGCGGCAACCGTCTCGGGGCCCTCGAAGACGATCCGCTCCTCGATCGCGTTTGCCGCCCAGAGCGGGTGGCGGTCCTCGGGCCAGCGATAGGCATTGGTATTGGGCACGTGGCAACCGCCCGGGGTGAGCGGCTCGAACTGCGAGCGCAGCTCGGTGATGCCGGTCGCCGAGAGGGCGCCGAGCGAGGTGCCGTGGTAGGCGATCTCGCGGGCGATCACCTTGTGCTTCTGGCCTTTGCCGTGGATGCGGTGGTAGTTGCGGGCCAGCTTCAGCGTCGACTCGACCGCCTCAGAGCCGCCCGACGTGAAGAAGACGCGGTTGAGGTCGCCGGGGGCGAGCGAGGCGATCCGCGCCGCCAGCTCGATCGCGCGTGGATGCGCGTAGCTCCACAGGGTGTAGAAGTCGAGCTCTTCGACCTGGCGCGCCGCCGCCTCGCCGAGCTCGGTGCGACCATGGCCGGCGTTGACGCAGAAGAGGGCAGAGAGGCCGTCGAGGTAGCGGTTGCCATGCTCGTCGTAGACGTAACAACCCTCGCCGCGGGTGATGATCGGAATCTCGTGGCCGGGACCGTAGGAGCCCATGCGCGAGAAGTGCATCCAGAGATGTCGCATCGCCATCTCCTGGAGGCTGGTGGCGACCGCTCCAGGTGCTTGAGACGCAATGGCCATGCGTTTCTCCTCTCGTCCTACGACGTTCTGGATAAAACTAGCTCGCTCAACTCTCTCATTCAAGTGTTCGTTGGGTCAAGTTATCCAGGAGGCCTTGTACGAAATGTACAAGGCCGCGCCTGAGGTTTGGGACATTTGCAACTTGTCATCTGGGCACCGTACGCCGTACCGTCGTGTCATGGAGAGTGCAGCTGTACCTCAAGCATCCGCCTCAACTCCTGTCCCGAGCAGCGGCGACAAGGGGCTGAAGAAGAACGCGATCGGGTTCGTCTCCAGCGTCGTCATCGGCGTCGCCTCGACCGCTCCGGGCTACAGCCTCGCCGCAACCCTCGGCTTCATCGCCGCCGCCGTCGCCCTGCAGTCGCCGGCGATCCTGCTGATCGCCTTCATCCCGATGTTCCTCGTCGCCGCCGGCTACTACTACATGAACAAAGCCGACCCGGACTGCGGCACCAGCTTCTCCTGGGTGACCAAGGCGATGGGACCGCAGCTCGGCTGGATCGCCGGCTGGACGATCGTCGTCGCCGACGTGATCGTGATGGCCAACCTGGCGCAGATCGCCGGCCTCTACACCTTCCTGCTCTTCGGCTGGGACTCGGCCGCGGCGTCGACCGTTGCGGTGACGCTGGTCGGCGTGCTCTGGATCGTGATCATGACCACGATCGTCGTGATCGGGATCGAGCTGTCGGCCCGAACCCAGGTCGGCTTGCTGGCTGCCGAGATCGTCACCCTGGCGATCTTCGCGGTGGTCGCCCTGGTCAAGGTCTATAGCGGCGACGCCCTGCCAGGCTCAATCGACCCGAGCTTCTCCTGGATCAACCCGTTCAGCCTCAGCCCGAGCGAGCTTTCGGCCGGCCTCCTACTGGCGGTGTTCATCTACTGGGGGTGGGATACGACGGCCACCGTCAATGAGGAGACCGAGAACCCCGACGAGGCCCCCGGGCGGGCGACGGTAGTCAGCACCCTGATCCTGCTCGGCGTCTATCTGATCGTCGCCGTTGCGGCCCAGGCCTATGCCGGCGTCGAACAGCTGGTGGCGAATCAGGAAGACGTGCTGAGCGCGCTCGGCACTGAGGTGTTCGGCTCGCCGCTCGACAAGATCCTGATCATCGCCGTGCTCTCCTCGGCCGCGGCGTCGACCCAGACGACGATCCTGCCGACGGCGCGGACGACGCTTTCGATGGCCCGCGCGAACGCGATGCCGAAGAGCCTCGGCAAAGTCCATCCACGCTTCCTCACGCCCCACGTCTCGACCATTGCGATGGGGGCCGCATCGATCATCTGGTACGTCAGCCTGACCCTGGTCAGCGAAGACATCCTCTTCGACTCGTTGGCGGCGCTCGGCCTGATGATCTCCTTCTACATCGGCCTTACCGGGATCGCCTGCGCGATCTATTACCGGCACGAGCTGCTGCGCAGCGTCAAGAACTTCTTCTTCGTCGGAGTCGGGCCGGCTTTCGGCGCGGCAATCCTCTTCTACCTACTGATCAAGAACGGGATCGAACTGGCGGATCCGGCCAACTCCGAATCGGGCAACTCCTGGTTTGGGCTCGGTCCACCGCTCGTGATCGCGATCTTCTTCCTCGTCCTCGGCTTCATCCTGATGGCGGTGCAGTGGAGGGCGGTGCCGGAGTTCTTCCGCAAGCGAACGGAGGTCGCACCGTCGGGCTTCCTCGAGGGCGAATCCGAGCCCACGAGCGGCGGCATCGCGTCCGGAGGGGAGAGTTGAGGTGGGCTCGATAGTCGTCGGATATGACGGGTCGGACTCGAGCAAGGCAGCGCTCGCAAGGGCGCTGGAGCTGGCGAAGGGCCTGGGCGACGACGTAGCGCTCGTCTTCGGCTACTCCCCACCCGGAATCTGGGGCGGCGAGATCGCCGAACACGAGGAGGCGATTGAGGAATTCGGCGAGAAGCTGATGGGCGAGGCGCGACAGCAGGTGCAGGCCGACGGGGTCGAGGTCAGCTACGAACTGGTGCCGAAGCGCGGTGCAGAGGCACTGCTCGACGTCGCCCGGCGGCGTGACGCGCGGATGATCGTCGTCGGCGGGGCGGGCGAAGCGCCGCTGAAAGGGGCGATCCTCGGCTCTACCCCCTACAAGCTGCTGCACCAGACCGAGCGGCCGGTGCTCGTCATCCCCGCCTAGCGGGGGAGGGCCGGGGGTCGCCCTGATGGAGCCCCAAATCCCGCCTTCGGCGGGATTGATCTGGTGCCGCTTCGCGGCTGGAGTAACTCTGCGGAGCCGCTTCGCGAGGCTCCATCAGGGCGACCCCCGGCCCTCCTCAGCGGCCGAGGTGAAAGCCGATCAGCTTGGGGACCTTGGTTAGGAGCGTGGTGAGGAGGTTCGGCCTTTGGTTTGAGAGCTCGGCGTTCTCCTTGCTTACGAGGGCGCGGCGGATTGCCTCGCCGCCCAGCCAGTGGAAGGGCTCGGGGGGGACGTGGCGAGGAGTCGGGTCGACGAAGGGAAGGCGAGAAGCCTCGTCGCGGCGGTCTAGGGCTAGGGAGGCGAGGGTTCGGCCGACCATGTAGGAGGGGCCGACTCCGTTGCCGGTGTAGCCGGCCGCGGCGAAGGCGTTGCCGCCGCGCAGCGGCACGACGATCGGGAGGTGGGTGGGCGAGGCGTCGACGGGGCCGCCCCAGGCGTGGGTCAGGCGCCGTCCCGCGAGGCCCGGGAAGTATTCGCGCAGCCGAGCAGCGGCCGCCGCGACCACGTCGGGGTCGACCTCCGCCCTGCCTCGCAATCGCGCGCCCATCTCGATCCGCCCCCCGCCCCAGCCGAAGGCGATGCGGCCATCCGGGGTCGTGCGGAAGTAGTCGATCAGGGTGCGGCTGTCGGTGATGCACTCGCCGCCCGTCCAGCCGATCTCCTCCAGCAGATCGGGAACTGGCTCGGTGAGGACGATGTGCGAGGAGGTAACGGTGAGTGCGTTGTGCAGCGGCGCGCCCGGCGCCTTCGCGGCGGCGCCGATCGCGACGACGGCCGACGCAGCGCGAACCGAGCCGCCCTCGGTGCGGGCCTCGCATCCACTCGCCGAGTCGAGCAGCCGGCGAACCGGCGAGCGCTCATATATCTCGACCCCCGCCCGGCGCAACCGATCCCGCAGGCCGAAGGCGAGCCGGGCCGGCCCCACCGTCGCCGCATCGGGATAGAAGGCGCCGCCGCGGAAGGCAGGCGAGGCGCAGCACTCGGCGACAGCGGAAGGAGCCAACGGCTGCACGGCGTCCTCCTCCCCCAGCTCGCGGCAGGCAGCCAACGCCTCGTCCCAGATCCCGTCGTGGGCGGACGCGGTCGAAACCTGCAAGTACCCCCCACGCCGGAACCAGGCGTCGACCTCCTGCTCCCGGCAGAACGACTCGACCCCCGCGATCGCGTCACGCGACGCTCGCGCCACGGCAAGTCCCCCAGCATCCCCCCACCGCCGCCGCATGTTGGGCAGCGAGAACCACATCACGTTGCAAAACCCCCCGTTCCGCCCACACGGCCCGTAGCCACAAATCTCACTCTCGAGCAACACGACCCTCGCCTCGGGCTCGAGCTGCTTCACCTGCCAGGCAGCCCACATCCCGGTGTACCCACCCCCAATCACAAGGACATCGGCACTTCGCTTCCCACTTAGCTGCGGCGCCGATTTGACGTCCCCAGCCTCCTCAAGCCAGTAGCCGTGAGCCGTGTGCTTCATGGGCAAGATGAGTCTGGCATGCGCTTGTGAGGGAGGGCGGGGGTGCCCCTCGAACCGGCGGATACTCAGAGCGGGCGAAGCCCGCGAGTCGGAGCGAGGGGCACCCCCGCCCTCCCGACATCAGGCTCTCGTCCCTCCTGCATAGACTCAACTCATGCCCACCTTCGACCTGCTCGCCGACCTACCGCTAGAGATAGAGGGCTACGAGCTGCAGGGGTTGGAGCACACGATCCCCGGCTTCGAACGCCTCTCGACCGTGATCCACCTCTGGGGCAGCGGCGAGGACGGGCTCGGCGAGGACGTCACCTACGACGCCCTCGACCACGTCGCCCTGCAGGACGCCGGCGCGACGCTCGACCTGACCGGCTACGCGACATTGGGAGAGTTCTGCGAGTTCATGGCTGGGGTCGACACCTTTCCCGCCGAGCCGCAGCGCGACGTCTCGCGTCGCTACCGGCGCTGGGCCTTCGAGTCGGCGGCGCTCGACCTGGCGCTTCGTCAGGCGGGAATCGGCATCGCCAAGGCATTGAAGCGGGAGGCCCAACCGGTCACCTTCGTCTGCTCGATGCGGCTCGCCGGCGGTCCTGAGGAGCCCTCGTCGATCGAGACCTTGCGGCGCAAGCTCGATTCCTATCCCGGCCTGCGCTTCAAGCTCGACCCAACCAACGACTGGGACGACGAGCTGATCGCCGCCTTGGTCGAGACCGGCGCGGTCGACTCGCTCGACCTGAAGGGCTTCTACAAAGGCACCGTGGTCGACGTCGAGACCGACCCGGAGCTGTACGGCAAGCTGATCGAGGCCTTCCCCAAGGCGTGGCTCGAGGACCCCGACGTGACCGAGGAGACGCGACCGTTGCTGGAGCCCGTCCGCGACCGGCTCACCTGGGACGCGCCAATCCACTCGATCGCCGACATCGAGGCGCTGCCCTGGCCGCCGCGGATGGTCAACATCAAGCCCTCCCGGATCGGTGGCCTGCGCGACTTGTGCGAGACCTACGACTACTGCGCCGAACGAGGAATCGGTTCCTACGGCGGCGGCCAGTGGGAGCTCGGCCCCGGCCGCGGCCAGATCCAAGTCCTCGCCTCGCTCTTCCATCCCGACACCCCGAATGACACCGCGCCGCGCGGCTACAACGAAGCCGATCCACCGCCCGGCCTGCCGACCAGCCCGCTCCTGCCCAAGCTGACGCCGACCGGCTTCCGCTGGGCCGACTGAAAGGAAAGTCAATGCCCGAGAAGAGCTTCGCCGACGCCCTCAACGAGCAGATCGCCAACGAGTTCGCCGCCTCTCAGCAGTACGTCGGGATGGCGGTCTACTACGACGCGGAAACGCTCCCCCGCCTCGCCGCCTTCTTCTACCGGCAGGCGCTGGAGGAGCGCGAGCACGCGATGATGATGGTCCAGTACCTGCTCGACGTCGGCGAGGAGGTCCACATCCCCGACATCAAGTCGCAGGAGACGAGTTACTCGGACGGGACGACCCCGGTGAAGAAGGCGCTGGAGCAGGAGAAGCGGGTCGGCGAGGAGATCTTTGCCCTGTTCGAGCTGGCGCGCGAGGTCAAGGACTACCGCGCCGAGCAGTTCATGCAGTGGTTCGTCAAGGAGCAGGTCGAGGAGGTTGCGCTGATGGGCGACCTGCTCAACGTGGTCGAGCGTTCGAAGGACAACCTGCTGCTGGCCGAGGACTACATCGCGCGGGAGAGCCCCGGCGAAGGCGGCGGAGACCCGACCGCCCCGCCTGCGGCCGGCTCAGGCGGCTAGGACCGAGGCGCGGCGCACGCCTACGGCGCTTCGACGACCTCGGCCACCTGGCTCCCGGCAGGGATCCCGTCGTGGCCGGCGACGACGCGGAGGAAGTGGAGCACGCGGTCCGGATCGGCGATCGTCACCCGGTAGGAACCGCTGCCGTCGCCGCGGGCCGTGGCCACGATCCGTCCCCCTTCGAGCAGCTCGGGCCGGGTAGTGACGGCGAAGACGACAAACCGCGTCGCCGGGCTGGCGTCGCCGCTGAAGTCCAGGTCGATCTGATCCCCGTCGCGGATTGCGCTGCGGATCTGTGGCGCATGCGGCGGGATCGCAAACTCGGTTTCGACCGCGCTCGCCTTGACGACCGCCTTGCCGCTTTCGAGGTCGACCAGGCGCCAGGCCGATCCACCTTCGCGCCGAAGTCGCAGCCTCTGCCCCGGTCGCAACTCGAAGTCGGGGAATTCGGCGGTGGTCAGCTTCCTGCCGTTGCGAATCGCCACATAGACTTCGGGGCGAGCGACTTCGCTCGTCTCGATCGTCGCCTGGTCGGCCCCATCGGGCCGGCGCGAGGCGAAGACCGCTGGCACGGTCGGCCCCGTGGGTTCCGGTTCGCCCAGCACCCGCAAGTCCTGCCCGCCGGGATCTTCGAGGCCGGATTCGAAGAAGGAGTCCAGCGTGCCCTGGTCGCAGGCCACCATATAGCTGCTTTCGGGTGGGCGCTGCGACCATTCATCGCAGCTGCGGAAGAGGTCGTTGAGACGTCCGCCGCTCTGGCCCAGGACAGCTGCAGTTTCGGGGTCGGCGAGCTCCTGATGGTCGCGCGGCACTTCGGACGGGGCAGAGACATTCGCGCACGGCCGCGGATCGTTCAGGTCGAACTTCTGCTGGAAGAGCGGCGAGTGCGGTCCGTCAGCTTCGATCTGGCCGCGCGCTTCGTTGACCTTGCCGCCCTCCGCGCCGTAGCCGGGCGCGTTGCCGAAGTGGCCAGGCCAGCAGGCCCACCAGGTCTGCGCCAGGTTCACCGCGCCGATCCCTGAGCCCAGCTCGTAGGTGTCCCCGGGCGAGCAGGAGAAAACGTCGTCCGGGATGACGTCGAGCAGATCGGGGGAGGCGGAGGACGTGCGGAACTTGTGCCCGCACGATTCGTAGGTCGCGTGGCTCCCCCTTGCGACGTAGCCCACGGGGTGGGTGTCGTGACGCTCGAGGATCCCCTCGTTCCAGACGAAGCGCTCGCCCTCTTCGGTGTGACGTGGCATCCAGACGTAGACGGGCCGGTGCTCGTGGGCGGAGAGCAGGATCCCCATCCCCTCGAAGTCGCCCTCGTGAAGGTCTACGTCACTGAGCGTCGTGCCGGAGAACGGACCGGGCAGATGGACCGGCAGGTAGTTGAAGGGGTAGTAGAACCAGTACTGGAGGCTGATCGGCCGCTCGGGATCGCGTCCGGTGACGTAGTAGTACATCCGCGCCAGCGTGCCGGGCGCGCTGCGTCCAAGTGCCCGCACGAAGACCGCGTGCTGGGCGCCGCGATCGGTGTTGTCGGCCGGGTAGTCGATGAACGCGCTTCCGGGCCCGGCGTTCCACTCCAGCTTCGTGGTCGCCGTCGGCGGGCAGGGGCCGCCGCGCTCGAGACCGAGGCAGATGCCCTTTCCCCCCAAGCGCAGCAGGTCGATCGTCTGCAGTGAGACCGGCCAAAAGCCGTCATGGCGTTCGAGCATCAGGTCCGGCTCGTATCGTCCGGCCAGCGTTTCCGCCCGCGCCGGGTTCGCGACCGGCGGCGTCACCGGTTCTTCTTCATCGCTCCCGCATCCGGTGCCGAGAACGACAGAGGCAAGAGCAAGGACCAGCGCAAGAAAATGCTTCGGTCGCCTCTGATAGGTCGGAATACCCCGCATGGTCCGCCTACCCTTACACAGTGGGTCGCACCAACGCTACCCCAGCCAGCCCGCTTTTTTGCGCATTGCGGTGATCCGGCGGAACTCGGCTATGTCCTCGCGCAGGGCGGCTGGAGCTGGTGCTGGTAAGAAGCGGGCTGGGAGTGGGGACTCGATTGCGCCGGACTCGTCCTTGCTGACTTTGTAGGCGCGGGCGCCGCGTTGGGCGGTTACTGCTGAGGGGGGCCCGTTGCCCTCCCAGATCAGGCCGGCGTAGTCGTCCAGCCCGTAGCCGCCCGGCATCCCGTTGGAGACGGCGTCGAGGTAGGCGGTGCGGCGGTCGGGTTCGTTGTTGTAGTGGACGCAGAGGCTGCCCGGCAGGAGGCCGAGGCCGGCACCGGGTAGGGGTTTGCCAGAGGACTTGGTGATGCCGGCCTCGAACCAGCACATCGCGCCGGCGCTCTGGCCGGCGAGGACGATCCCCTCTCGCCAGGCGAGGCTGAGGATCGCGCTCAGTTCGTGCGCCTCCCAGACCGCGAGCAGGTTGAGCAGGCTGCCGCCACCGACGTAGATCAGATCCTGCTCGAGGATGTGGTCGCGCAGCTCCATCGGGCGGCTGCCGAGCCGGAACAGGGATAGGTCGGAGATGTCGCAGGGCCGCTCGCCGAAAGCCGAGTAGAAGCGGCCGATCTGCTCCGAGGTGTCGCCGCTGGCGGTCGGCAGGATGCAGATCCGCGGCCGGCCACCGGCCCGCGTGGTCGCCAGCCGCAGCATCAGCTCGCAGACGGCGCGGTCGGGAGGTCGGGAGGTGAAGTCGTGGCCGCCGAGGGCGAGGACGCGGGTGATCATGCAGCCACAGCAGTCGACATCGCCTCGGGCAGCGGCGTGAAGGGCGGCGCGCCGGCGTCCCCGAGGTAAGCGGTGGCGATCCTCATCTCCACCACACGCTCGCCGACCGTGTCGAGCCGGTAGCCACGCGCCTCGGGCCGCGAGGCGACGACGCGGTGCAGCTCGGTGCCGGCGAAGTGCAGCGCGGCGCCGTCCTCGGCGGCGTAACCGGAGCGCATGCCCGAACGGAGGAAGTCGTGGTAGGCGTTGCGACGGCTGGAGTCCCGCTCGTAGTGGACGCAGTTACTGAACGGCAGCAACCCCAGCCCCTCGACCTGCCGCGGCGCGCCGTGGAAGCCGGTCACCGCCTCGGAGAACCAGCAGAGCGAGCCGGCCGAGAGGCCGCAGAGGACCACGCCACGCTCCCAGGCTTCGCGCAGGATCGAGTCGATCCCGTGCGCCCGCCAGACCCCGAGCAGGCTGACGACGCTGCCGCCGCCGACGTAGATCAGATCCTGTTCGAGCAGATGCGCGCGCAGATCCTCGGGCCCCTGCTCGCGGCGGAAGAGAGAGATGTGGCCGGCCTCGCAGCGATCGGCGGAGAAAGCGCGGTAGAAGCGGACGATGTAGTGATCTGCGTCGCCGCTGGCAGAAGGCAGGAAGCAGACCCTCGGCCGCTCTGCCCCGCTGAGCCCGAGCACGTAGTCGTCCAGGAGCGGATTGCCCGACTCCATCGAGAACCCACCCCCACCGAAGGCGACTATCTGGCGGAGCGTCTTCTGCATTGTCAAATGGTCCCGACGCCGTGGCCAAAGGTCGTTGTACAGCGGTCCGAAGTTTTCAGTAGCGCTCTCGCCCGGATGTACAGTGGGCGATCGAGGCCGGATTCCGTCCCTGTTCCCAGCCGGGAATTGTTAATCCGGTACTGACTCGTCCACAGAGCACCGCCCGAGGTGTACAATCGCGTTTACCGAAACACCGCTGTCTGTGTAAGGAGTCCGCGTGCCCTTCGCCCCACCGCCAAATGATGGCGCACCACCGCCCCGAGACCTCGGTGGTGTGATCGAGGCGGAGCACCTGCCCGCCGGGCGCGAGGATCTGGCCGAGCCACTGGTCGCTCACTCCCAGCGGGAACGGATCCTCGTCGCGATCGCCGACAGCTGCGCGACGAAGGGTTACAGCGCGACCACGATCGCCGACATCTGCGAGCCGGCCGGCGTCTCCCGCGCCACCTTCTACGAGCTGTTCAAGGACAAGGAGGACTGCTTCCACGCCGCGATGGAGGTCTCCCTTGCGGATGCGATGGGCCGCATCGTCTCGGCCTACTCGCCCGACAAGCCGTGGGCGACGATGGTCCGCGACGCCGCCGCGGAGTTCCTCGATCTGCTCGCCAGCCGCCCCGCATTCGCCCGCATGGCTCTGGTCGAGGCGCCGGCCTCCGGCGACCGGGCCTTCGAGCTCTACGCCTCGGGCAAGAAAGTGCTCCAGTCGCTGCTCGATCGCGGCCGCGACGATCCGGTCGAGGAGGAAGCGATCCCGTCCAGCGCCGGCCGGGCAGCGCTCTCCGGCGCCGAGTCGCTGATCGTCGGCCAGATCCTCGCCGGCAACGCCGAGCGGCTGCGCGAGTTGCTGCCGGACATCGTCTACATCACGACCGTTCCTTACCTCGGCCAGGAGGAGGCGCTGCGCCAATCGCGCCAGGCCGAGAAGCTCCTGAGCCCGCCCGGAGGCTGAACGGAGTGGAGCGGGCAGGGGTGGGAGACCGGTGGCGCCCTCCGCGCGGACGTCACCGGCTGCCCCCAGAGGTCGTCGCGCGCTCGCAGCGCGAGCGCCTGCTCGAGGCAGCGGTCCGCGTCGTCGCAGCCAAGGGCTACGGCGCGATGACGGTGGGGGACCTGACCAAAGAGGCAGGGGTCTCCCGCACGACCTTCTACGAGCTCTACGAGGACAAGGAGGCCTGCTTCCTCGCTGCCTACGACAACGCGGTCGAGGTCCTGGTGCGGCGGGTGATGTCCGCCTATGAATCGAAGCAGGGCTGGCCGGACCAGGCGGCGGAGGGGCTCGCCGCCCTGCTCGCCGTGCTCGCCGAGGAGCCGGCGCTGGCGCGGCTCTCGCTGGTCGACATCGGCAACGCCGGACCGGCGGCGCAGCGGCGCTATCGGGCGGCGATACAACGGCTGACTCCCCTCTTCGAGGAGGGCCGGGACTTTGCCCCCGGAGGCCGCGGCCTGCCTGCCAATACCTCGCGGATGGCGATCGGCGGGGTCACTGGGCTGATCTCCGACGAGCTCGTCGCCGGGCGGGCGAAACAACTTCCCGGTTTGCTTTCGGACGTGCTTTTTGCCACGCTAGTCCCGTATATCGGCCCGGATGCGGCAGCAAGGGAGGTCGAGAGGCTAACTCGATAAACGTCTACGTACACGTTGCCGCTATGATCCACATACCCGATAGTTCAACCCTGACGGGCGGGCCGATGGTGGGCAGCGAAACGCGACGTCGACAGATCCTTGAGGCGATGGTGCGGGTGGTCGGCCGCGAGGGATACAGGGCGACCTCGGTTGCCGACGTGATCGAGGAGGCAAACGTCTCCCGCACGACTTTCTATAAGCACTTCGAGGACAAGTACGAGTGCTTCCTCGCCGCCTACGACCTCGTGGTCGAGCGGGTTTTCAGCGAAGTGATCGCCAAGTGCGACCCAGAGCAGCCCTGGCTGGACCGGATGCGGATCGGGCTGGCAACGGTGGTCGAGCTGTTCGCCCTCGATCCCGAGCTGGCGCGGACGGCAATCGTCGAGGTTGCCGCGGCCGGCTCCGACGCCCGCCAGCGACACTGGGACGCGATCACCAGGTTCACCGGGTACCTTGCCGAAGGCGAGCAGTTTGGCGGCGACCGCGAGCTGCCCGGAAACATCGGCTTGATGGCCGCCGGTGCCGTCTCGGGCCTGATCTTCGACGAGCTGCTGGCCGGAAGGGCGGAGCGACTGCCGGAGCTGCTGCCGGATCTGCTCTTCGCGATGCTGGTCCCCTACATCGGCCCCGGTGCCGCGACGGCGGAGATGCGGCGCGCAGCGGCCGGCTGAGGCCCCGCGCCTCGCCGGTCCGCCCGCCTCCCCGGGTCTTTAGAAAGCGCCGATCTGGCGGCGCAGCTTGGCGCGCACACGATGCAGGCGAACCTTGACCGTGCCAAGCGGGATGCCGAGGCGATAGGCGATGGCCTCCTGGGTCAGGTCCTCGTCGTAGCGAAGTCGCACCAGTTGCCGGTCGCGCTTGTTGAGGCGCTCGAGCGCTGCATGCAGATCGGCCCGTTCAACCGTGGCAAGGACGCGCTCGTCGTCGCTGCCCTGCCACGCTTCAAGCGTGTCCGTGGGCGCGGGACGTTTGCGGGCAAACTCGCGCAGCGCCTCGTTGCGGACGATCGTCGCCAGCCACGATTTGCGCGCCTCGCTATTACGCAGCGTCGTCCGTTTCCGCCAGGCCCTCACCATCGAGTCCTGGGCGATGTCCTCCGCCTCTGTGCGGCTCTTGGCGTAGCGGAAGGCGAAGCGGAGGCAGGTCCTGTGGACCTCGTCCCAGTCCCAAGACTCACTCGGATGTACCCCCCTGCCAACCCGATGATCGAGACGACGGACCTCCACGATCGGATCAGACTAGCAGATTTGATCAATGAAACCATGTCGAACATTCATTGGTCATGGGAGCGTGAATGCAGCAGCATCAGCAGTCCAACCGGGAGGCCAGTGGGCAGAGCGAGCCTACGAGGCGATCGCGCCGGTTTACGACGATTTCACCGCCCACCACGACTACGAGCTGTGGCTGGGCAATCTCCTTCCCAAGGTCAGTGGCCACGGGTTGAGTGGGCGGCGTCTGCTCGACGTCGGTTGCGGGACCGGGAAGAGCTTTCTACCGATGCTCGAGCGGGGATGGGAAGTCACCGCTTGTGACATCTCGCCCTCGATGCTGGAGTTGGCCCGGGCTAAGGCCGGTGGCGCAGCACAGCTCTCTGTGGCGGACATGCGGGAGCTGCCGAAGTTCGGCGAGTTCGATCTCGTCTGGGCGTTGGACGACGCGGTCAACTATCTGCTCAGCGCGGAGGAACTTGGTGAAGCGCTGAGCGGGATGCGAGCCAACCTGGCCCCTGGCGGGCTGCTGATGTTCGATGTCAACACCCTGCAGGCCTACCGCACCTTCTTTGCCGAGGAGCAGCGGGTCGAGCGCGGAGGGCGGCAGCTGGTCTGGCGCGGCCAGGGCTCGGCCGACACGCCGCCGGCGTCGATCAGCGAAGCACGCTTCGAAATCGAGGCCGGCAATGGTGGCTCGGGCGCCGAGACCCATGTGCACCGCCAGCGCCACTTCCCCGAAGCGGAGGTGCGCGAACAGCTGGCGGCGGCAGGGCTGGAGTGCCTCGATGTCTACGGTCACGGCTTCGACGCCGTTCCAAAGCAGCCGGTCGAGGAACTGGTCCACTCCAAGGCTGTCTATATATCGCGCCGTGCATAGGCATCTGGCGCAATTTCGTCAAGTCCTACGGACTAACCAACACCTAACCTTTTGCCGACATACCGGCCGCCGACACTGACACACTGTGTGCGGCAGGAAAATGTCGGGGAAATACCCGAATGCTCCAGTGGTGTTTTTTTGACCTTTAAGTTTGGAGCGAGGACTTTTATGGGTACGCGTAAGTGTGGAGTTTTGGGCGCCGTGACTAGCTACTTATATTCTGTAGACTCATAACGGAATAGCTGGCAGGCTCGGCGCGTGTCGGAGGTGGCTCTTAAGGCTCTTGGCGAAGCGATTCGGACGCGGCGGGGCGAAATCGACGGTCTCTCTCAGGAGGGGCTCGCCGACCTTGCCGGAATGCATCGCACTTACGTCAGCGAGATCGAGCGCGGGTTGCGAAACCCGAGCTTCCGCAACCTGTTCAAGCTCGCCGCCGCACTAGAAGTGCCGCTATCGGATCTGGTCGCACAGGCCGAGCGCACAGTTGGCGGCGATGCCGTGGCGCCAGAGACTTAGTCACGGTGCGAGATAAGCCGAACTGTTAGCAAACGCTGACATCGGCTTTGACCTCGTCACACCCCAAACCTTTCGCCACTTTTTTGAGGTGGACATAAATGTCTCGGCGACTGACGTCCTCAGGAGCCTCGATACGGGAGCGACGGGACTCGAACCCGCGACCTCCGGCGTGACAGGCCGGCGCTCTAACCAACTGAGCTACGCCCCCTGAAGACGGGCGAGGGGATCGCCCAGCGGGGATTATCTCAGGGTCGCTGGATTTGTAGCTTGAAGGCTCCGCCGGAGCGGCGGGAGGAGCGGATCGCGACACGCAGTCGAGACTGGCCACAGACGGTGTAGTTGAGCTGATGCCGGAAGCTCAAGCCGTGGCGTAAGGTCCGCAGCACCCGCCCGGCGGGGTTCAGCAGGCTGAGCTCATAGCGCGGCCGGCCGGCCGGCCGGAGACTGACGGTGCCGTCGAGCGGAGTGCCGAAGGCCCGAACCGCCGCGCCGCCGTGGTGCGGTGGTGCCCGCCCCCGCAGCTTGAGTGCGCTGCGGCCAAGCCAGGGTTCGAGGGTGTCTTCGCGGATGGCCTGGAAGGCCGCCTCGTCCGGCTTCAACGCAGCCGCCCAGCGCCACGGCACTTCACTCTCGGGGAAACGGAGGTGGGCGAAGCTCTCGGCGAACGCCTCACCGGGATCGCTGAAGTAGTGCAGGCCCTCGTTGCCGGGGAATAGCGCCCCCGCCCGCGAGCCCTGGCAGACGTGCTCGTAGCTCGACCAGTGGGGTGTCCCCCAGTCGATCGCCGCCGGGAACGGTGGCGGGCTTTCGCGATGCTGGGCGACATGGTGCCCGTACTCGTGAGCGAGGACGAATTCGCGGCTCGCCCCTTCCGGCGCCGGGGTATCGTCGCCACTGAGGACGATCTTGTTTTCGCCGCCGTAGTAGCAAGCCTCGGCGCCGTAGCCGCAGTCGAATTCGATCTGCGAGGGCGTGTCGAGCTGGACGGTGAGCAGTTCCATCTCGGGACCATGGATCAGCGTGCCGAGAAAGTGGGCGATCTGCTGCGGGTCCGCTGCGTTGCAGGCGACCTGACAGGCTTCGGTGACCGAGATCGTCACCGTTTCGCCGCTGCCGTCGTCGATCGGGTAGCGGTTCGCGTCGGCACCGGCCGAGATCGACGCCGAGCCGACGCTGGGCACCTCGATCACCGTGTCGCGCGGCCGCACGGTCGCCCCCGCCGGGGAGGCGAGAAGAAGAATCATGGCCATACCCGCAAGCGCCCCCGCCGGGCGCTTGCTCAAGGGGCGGGTCCTGGGTCTATCTCGTACGCCTTCGCCGGCAGCGAGACGGAAAGTGGGCGGCGCGGCGGCAATGCGCGGCTTGCCATCGCGCCGCCCCCTCGCTTCGCCCGGCGACCCGCCCAGCGCGGACGTACCGGGTCGAAGGTGAGCAACGAGCTCCAGGTGTCGGTGCCGAGCGCGCCGTCTACCGGCAGGCCCTCGCTCGCCTGGAACGAGCGCACCGCCGCCCTGGTCTGCTTGCCGAAAATTCCCGTAACGGGCAACTGCGGCTGAACCGCGGCCTGCAGGTGCTCCTGCGGCCAGACGACCAGGTCACCGCGGCTGCCCCGCCTCAGCAGAGGCTGGGAGTCAACCGGCCGGTAACCGGCGACCGGTCCGGCGATCGACGAGCCCAGCGCGCTCCAGCCGCTGCTGCTGGTCTCCTGCCAGTCCCACCAGCTCGGTGCCAGGCCGCCGTAGCTCGCGGAGAAGCGCCGGAAGCGGACGATGTCGGTGCGGCCAGCGCCGCCGTAGGTCTGCCCCAGCGGATAAACCGGCCGGCCCCAGAGCCGGTTGAAGACGTAGGTGTGCTCGAAGACGGCGCGGACCGAGGTGCCCATCGCCTTCCAATACATCTGCGGCTGATCGACCGTCGCGCCTTGGGCACCGAAGAAGACCGAATAAGGGAAGGACGGGTGGTAGTCGACGTAGGGGAATCCGGCCAGCGAGAGAGGGAATCCACCGCCGATGCGTGCCCGCAGGGCACGGATGTAGCGATCGGCGGCGGCGTACTTGCCTTCGTATTGGCCCTCGGCGTCGACGACCAGGCAATCGGCCCCGCGCCGGACCGCCGCGGCACCGACCTTGGCCTCGTCGACCGGGCTATCGCCGTATACGAACTGCCAGGCGCAGACGTCGAGGCCGCCTTCGTGCAGAGCCCCCACCAGGCTTTTGTTGAACTGGCTCCAGACGCTCCCCCCGTCGCCGGCCTTGACGTAGAGCGTGCCGATCCCGGCGGCCTTTGCCCGGGTGAGGATCCGCGGCGCGCTACCCCCGTCGGAGCGGTCGACGTACCAAATCCACATGCCCTGGCGATCGAAGGGGGTATCGCCGGCGACTGGCGGCGGAGCGACACCCGGTCCCGCGCCACCCGGGGCGGCGGAGGCGATGCGCGTGTCAGCCGTCAGCGCCATCAATAACAAGACCACCAGAAGCACCGGGCGGAGCCCTGGCGCCGAAGTGCTTCTGGTCCTCACGTCAACTTCCAACACGGTAGCTCGCCTGGTGCTGCGCTTCAAATCTGGCGGCCCCCACGACCGTACCGAGTTCGGGATGCGACTGTCTGGCGCGCACGGCTACGACGAGCGCTTCCGCCGCCTCTGGGTCTTCTACCTGACCCTCTCGGAGGTGGGCTTCCGCGAGGGGCGGATCGGCGACGTCCAGGCGCTGCCGGCAAAACCGCAATACTCCGCAACGCCGTGATCATCGAGCGGACCGAGAACCCGACGTGGCTGTCGAACGCCTATCTGGTCGCCGACGAGGAGGCCGGCAAAGGTGTGCTGATCGATGGCAACGACGACCTCGGACCGCTGCTGGAGCGCGCCGAGCGCGACGGCATAGAGATCACCCACGTCCTCGTCACCCATCCACACGGCGACCACGTCGCCGGCCTGACCGAGGCGCGCCAGCGGATCGGCAACCCACCGCTGGTCGCCCATGTCGAGACCGCAGCCGAGCTGGAGGAGGAGGTCGGCGAGACGATCGCCGACGGCGGCGTGCTTACCGTCGGCGGGCTCGAGATCGAGGCGATCTACACGCCCGGCCATGCCGCCGGACACCTCGCCTTCCTCGTCAACGGGTCCGACGTCTTTACCGCCGACGTCCTCTTCAAGGGGACTGTCGGAGGGACGATGGCCCCGGGCGCCAGCGGCTTCGCTGACCTCAAGGCCTCGGTGATGCGGCTGATGGAGCTGCCGGCGGAGACGCGGGTCCACCCCGGCCACCGCGAGCCGACGACGATCGGCGAGGAGCGGGAGGGCAACCCCTTCGTACGGATCTGGCGCGGTCTTGCGGAGACCGGCGAGGAGCAGGTCACCGTCTGGGACCGCCCGGCGACGCTGAAGCTCTGGGCGCCCGACTACGATGGCGGCAACAAGGCCTGGATCGTCTTCGGCGACGACGGCACCGAGGCGATAGTCGGCGGCTCGCAGGTCGTCCGCAGCGGCACCGGGTAGACGCGCCAGACGTGCCGGATCGGCGCATGAACGCAGAGCAGCCGCAGACCAGCGCGCCGGAGCTGAAGGAGCAGATCGAGGCCGAACGGCGCGGACGGCCGTTTCTCGTCTTCCGCGACGGCGGCGGTGGGCAGCGGATCGTCACGGTCGAGGCGGGGACGGCGGCGCTCTGGGTGGGACGGGGCGAGTCGGCTGACGTGCGGCTCGACTGGGACGAGGAAGTCTCGGCCCTGCACGCCCAGATAGAGGTGGTCCGCGACGAGTGCACGCTGCTCGACGACGGCCTCTCCCGCAACGGCTCCTTCGTCGGCGAGCAGCGGGTCGACGGGCGCCGCCGCCTGCGCGACGGCGACACCCTGCGCTTCGGCAAGACCACGGTCCTCTTCCGCCGTCCCGGCGAGGGCGCGCCGGAAGCGACCGTCACCGCCGGCCAGATACCGGCGGGCGCAACCGTCTCCCCCGGTCAGCGCCGGGTCCTGCTCGCCCTCTGCCGTCCTTTCAAGGACGAACCGGCTTTCGCCACTCCCGCCACCAACCAGGCAATCGCCGACGAGCTGCATCTCAGCGTCGACGCGGTCAAGACCCACATGCGCGCTCTCTTCGAGAAGCTCGAGGTCGGGGACCTGCCGCAAAACCGCAAGCGCGTCGCCCTGGTCGAGCGCGCCCTGCAGAGCGGCGTCGTGGCCAGGCGCGAACTTTGATGCAAAACGGGGTCGCGGACGTATGTGCGATTGGACGGCGGGGGTTTTCCCCGGACACTCTTCGGTGACCCCTGGGGGGTTCATGCACCTGGTCCAAGCCCTCACCACCACCGACATCAAGACCTTCTTCTTCGACTGGTACCCGGTCTTCGGGGTCTTCTTCATGTTCGGCCTCTTGATCGTCTTCCTGACCCTGCTGCGCGGCACGATGGGGACGACCAAGCCGGAAACCGTGAAGGCAAGCAAGACCGAGCCGGTGCTCTGGGAGGAGGTGCAGGGGGTCGACGCGGCAAAGGACGAGCTGATGGACGTCGCCGCGTGGCTGCGCGACCCCGACCGCTTCGCCGCGCTCGGCGCGCAGCCGCCGCGCGGGGTGCTGCTGTTCGGCCCACCGGGGACCGGCAAGACGATGCTGGCGCGGGCGGTTGCCGCCCAGGCCGGAGTCGACTTCTTCTCGGCCTCGGGCTCGAGCTTCGTAGAGATGTTCGTGGGGAGGGGAGCCGCCCGCATCCGGCGCCTGTTCAAGGAGGCGCGCAAGTCGGGCCGGGCCGTCATCTTCATCGACGAGCTGGACGCGGTCGGTGGGGCGCGCAGCGGCGGCGGTGGGGATGGCGGCTCGAGCGAGCGCGAGCAGGCGCTCAACCAGCTGCTGGTCGAGCTCGACGGTTTCGAGAAGGACCCCGGCACGGTGATCGTGATCGCCGCCTCCAACTACGTCGACAAGCTCGACAAGGCGCTGCTGCGGCCAGGGCGCTTCGACCGCCAGGTGCTGGTGTCCCCGCCCGACCGCGACGGCCGCGAGGCGATCCTGAAGGCACACGCCAAGGGCAAGCCGCTCGGCCCCGATCTCGACCTGACCGACGTGGCCCGCAAGACGACCGGGATGACCGGCGCCCAGCTGGCCAACGCGCTCAACGAGGCGGCGATCATCGCCGGGCGGGCGGGACGTAAGGCGATGGCGCGCGAGGACCTCGACGAGTCGCTGCTGCGCCAGTCGGTCGGCTCCCAGCAGGCCCGGCGACTGAGCCAGAAGGAGCGGCGGATCGTCGCCTACCACGAGGCGGGGCACGCGCTATGCCGCAGGCTGTTGGGCCTCGACCCGCCGGAGATCCTCAGCATCGTCCCGCGCGGGCCGGCGCTCGGCTTCGTCGGCCACTCGCCGCAGGAGGACACCTACCTGAAGTCGCGCGAGGAGCTGCTCGACGAGCTGGTGACGCTGCTCGGCGGCCGCGCCGCGGAGGAGGAGGTCATGCGCGAGTCCTACTCGGGCGCCGTCGACGACCTGCACCGCGTGCATCTGGTCTGCAAGCAGATGGTCGCCGAGTTCGGCATGGGCGTGGCCCTGGACGCCGACGGAGCGCCGCCGATCGCGCTGCCGACCGACAACTACGCGCTCTCCGACCGTACCCGCCGCGACGTCGATCTGGCAGCGATGACGTTGGCGCGCGAGGCCTACCGGCGCGCCCGGGCGCTGCTGGCCGCGAACCGCGAGTGCCTCGACGATCTCGCCGCCAACGCACTCGAGCGCGAGACGCTGACCCGCGAGGACCTCGACGAGATCTTCGCCGCGCACGAGCTGCGGGAGAAGCGCCTGCCGAGCTCCATCCCGGCGGCCGTCGTGCTTTCCTCGGAGCCGCCCGCGCCGGAGTAGCATCTTCGCTCGGTGGAGACTGAGCGGAAGGCCGAGGAGCATTACTTCCCGCCGGGGAGATCGATGGCGCGCCGGGTCCACGGCGAGCGCGCGGTCGGGCTGCTCTACGGGCAGCGGGCGCTGTTGATCGGAGCGCTCGAACCGCTCACCTACACCGGCACGATGCTCTCGACCCGCTCCGGCGACCGTCCCTTCGAGCGGCTCGCCCGCACGGCGAAGATCCAGGAGACGGTCTTCCTCGGCACGCGGGCGGAGGCCGATCAGGCGCTTGCAAAAGTTCATCGGCTGCACCAGACGATCAACGGAGAGCTGCCCGAGGCAGCCGGTACCCACCCGGCCGGCACGCCTTACTCGGCCTTCGACCCGGAGCTGATGCTCTGGACCCTGGCGGTGATCGCCGACTCGGGGCGGGAGATGTACGAGACGCTGGTGCGTCCGCTCGACCCGGATGAGCGCGAGGGCCTCTGGCAGGATTATGTGCGCTTCGGCGAGCTGTTCGACCTGCCGCGCTCGGAGGTGCCGGGCAGCCACGTCGAGTTCAAGGCCTGGTTCGACGGCAAGCTCGCGGCGCCCGACCTGCAGGCGACCGAGCACGGGCTGGAAATGGCACCGCTGGTGGCGTTCCGGCAGCCAGTGCCGGCAGCGGCGCGGGGTAACCTCGCCGTCCAGAACCACCTCATCAAGGGGACCCTGCCGCCGCGCGTGCGAGAGATCTTCGGCATCCGCTGGAGCCGGGCGCACGAGTCGGGCTTCCGGGCGATCGCGGCCGCCCACCGCCGTGCCCACCGTGCCTTCCCCCACCGCATGCGGCGCGGCCGCAACGACGTCTTCTTCGACGTCGTCACCAAGGCCGAGCGGCGGCGTGGCGGCACGGTGACGCCTCAGCTCCGCGCCGACGCCTCCTGAAAGAGCCGCCGGCCCGCTGGTGGGCGATGCGCCCGGCGCAGAACCGCAAGCCGGCCACCTATCGCTGTCCCCTCTGCGGCAACCACCTCCCCGCCCTCAGCGAGCACTTCCTGATCGCGCCCGAGGGTGATAGCGGGCGGCGGCGCCACGCCCATACCGAGTGCGTGCTCGCGGCCCGCAAGGCGGGGCGACTGCCGACCGAGGGGGAGTGGCGCCGCACCCAACCGCGACCGCCGTCGCTGTGGCGGAGGTTGCGGACGAAGCTGTCGCGCTAGCCCCGCGACCCTCTCAGGAGGAGACCGAGAAGCGGGTGCCGGCTCGCTCGAAACGATCGAGACTCACTCATCGCTCGCCCTCGACGCGTGCCTTGAGCTCGCCCGGACGAGCGTTGACCAGCACTGCCCGGGCGGCGGCCTCGACTGGCCCACGGATGAGCATGCCGAGCATCCGCCCCGGGTCGCCGTCAAGCGTGTAGGTCGCCCGCGTGCGCCCGCCACCGAGATCCTCCAGCTGCCAGGACCCCTCGACCGACTTGAGGTCGCCCTTCTCCTGGATCCACGAGAGGCGAGTGGGCGATTCGTAGCTGAATCGCACCTGCGTCTTGACCTGCCTGATCTTGATATCGCTGACGCTCTCGACCAGCGTCGGGCGCCCTTCGCCGTCACGCTCCAGTGCCGACACCGACTCGAGCCCGCCCTGCCAGTCGGGGGCGGTGAGAACGTCCTCCACCACCGCCCAGACCACGTCGAGTGGAGCGTCGATCTCTGCGCTGGCGGTGCCGCCCATGTGTGCCACCTAGACCACCTCCGGCTTTCGTCCTGAGAGGAACTGAGCGAGACCGGTGACCTGCCGGCTGACCTCGACGAGGCCGTCGTCGATCAATGTCCGCTTCAACTCGTCGCGAGCGAAGATCCGCACACCGCTCAGTCGGCGCACGACCGGACTGGTGACCTCAGCCGGCAACGGGCCCCGGTTGCAACTGGTCAGGAGCGCGACCCGGCCTCCCGGCGCCAGGACGCGAACGATCTCCGCCAGCGCCCGCATCGGCTCCTCGATCAGGTACAGCGCCGCGAAGCAGCAGATCGCGTCGAAGCTGCCGTCGCGGAACGGCAATGCACTGGCGTCCCCGCGAAGGTAGGCGACGTTGTCGCTCGCGGTGTCGCGAACGGCGACGTCCAGCATCGGTGCCGAGGCGTCGATGCCGACGACGAGGCCGTCGCTCGCGGCGCGCGCGAAATCACGGGTGAAGTTACCTGGGCCACAGGCGACGTCGAGGACACGGTCGCCGGGTTCGATCGAGAGCATGGAGAGCGCCATTCGGTGCTCCTCCCCCGTCCCCGGCCCGGTCAACCCCATCAGCAGGCGAACGCCGAACGGCCGCCAGAACCGCTGGTAGACCAGCGGCAGCACGCGGCTCACCATCAGCCGCTGGCCGGGATGGGTGCCGGTGGGGTCCTGCCTGCCCAGCAAGTCGAGATAGCCACGCCCGACGTCGATCCCCTCGCTCGGAAGGGGCGTGGAGAAGAGGTCCAGCGCCTGCGAGATCGCAGGTGCGAGATCGCGATGCTCGTCAGGAGCCAGGACGGGGTCGGCCATCGCCCTTGAGGCTAACGGCACTCAACCAATCAATATTGTGCGTGAATGAATACTCGCTCCTTTGACAAGGGATCCCGATGAGCTGGGGCGTCGCTGACATTCCAAACCTGACGGGCCGCACGGCGGTCGTCACCGGCGCCAACGGCGGCCTCGGGCTCGAGACCACGCGTGCGCTGGCGGCGGCGGGCGCCGAGGTAGTGATAGCGGCCCGCAACCAGGAGAAGGCGGCGGAGGCCGAGGCGGACATCCGCCGCGGCGCGCCGGGCGCAGCCCTGGAGGTCGTCGAGCTCGATCTCGGCTCGCTGGCATCTGTGGGCGAGGCCGCCGGGAGGATCTTCGCCAGCCACCAGACGATCGACATCCTCGTCAACAACGCCGGCGTGATGGGCATCCCCGAGCGCAAGACCGTCGACGGCTTCGAGATGCAGTTCGGCGTCGACCACCTCGGGCACTTCGCCCTCACCGCGCTGCTGATGCCGGCGCTGCTGCGTGCGGACGCGGCTCGGATCGTCACGGTGACGAGCACCGCCCACCACATGGGTAGGACGGTGGACCCCCACAATCCCCACCTGCACGGTCGGTACGGGCCCTGGCGGGCCTACGGCCAGGCGAAGCTCGCCAACTTCCACTTCGCCCTTGGCTTACATCAACTGCTCGAGGACTCCGGAACGAGCGCGGCGAGCCTCGTCGCCCATCCCGGCCTCTCAACACCGGCCTGCAGGCGGTCAGCGTCGCGGAGACCGACGGCGGCTTCTCGCAGCGCTTCTTCCACGGCCTCGCCGGCTCGACCGGCATGTCGCCTGCCAAGGGAGCGCTGTCGCAGCTGCGGGCGGCGACCGATCCCAGCGCACGCGGCGGTCAGTTCTACGGCCCGCTCTTCGTCAACAACGGCCCCCCGGTCCGCAAGCCGGTGTTGCGGCGGCTCGGCATGGCGAAGGCAATCGGGCGCCTCTGGGAGGTCTCAGAGCGCGAGACGGGCGTAAAGCTCGAACCTGGCCGTGCGTGACCGAGCCGCACAACATGCTGTTTAGAAGTTGCTGATTGCCAAGCAACGTATAGAGTGCTCGCCGGTTCGTCGTCCAACGGGGACTCAAGGAGGCGCAGTGGCAGACTGGAGTGCACTTCACGCGTATATCCACAGCAACTACACCGTCAGCGACGGAGACGCCGACATAGTCAAACTCGTCTTCGCTCTCGATGGTGGGCGCAGTCAGCTGGTCCTGGTCGCACGAGGCGGTGAGCTGGAGGGCTCCGAGTGGGCCGTGATCTCAACCGCCGTCTGCAAGGAGGGGGACATCTCCCCTCGTGAGGCATTGATCCGCAACAGTGAGATGCTCGTCGGCGCGCTGGCCTTGGTCGAGGACGGGCCGGTGATCTTCCGCTACGCGATCCGCCTCGCCGACCTCGACCCGGCCGAGTTCGAAGCACCGATCAAAATCGCCGCCATCTTCGGCGACGAACTCGAGAAGGAACTCGCCAAGTCCGATCAGTTCTGAGCCGCGCCCGCCACAGCGGAGGAACGCGTGCTAACTCGGGAGATCCCGCAGCGCCGTCCCGATCGCCCTGGAGGCTCGATCGCAGGAGCGCTCGAATCGCATGGTCGTGCTCTCCAGCTCGGCCTGAAAGCGGTTTTCGAAGTCCCGCGCGCGCGAGTCTCGCCACACGTTCCTGGTCGACTCCCAGCTGCGGGCGAGCCGGCGGTGGGCCTCGCGCACAGGCTCGGCGAGGTGCGCGGCGCTCATCGCCCCTCCGGCGGTCGTGCCACGCGGGCCGGCAGGGTGCGCAGGCCCAGCTCGTTGGCGAGGTGGATCCGGTGATAGCCGTTGGTGACGCCGAAGGTGCCGTTCGGGCGGAGATCGAGCCGCAGGCTGTCGTCGCCAAAGAACGCCTCGTAGACACGCTGGTAGCCGCGCTCGTAGCTGAGCCCCTTCTGGGCATCGAGGTTGCGGAAGTAGCCCACTCCCTCGCCCCGCCGCACGGCCGGGAGGACGACCTCGTCGAGCCGCTGGATCCCCTCGCGGACGGTCGCGTAGTCGGCCTTTCTGTAGCTGGCCGGTCCCTCGACGGCGGACTGGCTGAGATCGACGCGGTCGAGCTCGACCTCCTCCATCTCGGTCTGCCCGATGCGGGAAACAGCGACGGACGAACTCGTGCCCGAGCCCCCGCCGATCCCCGATCCCCCGCCGGGGCCGGCGCTCCCGAAGCCGCCGGCTCCCCCGCCGGCGCCGGCGGCGAGATAGGCATCCGCGGCGCCCACCAGGCCGTTGAGGAAGGCGACCGCGCCGGCCGACTGCCGCTCGACGCCAAGCCTGAACGCCGTCGCCTCGTGGCGGAAGCGCTCGGCCTCCGTGCGCAGGCTCGCCCGGCAGCGTTCGCAGGTGCCGAGGTTTTCCTCGGCCTTGCCCAGCCTCGCTTCAGCGGTTGCGAGCGCGCGGCTCGGGCCGCTGCAATCGATCCTGGGGATTGCCGCCAGGCAACGCTCCAGGGCGGCCTCTGCGGCGGCCACCTCGCTCTGCGCCCGGGCTCTCTCGGAGGCCCATTTCGCGACCGCTCGGTCACACTCGTCCAGCGCCCGTCCTAGCACCCCGAGCGAGCGCGTGACCGCCTCCCCGCCGGCGGCAGCGAACTCGCGCAGCGCACTCAGATGCAGCCGGATCGCGCCGACGTCGTAGAGGTGCGCCTCCGCGGTCAACTCAACGCGCGTCGAGGAACTGGCGCAGGGCCTGCGCGTGCCGCCGCAGCTTGGGCGGGTAGGGTTCGAGGGCACGCGTGGCCGACCGCAGCGAGCTGATCGAGCGATCGAAGTCGGACCCGAAGCTCGCGAACTTGCGGTCCTTCCATGACGAGCCCAGGCGCCTGTACTCCGAATTGAGGCGCGCGGTCTGCTTCTCGATTTCTGCCGTGGCGTTCTTCAGGACCGAGGCAAAGCGCTCCATGTCGTCCGGATTGGCATGGACGTCGCTCACTTCGAGCCCTCCGGGCCGCCCAGCACCGTGGCGCCCTCGACCCCTCGGTCGGACCGCGCCTGCCAACCGGGCCGCTCGGCCCACGAGGTCACCCAGCCGGGCCGCGGCAGCCCGAAGCCACGCAGCTTGATCAGCTGGGAGCGGTCCTCGTCGGAGAAGATCGCCTGCGCGCCCACCAGCTTCGCGGCGTCGGCAGCGTCGATCATCTGCAGCGAGTCGCTTTCGCTCATCCGCGAGACGACCCTCAACCCGAACTCCCGCTGGGCGATCGGCTCCAGCCGGCGCTCCAGATTCGTCGGGGTGTCGCAGCTGACGATCACGTGGATACCGAATTCGGGACCCTCACGCAGAATCGTGCCGAGCGCGGCGCCCGGATCGGCGGAGTCGTCCCCGAACGCGGAGGGATCGAAGTCGCGGGCCGACTGCAGGCGGTGCAGGATGAGGAAGAGTGCCGGTGGCGACAGGTCCGGCGACTCGATCCGGCTTTCCAGCTCACTTCCGACCCGCTCGAGGACCGTTGCGACCTGGCGGCGGCGACCGACGTGCACCAGGGTCGGGTCGAGGGCGGCGAGCTCGTTGACCGTCGTCGCGAACGGCTCGTCGAGGCCACCGAAGTCGAGCAGCTCGATTGGAGCCGGCTCGGCCGACACCGCGCCGAGCTGCGGCGCCAGCCCGAGAAGGACGGCGAGCAGGATCCCGTCGACCGCCTCGCCGTCGGTGCCGGTCAGCAGCAGATTCGCGCCCGCTCGCCGCTCGAAGGCGACCGCGACGGGGCCATCCAAGGAGATCGGAGCGCCAAGCCAAGACCGCGGCGATTTCGGGGCAGGCTCGGCAGCGGGATCGTCGAGCAACGCCGTCAGGTGAGGGTTGTCGTCGAGGTCCGCCTGCGCGTTGCCCTCGAAGACGACCGGCGCCTGCTCGTAGCCGGACTCGGTGGCGTGCGCGCGCAGCCGCTCGAGCAGCTCCCCGCGCTCCTCGTCCTTCAGCATCACCACCTGGAAGCGCCTGTTGCCCTCCGGCATCCCATTCATCGAGTTGTAGATCGCCTCGCCGGGACGGCTCAGCATGCGCGCGTCCGGGTTGTCCTCGCCGAAGATCACCTGCGAATCGCTTTCTGAGCACTGCAGGGCGATCCGCACCGCGATCTGGTTCAACGTCCCGCGGCCGATCTGGTGGACGCCCGAGATCGTCTGCGAGGCGAGGATCACATGGACGCCGAAGGAGCGCCCCTGGCGCACCAGGCGATCGAGGATCCGCGCCGCCTCGTTGGCAATCGCATCGTCATCGCTGAAAAGGACGTGGAACTCGTCAGCTACGAGGAGGATCCGCGGCATCTTCGCCCCGGCGGCTCTGCGGTAGTCGCTGAGATCGTCGACCCCCTCGTCCCGAAAGAGCTCGCCACGGCGCCCGATCTCGCTCTCGAGGCCGCGCAGGACGCTGAGCCCGAACTCGCGCTCGCTTTCGATCGCGACGACCCGGGCGTGGGCGAGCCGCGAACTGGCATAGGGCTTGAACTCGACCCCCTGCTTGAAGTCGACGAGGTAGAGCTCGAGCTCGTCGGGCGAGTAGAGCAGGCAGAGGTTGAGGATGATCGCGTGCAGAAGCGTCGACTTGCCCGAGCCGGTCTTGCCGGCGATCAGCGCGTGGACGGAGGTGTCCGTGCCGACCAGCGCCAGCGACTGGACCGTGCGAGCCCCGACCCGGCCGACCGGCGCCGCGATCCCCTCCGCCGCGTCACCCGCCCACCAGCTCTGGGGCTCCTCGAGCCGTGGCGCGCGCTCGACGATCGGCTGGTGCTCGGTGAGGCCCGCGGCCAGCGTATTGTCCAGCAGCTCGAGCAGGCGCGTCTCGGAGACCTCCACGCTGGTCGCCGCCTTCGCCTTGGAGCCGATGCTGGAGATCACCCCGCTGAAGAGGTTCTGCGGTTCTCCGGGCTCGGTCAGCTTCAACTCCGGAGGCCGCTCGATCTTCGCCCGCCATGGGCTGAAGGTCTCCGGCCCGGTGATCTCCCTCAACCCCCCAAGCTCGCCCTTCGGGGTGAAAAGGGCGGTCGCGTCGCCCAGCTCGGAGCTGTCGAAGCCGTGAGGCATCTCCCGGCCGGGTGCCCCGATGACGATCGCGTAGACACCGCAGGCGGGCCCGTTGCGGGCGATGCTGACCAGCCGCCTCGCGACCACGTCCGAGAATCCGGCGGGGAAGTCGAAGATGACCAGGAACCGGTAGGCCTCGGCGATCTCGCCGGCCGCGCGGTTGTGACTCTCGATGTCGGCGAACTGGCCGCGCAGGTACTTCTGTACGACCATCTCGATGTGAGACTGCAGCTCGCTGAGGCGCTGCTCGATGTGAGCGCTCTCACTCCACACCTTGCCGCCGACGAGGCCCTCGTCGTAGTCGGCGAGGTGAAGGAACGGGGCGACGCTCTTGCCCGCGCCCAGAGGGTCGACGAAGACGAAGCGCGCCATTCCGGGCGGGAATTGGGCGAGGATCCGCAGGATCAGCGACTGGACCTGCGCCACGACGTCCGGCGGCTGGTCCCAGATGAACAGAGGCCGTCCCGAGCTCAACAACCACTGGGAGGCGCCGTCGACCAGCCCGACCGGCGACTGACGCTGGGCGGAGGCGCCGAAACGCACCACCGGGAAGATCTCGCCGGGCGGAGCCCACTCTGCCCAGCCCTCGGAGTCCCACTCGGGTGAGATCTCAGCCAGCTCGGTCAGCCAGGCGTCGATCGGCCGGCGGATCGACTCGACCTCGAGCCGGAGCTCTTCGTTCAGCTTCCGTCTCCGCTCGTCGAAGGCCTCGGGCAGCGCCTCGTCGCACTTTTCGATCAGGGACAGCGCTTCGTCGACCAGCCGCATCGACGCGGTCACCGGCTTCTTCTTGAAGAACGGGGCACCAAGCTCCGTGAACGAGTTGCCCAGGGCTTTCGTCCAGTGCTCTCCGGCTTCGCGATAGAGCCCGTCGAGGACCGCCTCCAACTCCGCCCGGTCGGCCAGCGCGGACCTGGCCGTCTGGTAGCCGCCCAACCACTGCGCGTGGCGGCCGAGCTTGGGGTGGCGCTTGGCGATGTTGCGACGCTCGGTGAAGCGCTCCCCCTGAGCTTTCAAGAAGGCCTGGAACTCCCCCCGCTCCTTCTCCAGCTCCGCTCTCCGCTGTTCCGCCGCCGAGATCGCGGAGTCGATCTTCCGGTGTGCGGCCTCCGACTCCGCGAGCAGTCCCGCCAGATCGTCACCGGCAGCTTGGCTTGGCGGTGGCGGTGAGCCTGCGAAGCGGTTCGTCATGACAACTCCTCCCGAGATGCCGAGGTCGACTATTCAGTTCGTCCTGAAGCGGCCGCGATCCTACACCCACATAGTCTTGAATAGTCTTGAACCGATCGATTTCAGCCAAATTCGATTCTCGTTCAGGAGGTAAGAAGTGCCTCTCATGCTCTACGCCGCACGTGCACTGCCGACGATGAAACGCGGCTATTCGCTGATTCGTGAATGGAATTCCCTACCCGCCGAACGGCGCGCTGCGGTGCAGGAGCAGGGCCGCAGAGCGGTTGTCGCACTCATGGCCGTGAAGGTCGCGGCCACGGCGGAGCGCAGCGCGGCCGACCCCCCGGCGAATTGGGAAGCGGCAGTCGAGAGGACCCTTCACCCCGGCCCGCCCGAGCAGATGGCGAAGGCCGTGGTGGCGCATCTGCAGAGGGTCTCCCAGGCCACGGTCGACGGGATCGCAGCCGCGGTGGGCGCCGCCGGGAAAGACGACTCGACCCTCAAACGCGCGATGACCATCGCCCGGGACGACGGCTACATCTGCCGGGTCGGAGTCACCTTCCACGGCATCAAGTGGGACACGACCGAGTGGGCGGATCTTCAGCTGCTCGACACTCCTCACGTCAGGCAGCTCGAGCGGGAGCTCGTCGCCTTCGTCGATGACTTCGGCCTCGCCAGCCTCGATCACATATCCGGCGAGCTGGGCCTCGAAGACGACGCGCCAGAGCTTCGCGCGGCGCTGGAGCGAGCCGTCTCCGACGAAAGCGTCAGCTGGTATTGCCACGGGATCTACGGAGTCTCACCAAGTCGGCTGGAGAGCTTCGAGCCGAAGCGCGACCTGTGGGCCGAGACCAAGCCCGCCACCGAGGAGAAGGACCTCGGCAACGCTTTGGAGGAGCTCGAATCGGCGGTCAAGGGCCTTGCCGGCGCGATGAAGGCAAGCGGCCCCCGCGATGCGCCCGTGGGCAATGTGCCGGACTACCTGGACGATGACCCCTACAGCGGCCTGGAGCGCATCCGGGAGCTCCACGACGCCGGCGTGCTGACGGCCGAGGAGTTCGCAACGAAGAAAGACGAGCTCCTGAAGAGAATCTGATCAGGCGATGGGCGGTACTGGGCTCGAACCAGTGACCCCCTCCTTGTAAGGCGCTCTGGCGGATTGTAGGAGAGCTGCTTAAACCAGACAGTGTGCAGGGGATTCGCGCAGGTGGCCGGGGCTGCGCTTCAGGCCGAATGCGCGCGGATATGCGCCGATTTGGTCCGATTCGGGCACTCCTGGGGGCGAGTGCCCAAACTCTCCGGCAAGGCGCCCGCTTGCAGACTCGCACTCGACAATCACAGGTATCGCCGTTGTCTGTCGCAGGGCTATCCTCTACTTCACAAACCAAATCCGGGCGGTTAGCTCAGCTGGGAGAGCACCTGCTTTACAAGCAGGGGGTCGGCGGTTCGAGCCCGTCACCGCCCATCCCTGAAGTCGGGATCCTTGCCCCGCGCCTGACGAGCCAAAGAAATGCCCTTCGGCTCGGTGCGTACGGCCGCTGACAGGAGTCCTAGATCAAAGCTCCTTCGGGATTCCGGCGGACCCCAGATCTCTCGGCTCGAGCTTGTAGCTGCCCCCGGGATACCGCCGGCTGACACGGCGAAGCTCCCGCTGCCCATCAGCTGACCGGAGCCAGTTTGAGATTCGCTCAACGTCAGACTCTTGGGCGGGATAGATGCCGAAGAGGTTATTGGACGGGATCGCCCCAATGGCATTCGTCACCACCCGAAACTCGCCCTTTGAAAGCGGGGCGATCAAAATCGGCGGTGGTGCCGACGGTGAAAGTGAGTACCACAGCGGGCGCTTCGAGGGAAGGAACCGATCCTTGACCGAGCCTTCGAATCCCTGCACGTAGCTCTTCAACTCGCCGCTGAGTTCTGTGGCAGGGGGAATCACCAACAGCCAGCGGCGGCCCCTACTTCCGTTCAGGCGGCGATGGGCTTCACGATCAAGGCAGTCTCCGTCAAACCCTCGCAGCGACTGAATCCCCTCGACACACACTGAGTCGGGAAGGCGGGCGGCGGTCTCATCGTCAAGAAAGAACATGTGATTCGCCCCGGTAGCGATTCCCCTGCGGACTCTCGCGAGACCCGCGAGAGGGACCGAATCGGCTACCGGAGCCTCGGACTCTGCAGCAAACCAGCTCCGTGGTTCGGGCTCCTCCCGGCTAAGACTCCAGCTGGCGGTGGCCCGCACCTCGGTCTCCGCAAGTTCGACGCTGGCAAGCTGGAGAGGACCGGGGTTTGCTTGAGCTGGACCAATCGAAATGATCGCCGCCTGCACCGAATGGCCGGTGAATAGTCGCTCGGCGGCGGGCCACTGCTCAACGGCGATTGGTCGACTTGACCTCCACATCTCTCTGCGCAGCCCGAGGCTAGCTCGCGTGTAGCTAAAGGAGCCGGGCAGGAGCATGCAGGAGACGTCGTCGGGTCGCATGTGACGTAAAGTCATGGCCTGGATCAGCGTTGCGAGGTTCGCGTGTCCGTTGTCGATAATTCCGCCTGCCAGGTCAATTGCCCGGCGCCGCTCTCCTAACGGCAGCTGCTGGACGCGCGTGTAGGGCGGATTACCAAGGGCCGCGATCGGCCCCTTGCACTCGGTGTAGATCTCGCGGAAGAGGTCGAGATAGTTGCCGAAGCGCAGATCGATTCGCTTGTAGATCTCCGCTCGCTCGGGATCAGCATCGATCTCAAAGGCAATCCGCGTGGCGAGCAGACCTAGGGTCACGGGATTGACATCGACCGCGACGGTCGTTGACTGCGGCCAGTGCCTAGCTGCGGCGATCGAAAAGGCGCCAACTCCTGCTCCGGGATCAACGATGATGGCTCGCTCGCCAGCTAGCCCACGGTCGACCAGCTCGATCATGTGGTCAACCACGGGCTTCGGCGTAAATACCGTGCCCAACCGTCGTCGGCTCCTCGCCGAGATGCAGGCGTTATAGAGGGCGGCCAATACGTCCTCTCCAGCGCCGAGTTCAAGCCCGACTTCCTCAACCAGCGCTGCAGGCGGAGTCGGCGCTGCAAGCGCCCAGGCCATACAAACAGCTGGCCAGCGGTCGAGCTGCCCACGGCCAATCTCGGCGGCGAGACCGCCGAGAGCGCCCAGAAAGTGGAGCTCAGCCGAGGTCGCCCCCGAGACCTCAGGCGCTACGGTGGTCCCGAGACCTGTGGCCCAGGTCCGGAAGGCCCTCCTAAGGCCGGCAAACGTCTTGATCTTCTCACTGGCGCGAGCCATGAGCGTCGAAAGCTACAGCGTTTGTAGCCAAGACATCCTAGACGGTCCCTACTGAGTATCTGTAGAAATCTTCTAGCTGTATCTTTTTTAATACGTACAACGGTAGGATCACGAAAGTGTAGCTAGAGATTGGAGCAGCGGTGCTTTCGACCCAAACCTTGCAGAATTCGATTGAGGAAGCGGCCCAAGCGGTCCGGACACGGGAGACCGAGCTGAATCGTGCCCAAAGTGCCTTGGCTGAAGCTGAGCGCGAGCTACGTCTGCTTGCCGAGCTAGCGGAGCTAAGAGGAGTCGAGATTCCCGCAGCGGCGAAGGGGCCACATGAAAAGCCCTCGCCAGCGCCGAACCTGGCGAGCGGCACCCGCAAGGCTCCTTCACGGGGTCGAGCCGCATTGCTTGACACCGTGATCGAGATCCTCAGCGACGCTGGAGAGCCCATGCAGATCCAAGTGTTGATGGCCGCGGTCAAGGAGCGCGATGTCCGAATTCCAGGGAAAGGCAGCCAGGCAAACCTGATCGCGGTTATCAGTCGTGACACTCGGATCGTACGCCCTCAGCGCGGCTATTACGGACTCACCGATTGGGGTTTGGTTGATAGCCGGTCAGCCAGTCGTCCAAAACGTCGTCGGCGACAAGTCGGAGCAGGTAGATGAGCCGGGACGACCTTTCCGAAATCTCAAAGGACGACCTGGTCCTAGCAACGCTGGCCGCGCTCGGTGGCGAGTCCACCGAGGTCAACGAGCGCGATCTCTTTCTCGCCTGCTGGCACGCATTCCCGGCGACGATGCGCTGGGTCGATACGGCGTTGCCCAATCCCGATACCTTCACCGCCTCACTGCGGCGCCTTGATCAGCGCGACTACATCGTGCGTATTGGGAAACAGAAACGCCAAAAACGCCGACGTCGTCCGTCAACTCGTCGCAAAACGATCCTCGACGCGCCAGGTAAGGCCGGCGTCGTGAAAGCACGGATTGCCGAGGGCGGACTGGCGGCTGCGGGCCTTGAGGCAACCACCGTAGCCGCGGTCGCCAGGCTGCTCCCCGATCAGGGTTCCAAAGAAATAGCCGATCCCCATGCCATCGCAATTTGCGTCGGAGTTCGCGCGCAGAGCGGCCAGCGCCTCGATGAGGGCGGACTGGTGGAGCTCGCCTTCCACCGGTTTCCCGATCACTTCGCCTATTCCGAGCGGCCCGAGTTTCCAGATCTCGAACGGATACGCAAGGCAGTGCATGCGGCGCGCGCGGAGGGCCTGATCGGCAAGGGGTTCGCGCTTACCGAGAAAGGTAGAGCAGTGGCTGACGACGGCGTCGCTCGCGGCGACATCAACCTCGCCAGCTCACATGCGCCAATTCCTGGCGAGCTCAGGGCTGCCGATCGCATTGAAAGGGCGGATGCCTATCAGGCGTATAGCCGTAACGGGACGCTCGTTAAGGCAAAGCCAGATGAGCTCTACCGGGCCTTGCGAGTGCCCCCAACCGCAGACCCCAAACCTGTTGCCGACGCACTTCGCTCGCGCGTAAGGGGGCTGCGGCGGATCAATAAGAGCGAGGTTGCGGACTACTTAATTGCTGTTGCAGCCAAACATAACCCAGACGCACTCGAGTTGGTCAGGGACGAGCTCGAGCCTCAGCAGGTAGCTATCCCGGGAGACGAGAGTTGACTGAGCAAATGAGAGAGCCGGTGGTTGAAGAGCTCGAGTATGAGGGCCGCTATTTCACCGAGAGCGCCAAAAGTGCGATCGAAAGCGCGATCCAGATTGTCGAGGAGGCAATCTCCAACGAGGACGAAGCCATCCGTGAACGGGCCGAGCGCGAGGGTGGTCCGAATCAAGGCGAGATCATCGTCGCCTATGAGCCCGATCGCAAGGAGCTGACCGTAGCCGGAAATGGAGTTGGCATGACCAGTGATCGCATGCGACAGCGGCTGCGAACCGTTGGTGGCGATCCCGAGGCTGGCGCCAAGCGGAGCTACTTCAACCGTGGCATTCGAGACGTCTTCCTTGCCATGGGAGGCGGTGGAGTAACCAGCATCAGCAAGAACTCAGCAGGTGAGGAAGTTCTGTCGAGCTGCACGTTCCTGATCGACGACAGCGGGAAGATGGTGATGCGGACCGACGTCATCGACGCGGTCCCGAGCGACGAGACCCGCGAGCAGCTCGGGCTGGAAAAGACTGGGACCCAAGTCCGAGTTCCGGTGCGCCGGCTGGAGAAAAATCGGCCGAAACAGTTTCGGTTCAGCGAGCTGGAGCGGCAAATTAGGGACTGCGTTGGCATACGGCCGGTAATGGCTGACGCGGCACGTCAGATCACCCTCGCCTACGCAGACGCGCCGCCACGGCGGCTTCAGTTCGAATACCCCGAGGCCGAGGATCTGATCGTTGAAAAGGACGTCGAGGTCGCCGGCATGCAAGGAACGCTCTGGGCGAAGCTTGCTCCGAAAGCGATTAAACGAGCACGCAGCCGGCGCGCCTGGATTTCGGGCATCTTAATCCGCGGCGAGCGGTCGGCCTACGAGATTGCGAGAGATAGTCGACTCGCGAAATTTCCGGCGATGGAGCGAGTGATCGGTGAGTTGCGCCTCGACGGAATCGAGAACCTCCAACGCGAGGCTGATGAAGACGCCCAACTGCTCTACAAAACCGACCGTTCAGGCCTAAATATCGAGCACCCAGTAGTGGAAGCCGCCTACGACCTACTCGTGGCCGAACTCGAGCCTCTGGTCGCCGACCTCGATGCTAGCCAACCCGAGACCAAGACGAACGCCGACGTTAGACGTGATTTGCAGAAGCTGGCACGCGAGATCAACTCCGTTATTGACGGTGCAATCGCGGTCGGTCCGGAAGACAGCGACGCCGCGCCCTCCGACGATCCCGATTCAGAGTCGGGCGAACCAGTACCCGATGGTCCTGATGAGCCACCCGATCGAGAGCTAGAGCAACCGATTGAGTTTCCTGTCTCTTACGCGATGGCCTACGCGGGCGAGAGCAAGTCGGTCAAGGTGTGGTTCGCGAGTGATCGAATTCCTCCCGGATCTACGGTTGAAGTCAAGAGTGCTCCAAACGAGTACATCAGCGCAGCAATGCTCTCGGCGGAAACGGTGCCCCCACCGGCTGCTGACGGGGTCGCGGAGCTCTCTATTCGAGTCACCGGTGGCAACTCGGAGGGCCGCTACGAGCTATGGGTTCGTAGCGGCGAGCATCAGGCGATGCTCCCCGTCCACGTTCGCTTCCGTCGAGCAAGCGGCTTTATCAGCAACATTGTTCTCGCCGACGAAGATTGGCCCTCCGGGAGCGCGATCTGGGATCCTTCGTCGGGCGTCGTCAGTGTCAAGGTCGGCCGGCCGGAGTTCAGACAAGTTGCCTTGAAAGCGGCTCAAAACGGACATAAAGACCCCTTCAAGGATCCGCTTTATCGCCAGCTGGTGGTCGAGAGTGTGCGTGAGGCTGCGCTCTGGGAAGCGGCGAAACAGAAGGCCGAAATCGAATGGGATGAACTCACGGCTGAGGATCGGCGTGATGGGCGGACCTTCCAACGGGAGACCCAGTTCATCTTTCAGGAGTTTGACTACAAGCTGCGAGCCAAGTTGCATAAGGCATTCGCGCGCGACTGAGGTCGATTGCTGTGTTAGCCGAACAGGCGCCGCCACGCGATCATCGAGATAGGTTTGCAGTGGATCAACGTGTCGAGAAAATGCACGCCCTCTACCGAGCCGGCAGCTCGTTGCGAGCGGTTGGAACAGAGTTTGGCATTAGCGCTGAGCGGGTCCGCCAGCTCTTTCGCGACAACGGTTTGCGAACCCGGAGTCGCAATGAACAACGGGCCTTGCCGAAGGACGAGCGCGAGAAGCAGAAGGGGGCAGAAACTGGGAAGGACGACAAGACTTCCAGGCAGCCTTCTGCCTGGATCGAAAAGAAATACACCAACGAAGAGCTCCTCGAGGTCCTGCGGGAGACGAGTGAGGCGTTGGGCGGAGTCCTCACGACCCACGCCTACAACCAGTACGCCGAGGGCCGCGCCTTTCCCGACGGGCGACCATGGCCTTCACATCAGACCCATTTTCACCGGTTTGGCTCCTGGCGCCGGTCGCTCCTCTCCGCTGGCCTCGCTGCGAATCCCAGTTCGGCGATCTCGGGCCAACGAATCTTCGACCGAGGTCAGTGCATCGACGCCATCCGCCATGTAGGGCGCGAGCTCGCTGGCCCGCCGAGCCTGAAGCAATACGAAACGCTTGCTCGCAAATCGAATGGGGGCCTACCGAGTGCCGCGACGGTGCGAAATCGCTGTGGCTCGTGGAGTGAAGCGTTGCGGCTCGCTTTTAATCCCTAGATCGCGGCGACCTCAAAGTGGGGCGCCGTGGAATTGGACTCGAACACAGGATTAAAGGGGTCGCCACCACCTTGAGTCGCTTTCTTCAATGCATGGCAACGTCAACGGCCTATCCGACAGCGACCACGGGCAGGCCAGCCTGCGACGCTCGCTCAACGAAGCGGCCGTCCCCGCTGAGCACGGTGCCGCCGAGCTGTACAGCCAACGCAGCGTAAGCAGCGTCGTAGGCGGTCAGCGAGTGGGCGATCGCGAGCGAGAGCGCGGGTGGGACGAGTTTTCCGTCCAGGGGGTGCCGATCCAAGTCCTCAAGCGTCGACAGTGCGGTGATCGCGGCCATCGCGGAGTCGCGATCAAGCTCGCCTCGGCCAACCCGCTTCCAAAATGCGTTGGCGCACTCGACCAGCAGAAGATCGGGTGCGTGGAGGTCGTCGCCCACTTCTCGGGACCGGAGCAGAGCCGCCCGTGCCGGTACTGAGAGCGGCTCCTCGATGTAAAGCGCCACCATGACGCTGGCGTCGACGACGATCGCGGCCATCAGGCCTAGCGCTCGCGGTCTTCGCGGATCAGCTCGGCGGCCGTGGGAGAACCAGGGGGAAGGGAGTGCTGAGCCCGAATCCGATCGGCACCCTGAAGGAGCTGCTCCAGCGAGACTCCGTGGGAGGGTGAAAGACTGCGGCGCAACAGCTCGATCGTCTCCGCGCCAAGCGAGCGCCTAGCCGAGGCTGCCTCGCGGCGCAGCCGCTCGTAGAGCTCGGAAGGAACGCCTCTTACGTAGAGAGTAGGCATCGCTTGCAAAATGCTAGCAGCCTGACGGAGCGGCTCTGATTCCTATCGTCACCCGCGATCCGGTCGGCCCACGGAAGGATAGAGACGTTCCGCCAGCGCGCTCTTTCATACGCCGCGGCGCATCCGGTAGAGCAGGTGCCCAACCAGCCAGAGCGCGATACCGAGCGCGACGAGGAGGAATCCGTCGGCGTCGCCAGTGCTGGCGAGCCCTACCGAACCGGCGACGATGAATAGGGCACCTGCCCAGCGTGCCAGCAGACCGCCGAAGAGCCAGATGCCGGCGACTACGAGGATCGCGACTCCGATCGCCGAGGTCATGATGCTGCCTCCGCCACGAGTGACTCGATCGTCATTGCCTCGGTCCCTTCGCCCTGCACCAGCGCCTTCAGGCGCGCTCGCTCGTCCTTGCCGCGGCGCATCAGGTGGGTGTAGACACGCAGGGTGAAGGCTGGATGGGCGTGGCCGAGCTGGGCCATCACCGAGGCGGGATCCTCGCCGGTGGCGACCAGGATCGAGGCGAAGGTGTGACGCAACTTGTGGGTGGTGAGGCCGCGCGGCAGCGAGGGCTGGCCGCGCTTCGCCAGCAGCTCGTCGGCCCGCTTTGATCGCCAGTCCCAGGGTGCGGCTTCGCAGGTTGTTGCGGTCGCGGCGCCCGCCAGTCGCGGTCGGGAAGACGAGGTCGTCGGGTCCGCAGCGGTAAGCGTTGGCCTTGTGGGTGGCGATGGTGTCGCGCAGGATCGGCAGGAGGTCGATCTCGCGCAGGCCGGCCTGGGTCTTGGAGCGACCGATGACGATTCGCCCGTTGGCGAGGTCGACGTCGCGCCAGAGCAAGTTGCAGAGCTCTTCGGCGCGCGGGCCGGCGAAGAGAAGGGTCGAGATCACTGCCACCCTGCCCTCTGAGCGCCGCTGAGGGCTGCGGTCGAGCGCGGCACAGGCATCGAGCAGCGCCTGGATCTGCTCGACGGTGTCGAGGTGGACGGGGGCGTGCTTGGGTTCGGGAAGGCCTCGCCGTCGCCCTTCGGCGGGGTTGCGGTCGATGTGCCCGTACTCGACCGCGATTGAGAGCACCCACTGAAGCAGCTTCAGCGTCTTGTTGATCGAGGCGGCGTTGAGCGGTCGGCGCGGCCGGCCGCGCTCGTCGAGCTTGGGCTTTCGGCGCTCGATCGCCCGCCGGATCGACTCCGCCTCCTCAACCTTGTAGGCACGGTAGGCGTCGACCGCTTCCACGTCGATCTCGCCGAGCGACCAATCGGCGAAGTAGGGCAACAGGTGGGACAGGCCCCAATGCATGATCCGCAAGTAGCTGGCGCTCACCTCTCCCTCGCGCTGAGCGATCACCCGCTGCGCGAAGGGGCCGAAGAGCAGCTCGCCGTCGGCGCCCTGGCCCTGCTCCTCGACACGGCGGCGCCGCGTCGGCGGAACCCAGAGGCCGCGCCGCACGTCGGCCATCACGTTCGCCAGCTCTTCCAGTGGCGCTCCACCACCTGGCCTTCCGATCTACGAGCCATCCCGATCACCTCCTGGTTCGAGGCGCCGGAGGCATCGCTGGCGCGGACGCCAAGCGGCGCCGGGCACAGCGGTCGCCGCTAGGCTGATCATCGCGTCGAAGCTCTACCTTCGGCGCCGGGCCGGGGGCGTTTCCGCGCCGCCCGGCCGTTTGTTTCTTGCCCGACGACAATACCTCTCCGTCGCCGCGAAAGCGAGCGACCGCGTGAATCGGCGGCAATCGCCGCAGATGCCCGTCCAGAGCCGGTTTGCGAGCCGCTCAACGCGGCGATCCGCTCGCTCACCTCCTCGGGATCGAAGCGCAACCGCGGGCGCTCGCCGATGCCGATTTTGCGGGCGCCCAACTCCTCGGCATGGGCATAGACCCACGAGCGCTCGACACCACACCACCGCGCGACTTCGGCCGCAGTCATCAGCCGCGGACGCGGACGCGGACGCGGACGCGTGGGGCGTGCCGTGCGCCTCGACTGGAGGAGCTCGGCGACGCGACTCACTACCGCGTCGATCTCGCTTGATGTGAGCTTCACCTCGTAGACCGGCACGCCCTGCCTCTGATCCTGCCCGCGATGCGCGGCGCGCCGATTCTCGATCCAGTGGCCCATCTCAGTCGGCCTCCCTTTTCTTCCGCGGCGCCTTACCGAGCCAGTCGACCTGCTTGCCGGGATCGCAGACCTCGACGAAGATCGGCGCGAACGGGCCGTGCTCCTCCAAGTCTCCAGCAGGCAGATCGAGATCCGCACCTCGCGGGTGCGTACAACCCGTGAGTTGCTGCGCAGCAGCGCGATCAGCTCTTGCGACGCCGCTCCAGGGCGGGCCGAGGAGCGCCAGCCAGCACGCAGTGGACGACGGGGAAGCGCGGGTAGTACGCGCGCCAGGCCGGCTCGCCGTCGCCACCCGCCGCGCGGTACAGCACCGCGTAACCCGCCAGCTCGACGACAAGGCGATCAACCGAGAGGGTGGCACGGTCGAGCTCGAGGAAACGCTGCTCGAGCGCGACGCGCCCGTCCTCCCCGCGCAGGTAGGTCAGCACCGCGTCGGCGATCAGCGCCCGCCGTAGCCGGCCCCGGCCACGCGAGAGCCGATGCGCCACCTCGTGGCGCCAGGAGAGCGGCCCGAACTCATCGTCCCGCGCCCGCGCCGCCCGTAGAAAGCAGATGCCGGCGTCGTTGACGGCGAGCGTATGCGCCTGCAGTTGGCCGGCCACCTCGCTTCCCTCCAGGGGGCGCGGCGTCGCCTCGAGGGCGTGAGCCTCGCAGGCCATCCGCACCCCGCGCTCGGTCGCGAACCAAAGGCGCCGGCCGGTGCGCGGCGGCTGGACGGACTCGACGAGGCCCGCATCTCGTAGCCGGGCGAGCACGCTCTGGGTCCAGCGAATGCGGTTGTCAGGGAAATGGATGACCCGAACCTGCGCCGTGCAGAGGACACGGTGCTGGGCGAGCGAGGCGACAACCTCACCCGCCGTTTCCGGCAGCTCAGTCTCCTGGCGGCGGATCGTTTCACTCGCCATCGCTTCCTCCGTCCAGCCAGAAGGGATCCTCCGGGGGTCCACCCTTGCCGCCATCGCCCGGTTGCGGCGGGTACGGCGGATCGAGCCCTTCGAGGTGGGCTTGGATGCGATCGTCGAGCGTTTCGAGGTGCTCGATCACCTGCGCGGCCTCGGTGCGCGGCGCGGCTTCGGGCACCACGGCTCTCCGACCAGACCCGGGCTCGGAGTGAACGTCCTCGACCCTGATTCCCTGCAGCGCGAAGGGCCGGCTGAGGTCGCCTTCGTGGGTCACCTGGGCGATGAAACGGAAGCGCGGCAGCCTCGCCATCACGGTGCTGTTCAGCTCCCCGCCCCACTCTTTGGTCAACAGCGCAGCCGCATGGGAGTTGAGCGCGGTCGTCAGCAGGTGGGAGCGATTGGTGGTGAGCGCGTTCAGCGTCTGCGGGCTCAGCCGCTCGGGGTTCTGGTTGAGGAGCACCGCGCGCAGCCCGAACTTGGCGCTCTGCTCAAGCAGGCCGACAAGGCTGCCGGAGCGGCCGGCGTCGAAGCTCTGCACCTCATCGAGGAAGACCCAGAAGGGCTTGCGCCTCCCGGACGCCAGCTCTGCCCGACCCCGTGCCGAGTGCAGCAGATCGAAGACGATCAGGTTGGCGATCAGCCGGTCGAGCGCCCCGCCCGAGCCGGGACAGACGAGGACGATCTGGCCCTCGTCCATCGCCTTGCGCACCCGATAGGTGCTCTCGCTCTGGCCGAGTAGCGTCGTGGTCGAGGGAAAGGCGCGCAGGCGGTCGACCATGTTCGTCAGCGGCGTAACCGCCTCGGCCGCGAGCAACGGGAAGCGGTGCTCCCAGAAGCTCTGGGAGGCACGCGGCAGGAAGGGCATGGCGGCCGCGCGCCAGCGCTCGTCGGAGAGCAGCGTGGGGAGCTGGAAGATCGTCGGCGCCAGCTCGTCGGGCAGCACCTTCGCGATCGAGACCAGCGCGGTGGCGGCCTGGGTGGTGAGGTTGATCGCGCGCGTCGATCGCTCGCCCCACTCCAGGGCCGTGGAGAAGGCGTCGACGATCGCCTCGACCCGCTCCTCGCCGTCGCCCTCTCCGCCCAGCTCGAAGAGGTTCCACCCGGGCAGGGTCGACGGGCTGCCCGGGCCGAGGTCGATTTCGACCACCTTGCTGCGCAGCTCCGGCTCGCGCAGGTAGGGCCTGATCCGCGCCAGCGCGTCGCCGTGGGGATCGAGGAAGAGGCCGCCGTGGCCGGAGCGCACGACGTGGACGAACTGGGCGACCGCCAACTCGGTCTTGCCGTAGCGCGAGCGCCCGGCGATGTAGGAGAAGAAGGTGTCGGCGGCGCGCACACCAACGATCCGCCCGTTGCCGTTGGAGCCGATCCGCCCGAGAGGGATCAGATCAGTGCTGCCCTCCTCGAAGGTCGGCAGCTTCGGCGGCGCGCCCAGCAGCGTTCCGGCGCGCACGACGTTGTCGGCGTTGCAGTGGACGTTCGGCGGCTTCAGGAAGCCGGCCAGCTCGCTGGCGGTGAGGGTCATCTGCCGGCCCGGGCGGGAAAGCGACCGCTGTCCATGCGACGGTCGAAGCTCCTTCGCAGCGGTGGCCGGTCCGAGCCGAAGAAGGCGAAGCCGAGGATCGAGACGCCGCGGGCGCGGAACCAGTTCTGCGCGCCGAAGATCTCAAACCCTCCAAGCACGCTGCATCGCCGCCTTGGCGCCGGCCCAGTTCACGGCTCGGCAGCGGATCAAGACCTGCGCCTCGAACAGCGATCCGGACTCGCGCAGTTTCGCGTCGAGCGCCTCGTTGATCATCCGCTGCTCGAGCAACTGATCGGGGCCGGGTCGGGTTCTGCGCTGCGGACCCTCGAACGCCTCGCGCAGCGTGCGAGGTTCGCCGTAGCGGCGCCGCGCCTGGCGCTTCAGGCTGCGGCGCAGACCCGTGCGCCGCCGGCCGGTGGCGGGCAGCAGGTCGATGCAGATGCTGAGCTCCTCCCAGGCCTCGGGGCAAAGCGCCTCCAGGGCGGCGGCGAAGGGACGCAACGGATCGGGATCGAGCGAGAGGCGTGCCAGAGGCTCGAGGCCCTTGCAGCCGAGGACCAGCTCGGTGCGAGCGCTTGCCAGGTTCCTCCCCTCGGGGCGCTTGCCGAGCACCTCCTCGGGATCGCGCAGCTCGACGCCCTCGTAGGTGGCGAGCGCGCCGCGCAAGAACTTGAACGCGCGCTCCGGGGCGCTCATCAGTTAGACGAGCCGCCCCTCCGCATCGCCCGTGAGTGTCACCCGCACGGCGCTCGCGCGGCGGTCGACCCAGCCCAGCACCCTGCGCTCGGTGGCGCCGAGTTCGGCGGCGAAGCGCAGGACCTCGTCGGGCGCGGGGTCGAACTCGTCGGCCGGCACGACGGCTACGGTGCGGCGGTTGCGAAGCGTGCGGTTCGTGGAGAGAAGCCGCTGCATAGCCAGCGCGGAGGCAATAGCGACGGCGGCGAGCGCGAGGGGCACAAGCGGTTCAGCGAGCGCGAGGACTCCGCCGAGGGTGATCTTCGATATCGCCTTCACCGCGGCGGCGACGAGGATGAGGGCGAAGATCACCAGCATCGGCCTGGGGTCGTGTGGGTCGAGACCCTTCATGATCCGACCTCGATGTCACACAGGGATGTCGGCAAAACGCGAACGCCACAATCGCCGTCCGGTGGCTGGCTTGCACCTCTCAGGAGGCGGGTTGCAGCGTTCGGATGTGTGCTTGGACCTGCGCCGAGACCTGCGATGGGATGACCGTGAATAATTTTCATACTCGCTAAATAACTCCGCGACGATGGAGGAGTCAAGTCGGCCTCTTTCGACCTCCGTAATCCCCGTACATCCCCGAAAATCCCTGCATATCCGGGCCTCAAATTTTTAGGAAGCTTTTAGGATTGAGCTGACGTCCTGCCTCCGTGGCGGCCTCTCGATCGTCACCCTGGAGTGGCCGATCTCGCCGTGGTTCGATATAGGGTTCGCGCGAGTTGTGCCGATGACCAAGCGATGCTCTCCATGAGTGCCCCGCGCTCAGCTCCTCGCCTGCTCGTCGGGACGTTCGAGCTGTACCGGCGCTACCCGTTGCTCTTCCTCGTCCTCGCCGCCGCGGTGATCGTGCCCTATGAACTGATCGTGCTCGCGGCGACCGACACCGGGTCCTTCTCACGCGCCGATGCGAGCACCGGAGCGTGGCTCTTCCTCACCCTCGCCGACTGGACTCTCGTCACCCCGCTGGTATCCGCTCTGCACGTCCACGCCGTGTCCGAGGTGAGGCACCGCCGGCAGCCTCGGATCGGTTCCGTCGCCCTTCAGGGGCTCAGGGTTCTGCCGGTCGTGGCGGCCGCGACGATCGTCTCCTGGCTCGGGATCATGGCCGGGTTCCTGCTGATTGTGCCTGGGGTGATCCTCTGGCTGCGCTGGGCGGTGGTCGCGCAGGCCGCAGCGATCGAGCGCGAGGGCTGGCTGCCGGCGTTGAGGCGCAGCGACAGGCTGGCCGACGGCCACTACCGACACGTCGCCGCCTTCCTGATCATGGTCGGCGTAATCGGGTCCGTGCCGTTCTTCGTCGGTGGCATCGCATTCGGGCATCACAACACCGGAGCTGTCTCATTCCTCACCGGAGTTGCGATCCGAGTCCTCACGGCGTCCTTTACGGCGCTCGCCGGGGCCCTACTGTATTACGACCTTTTGGCGCGTGAGGAAGAGGAGGAACCGGCGCCGGCCGGCGCCCAGCGAGCAGCCTTCGACCCCCGCGCGTATTCGGACGTTGACCGGCCGAAGGGCTGGTACGTCGACCCCACCTCTCCCCGCTCGATGCGGCACTGGGGCGGGAGCGAGCGACCTGAGTGGACCGGCAGCACCCGGACTCCCCGCAAGATCAGGCGCGACTGGCACGCCGAGAACGTGAAAGGACAGCACCGTGAACGATGACTGGCGCCTTCAGATCGACCTACACGAGGAGGGCCGGGCGCATGCGCTGACTGAGCGCCTCGACGCCGAACAGCTCGAACATGATCTGAGCGACGCGTTCCATGACCGCGTCATCGTGAGCCGAGACGGAGCGCGGGTGTTCCTCTACGCCGGCACCCGTGAGCAGGCCGAGCGCGCCCGAGACGCCGTCGAAGCGGATGCGGAGCAGCACGGCTGGACGGTCGACATCGAGTTCCGCCACTGGCATCCCACCGCGGAGGACTG
>Ga0193699_10000023_pt1 | contig 145686 bp, 131 predicted proteins | sample L3c2metaG_FD_160095 | JGI IMG/M metagenome (GOLD analysis project Ga0193699, IMG submission 160095) | Soil microbial communities from a riparian zone of the East river system, Colorado, United States - L3c2 | ecosystem: Environmental > Terrestrial > Soil > Riparian zone | place: USA: East...
CCGCCGCTCGGTTCGCCCTACGGGCTCGCCTCGCGACAGGCGATCCGTCCGACAAGCCACCTACCGTGCCCGGCGCTACGACCACTCGACTCTCGCAGTCAGTGGACCGAAGAACGGGGTCCCTCCACTACGTTTTTGTCCGGATGAACCGATCGCTGCCGCGTAACGCGCACGGGATCAAGGCAACGTTCTTGGTTGACGGATCCCGCCCGTTCGGAACGCCGGTGACGGGGTCTCGGCACCCGGCGTGTTACTACACCTCGATTAGTCCCGCCGACAACCCCCGCGCAACGCCGGAGCTCTTGGATCCTCAGGACGGCCAGATCGTGACCGTGACCTTGCGCTTTCCTGGCATGGATGCCGACAAGGTCACCGTCGCCGCCCGAAAGGTCGCGCCGCGCGCGGTCGGCATCGATCAGGCCGATGCCACGTACCTGCGCCGACTGGCGTGCCACGGATCACACGAACGTGCCGCGACCAGGACAAGCGCGACGGTTTCTGGGTCTCCACGGACGTCGTGCCGTTCGACCGCCAGGCTGCGGACCGCGGGCTATCGGCTCGCCTCAGACGACCGCGGGGCGCCGCCGAGCGCCGCCGGGGCGGCGAGGGCGGCGAGCGTGAGGCACAGCGGTGCGTAGTAGCCGCGGTCCAGCGACCGGAAGCGCTCGGACGTCGCGCCGGGGGAGACGAGGTCGGTGCGGCCGGCGAGGCCCATGAGGCCGCGGGCGGCGAAGGTCGCGACTACGCCGGCGCTGCCGAGCGCTGTGAATCCGGCGGCGGCGGTCCGGGGGAGGATCAGCGCATTCTCAGCGCGCTGTGAGGGCGTCGGCGAAGGTGTAGGTCAACACCACGATGCCCGACGTCAGCGGCGTGGCGTCGACGAGCTCGAGCGGCGCCGGCGGACCCTCGCGGAACAGCAGGTCCTGCGGTCCCGCGCGGCCGACGAACAGCGGATGGACCCACAGCCGCAGCTCGTCCAGCAGGCCGTGCGCCAGCAAGGTGTAGGACAGCTGACCGAAGCCGTACTGGACGATGTCCTGCCCCGGCCGCTCCTTGAGCCGTGTGATCGCGCCGACGACGTCACCGTCGATGACGGTGGTGTTGGTCCATTCCGGGTCCCGCAACGTCGACGAGACCACGTGCTTCTCCATGGTGTTGATCCGGTCGCTGTACGGGTCGCCCGAGCGCGTCGGCCACACTGGGGCGAAGCCGTCGTAGGTGCGCCGGCCCATCAGGACCGCGTCGCACGCGAGCAGCAGCTCGGTCTGGATCCGTCCGCCGGTGCCGTCGTCGGGCTCGCCCGCCGGCCACAGATGCGGGTTCTCGATGACCCCGTCGGCCGAGACGTACGTCGAGTTGATGATGCGTCGCATGAGCTCTCCTACCGGGCGCTGGGCCGGATGTTGTGGTTCAGGTGGAAGACGTTGCCGGGGTCGTAGGCGTCCTTGAGGGCCGTCAGCCGTGCCAGCTTGGCGGCCGGGTAGGCTCGGGTGACGCCCGCGTGGCCCTCGTCGTTGAGGGCGTTGACGTAGGCGCCGGCGGCGAACCCGTCGAGCGCCGCGGCGCTGCGTCGGGCGGCGGCGATCCGGCCCTCGTCGTCGGCGTGGTCGGTCCAGCGCGTCGCGGCGACGTACTCGAACCGCGTGTCGCGGTGGCTGAACGCCGTGTCCTCGTCGCCGACGTCGGCGATCGCGCCGCCGTAGGCCTGGAGGCTCGCGTCCACCTCGGTGCGCAGCAGCGCGTCGATCGCCCCGTCGGGCAGCCCAGGCAGGTAGTGGCCCTTCCAGTACCGCCGCAGCGCGTGCCCCTGCCGGCTGTCGTCGCGCCGCTGGAGCTCGAGGTACGACGGGGTGGTCACCCGCTGGGTCGCGGGCCGCCCGAGCGCCCGCAGCGCGGGGACCAGCCGCCGGCCCCGCTCGGGGTCGCCGATCCAGACGAAGCCGACCGTCACCATGCCGCCACCGGCGCCCACCGACGCGGTGAACGTGGCTTCGCGCGGCGCCGCGGTGGCGAGGTCGCGCCAGCGGGCGAGCACCGGCGCGGCCTCGTCGGCCGGGAAGGAGAGCTCGGCGACGACCGTCCGGGTCCCGGTCGGGTGCAGGGCGAACGCGAACTCGGTGACGACGCCGAAGTTCCCGCCACCACCGCGCAGGCCCCAGAACAAATCCGGGTTCTCGTCCGCGCTGGCACCGACGACGTCGCCGTCGGCGGTCACCATCGTCAGGGCGACGACGTTGTCGCATGCGAGGCCGTGCTGCCGGGCGAGCCAGCCCATCCCGCCGCCGAGCGTGAGCCCGCCCACGCCGGTGTGCGAGACGTTGCCGGCGGTCGTCGCCAGGCCGTGTGCCTGCGCGGCGCGGTCCAGGGCGCCGAGCAGCGCGCCACCCTGCACCCATGCGAGGCGGCGCTGGCCGTCGATCCGCACCGCGCCCATCGGCGTGAGATCGATCATCAGGCCGTCGTCGGGGATCGCCAGCCCGAGGATGTTGTGGCCGCCGCAGCGCACGCCGATCTCCAGGTCGAGCTCCCGGGCGGTGCGGACCGCGAGCGTCACGTCGGCCACGCTCGCGCAGCGCACGATCATCCGCGGCCGGCGGTCGACCATCGCGTTCCAGACCGTCCGCGCCTCGTCGTACCCCGCGTCGCCTGGGAGGAGCAGTTGCCCGTCGAGCCGGGCGCGTGCGCGGTGTGCCGTCGCCGTTGTCATGGCGGGGAGGCTGCCACGAAGCGGTACCCGCGGTAAGGTCCGATCGCATGCCGATGGCGAGGACCAATTCGGGTCGGTCCGGGGAGCTGCTCGTTGAGCTCCGGCGCGACGCCGGCGTCCCGCTGCACCGCCAGGTCGAGACGGCGATCCGCGACGGCATCCGCTCGGGACGGCTGCGGATCGGCACCGCGCTGCCGCCCACGCGCACGCTGGCGGCCGACCTCGGGGTCTCGCGCGGCGTCGTCGTCGAGGCCTACGAGCAGCTCGGCGCCGAGGGCTACCTGACCAGCCGGACCGGCGGCTACACGCAAGTGGCCATCGGCCAGGACACCGCACCGCCACGGGCGCGGCCGGCAGTCGCCCCCGCGCCGCGGATCGACTTCGGCTACGGCCGCGCCGACGTGTCGAGCTTCCCGCGCGCCGCGTGGCTGCGGTCCGTGCGCCGGGTGCTCACCGAGACGCCGGACGGGCGGTTCGGCTACCTCGACGGCCGCGGCGTGCCCGAGCTGCACGAGGCGCTGGCCGGCTACCTGAACCGCGTGCGGGGCACGTCGGCCACGCCCCAGGACATCGTCATCACCAACGGGTTCGCGCAGGGCATCGCGCTGCTGATCGGGCTGCTGGCGAAAGCGGGCGCCAAGCGAGTCGCCGTCGAGGATCCGTCGGCGGACGACGACGCCCGGGTCGTCGCCGCGGAGGCGGGCCTCGAGGTCGTGGGCGTGCCGGTCGACGGCGACGGCATCCGGACCGAGGTGCTCGACCGCATCGAGGCCGACGCGCTGATCCTCACCCCGTCGCACCAGTGGCCGACCGGCGGCGTGCTGTCGGCGGAGTCGCGGGCCGACGTGCTCGAGTGGGCGGGGCGTACCGGCGCGCTGATCGTCGAGGACGACTACGACGCGGAGTATCGCTACGACCGCGCGCCGATCGGCTCGATGCAGGGGCTGGCGCCCGATCGCGTCGTCTACGCCGGCACGGCGAGCAAGACGCTCGCCCCCGGCCTGCGGCTCGGCTGGTTCGTGGTGCCGCGTCACCTGGTCGACGATCTCGCCGCCGCCAAGGTGCTCGCCGATCGCGGCTCGCCCGTCATCGACCAGCTCACGTTTGCCGACTTCCTCTCCCGCGGCGAGTTCGACCGGCACCTACGCCGGATGCGGCCGGTCTACCGGCGCCGCCGCGACGCGCTCCTCGCCGCCCTGCGCGAGCGCCTGCCCGACCTGCGCCCGGCGGGGGTCGCCGCCGGCATGCACCTCGTCGCCTGGCTGCCGCCCGAGCTCGACGAGCGCGAGGTCGTGGAGGGCGCGGCGCGGCGCGGCGTGGGCGTCTACGGCGTGGGGCCCTACCGCCTGTCTGCCGACGGGCCCGGCGGTCTGGTCTTCGGCTACGCGACGTTGGACGAGCGCCGGATCGGCGAGGGCATCGAGCTGCTGGCGGCCGCGATCGCCGACGGCTGAGCCAGCAGCGCGCGCGCGGCGCCGGCGTCGACGGCCCAGGCGGTGTCAGGCCGGTCGCTGGTGCGGGCGAAGACGATGCCGACCAGGCGGCCCTCGGCATCGAGAACCGGGGCGCCGGAGTCGCCCGGCGCGACCGCGGCCGCCAGCTCGAGGCCGGGACGGACCTGTGGCGCGTCGCCCGGTGCGTCGCGGACGCGGGCGGTGACGCGGCGGCGGACGGTGGCCGCTAGCGTGCGGGCACGGCCGTCGCGCACGACGCGGATCGCGACCGTCCCGCTGCCGTCGCCAAGGCGTAGGTGTAGGCGTGGCGCGCGGAGCCCGGGCACGCGCAGCAGCGCCAGGTCGGCGCGGCGGTCGAGGCGCAGCACGGCGGCGCGCCGGCCGAGCACGGCGGGCGTACGACCGGCCTGCAGGACGTGCGCCACGGTCAGCACGCGGTCGCCGCCGACCGCGACGCCCGTCGCCACCGAGGGCACCAGGCCGCCGGCGACGCTCACGCGGACGACCTGGACGGCGGGCGCGCCGGGCTCGCCGTCGCCCTCACCGGCGCCGCAGCCACCGACCGCGACGGCCGCGACCGCGACCACGAGCGCCGCCCTCACGGCGGCGGCGCCGTCGTGGAGCGCTCCACGAGCGTCGGCACGTGCAGGCGCGTCGCGCGGCCCGTCCGGCCCTCCGCCCGCTCCAGCAGCAGTTGCAGCGCCTCGCGGCCCATCTCGTGGCGCGGCTGGTTGACCGTGGTCAACCTGATGTGGTTGAGGCCGGCGACGAACGTGTTGTCGTAGCCGACGACCGACACGTCCTGGGGGATCCGCACGCCGTCGCGCTCCAGGCGGTCGATGAGCCCGAGCGCCACGAGGTCGTTGGCGGCGAACACCGCGGTGGGCAGCGCGCCGCCGGCCAGCAGCTTGACGGCCGCCTGCACGCCGGCGTCCTCGGTGAAGTCGCCCAGCAGAACCTTCGCCTGGCGCTTGAGGCCGGCCTCCTCCATGGCCTTCAGGTACCCGGCGCGCCGCGGGGCCGCACCGGCGCCCGCGCCGCCGTCGACGTGGACGATCCGCCGGTGGCCCAGCCCCACGAGGTGCTCGACCGCAAGGTGCGCGCCGATGGCCTCGTCGGTCATCACCCAGTCGGCGCCCACGCGCAGCCGCCGGCCGATGACCACGCACGGCACGGTGCCGATCGCCTCGGCGATCTGCGTCCCGGTCATGCGTGGCGAGACGAGGATCAGGCCGTCGGTGCGGTACTCGAGCAAGGCCTCCAACATCGCCCGCTCGCGCTGCTCGCGCCGTCCGCCGGTGATGATGAGCAGCCGGTACCCGACCTCCGAGGCGAGGTCCTCGATGCCGCTGGCGATCTCGGCGAAGAACGGGTTGTGGAGGTCGTTGAGCAGCACCCCGACCGTGTCGGTGCGCCGGCTCGCCAGGCTACGCGCGTTGGCGTTGGGGCGGTAGCCCAGGCGCTGCGCGGTGTCCAGGACGAGCTCCCGGCGCTGGGCGCTGACCTTGTCGCTGCGGCGCATGACCAGCGACACCAGCGCCCGCGACACGCCGGCCTCCCGTGCCACGTCGTCCATCGTCACGTACGCCGAGCGCGAGGTGCTCGGTGACGGGACGCGGCCGTTCGGAGAGGAACGCGGCATGGAGCGCATCGTTGCATTGGAGCGCTCCAATGAAAAGGCTTGACATCACGAGGGCGTCGGGGTTACCGTCGCGGTTAGAGCGCTCTAACGGGGCGCCGGTCCGGAGGAGACGTACAGCGTGAGTCAGCACGACGCAACGCCGGAGCTGATGGCCCGGCTGGCGGCCGCCCCCATCTCGTGGGGCGTCTGCGAGGTCCCCGGCTGGGGACGGCAGATGGATCCCGAGCGGGTCCTGCGCGAGATGGCCGGCCTCGGCCTGCGCGCCACGGAGCTCGGGCCGCTGGGCTGGCTGCCGCTCGACGGCCCGGCGGTGCGCGCCGAGCTGGACCGCCACGGCCTGCGGCTCGTCGGCGGCTTCGTCCCCCTCGTGCTGCACGAGCCCGACGTCGCGCCGACGCGCGCGCACCTCGAGCAGGTCGCGACCGCCATGGCCGCCGCCGGCGCCGAGGTCCTCAACGCGGCGATCGTCGTCGACGCCGGCTGGGCGCCGCGCATCCCGCTCGACGACGCCGCGTGGGAGCGCCTCGGCGCGCACTACGCCGAGATGGCCGAGGTCGCCGCCGGCCACGGCCTGCAGCTGCTGATCCATCCGCACGTCGGCACGCTGGTCGAGACCGCCGAGGACGTGGAGCGCGCGCTCGCCGTCACCGACGCCGGCTGGGTGCTCGACACGGGCCACCTCCTCATCGGAGGCGTCGATCCCGCAGACTTCGTCCGCCGGCACGCGGACCGCATCGGCCACGTGCACCTCAAGGACGTCAACGCCTCGCTGGCGGCGAAGGTCCGCAGCGGGGAGCTGTCGCTGGTGCAGGCCACGCAGCAAGGGCTGTTCCGGCCGCTGGGAGAAGGGGACGCGAGGATCGACGAGGTCGTCCGCCTCCTGGCCGAGGTCGGGTACGGGCGCTGGCTCGTGCTCGAGCAGGACGTCGCCATCACCGGGTCGGAGCCCCCGGCTGACGGCGGCCCAGTGCTCGATGTCCGCAAGAGCATCGAGTTCCTGTCCACCTGGGCTCCGAGGAGAGAGGTGTCCCACACATGAGGCGCTTGGTAGGCAGCCTGCTGGCTGCGCTGCTGGTCTTCGCCGCGCTGATCGCGGCGGGCTGCGGCGGCAACGACAACAAGTCCACCAACAGCACGGCGAACACGACGGCCGGCGGCGGCAGCGGCACCACCGCGGCGAAGGTCGACCTCACCCAGGGCAGCGGGCTGACGGTGGCGATGGTCACCCACAGCGACGAGGGCTCGTTCTGGTCGGTCGTCAAGAAGGGCGCCGAGCAGGCGGCCAAGGACGAGGGCGTCAAGCTCATCTGGAGCCCGTCCAACAACGACCCGCAGAAGCAGGCCCAGCTCATCGACGCGGCGGTGTCGCAGAAGGTCGACGGCCTCGCGGTCTCGGTCCCGAACGCCGACGCGATCAAGGGCTCGCTGGCGAAGGCCAAGGCGGCCGGCATCCCGATCGTCACGCTGAACTCCGGAGCCGAGGACTTCAAGGCGCTCGGCGCGATCACCCACGTCGGTCAGACCGAGACGATCGCGGGCAAGGCGGCCGGCGAGAAGCTCAAGGCCGAGGGCGCCAAGAAGGTGCTCTGCGTCATCCACGAGCAGAACAACATCGGCCTGCAGCAGCGCTGCCAGGGCGTCAAGGACGGCTTCGGCGCCAACGTGACGACGCAGCAGGTCAAGGGCACGGCCAACATCGCGACGACGCAGACCGAGATCAAGTCCAAGCTCCAGGCCGACAAGTCGTTCGACGCGGTCATCACGTTGAACCCCGACATCGCCGCCGCGGCCGTGACCGCGGTCAAGGGCGCCAGCTCCGACGCGAAGATCGCGACGTTCGACATCAACCCGGACGTCATCAAGAACATCAAGAGCGGGACGATCTCGTTCGCGGTCGACCAGCAGCAGTACCTCCAGGGGTACCTGCCGGTCGTGTTCCTGAAGCTCTACAAGACCAACGCCAACACGGTCGGCGGCGGTCTGCCGGTCCTCACGGGCCCGGGCTTCGTCGACAAGACCAACGCCGACACGGTGGAGAAGCTCGCCGGCGAGGGCACCCGCTAGCAGCGGCCGGGTGGCCGGCTCCGCCCCGGAGCCGGCCGCCCACCGCACGCGCACTCTGAGGAGAGAGACGTGATGAGCAAGCACAGCACGGCGTCGGGCCCCGCCCCCGCGGCCCCTTCACCGGCGGCGGCCGCGCCGCCACCCACGCCGGTCGCCGACGAGCGGCTGGCCAACATCGGCACGATGGCGCGCCTCCTGCGGCGCCCGGAGATCGGCGCGCTGCTGGCGGCCGTCGTCGTGGCGCTGTTCTTCTTCACCCAGAACTCGCTGTTCCTCAAGCTCGACGGCATCTCGAACTGGACCGACGTCGCCTCGACGATCGGGATCCCCGCCGTCGCCGTCGCGCTGCTGATGATCGGCGGCGAGTTCGACCTCTCGGCTGGCGTCATGACCGGCTCGGCGGGACTGATGCTCGGCATCCTGGCGACCGAGGTCGGGATGAACATCTGGCTGGCGATCCTCCTCACGCTGATCGCCGCGACCACCGTGGGGTTCATCAACGGCTACATGGTGATGAAGACCAAGCTGCCGAGCTTCATCGTGACGCTCGCGACGTTCTTCATCCTGCAGGGCGTCAACCTCGGCGTCACCAAGGCCATCACCAACCAGGTCGCCGTCAGCGGGCTCGACACCGCCGCCGGCTACGACAGCGCCAACAAGCTCTTCGGCGGCAGCTTCTGGGCGCCCCACGACTTCCGCATCACCGTCCTGTGGTGGATCGCGATCACCGCGCTCGCCACGTGGGTGCTCGCGCGCACGCGCGTGGGGAACTGGATCTTCGGCGTGGGCGGCGACGCCGACGCGGCGCGCAACGTCGGCGTGCCGGTCAACCAGGTGAAGATCGGGCTGTTCATGACGACGTCGTTCGTCTGCGCCCTGACGGGCATCATGATCGCCCTGCGGCTCGCCTCGACGCAGGCCGGCCAGGGGGTCGGCGACGAGTTCCAGTTCATCATCGCCGCGGTCGTCGGCGGCTGCGTGCTGACCGGGGGCTTCGGCTCGGCGGTCGGCGCGTCGCTCGGCGCCCTGATCATCGGCATGGCGTTCATCGGGATCCAGTTCTCCGGCTGGAACACCGACTGGCGCTTCCTGTTCCTCGGCGTGATCCTGCTGGTCGCCGTCCTGGTCAACAACTACATCCGCAAGCGCGCGGAGGGGGCACGAGGATGAGCGCCACGGTGCAGAGCGAGACGCCGCTGCTCGAGGTGCGCGGCATCGGGAAGTTCTTCGGCAACGTCACGGCGCTGAAGGACGTCAGCGTGCAGGTCGGCGCGGGCGAGGTGACGTGCGTCCTCGGCGACAACGGCGCGGGCAAGTCCACGTTCATCAAGATCCTCTCGGGCGTGCACCGCCACGACGAGGGCCAGCTATTGGTCGATGGCGAGGAGACGCACTTCAGCTCGCCGCGCGAGGCCAAGGAGCGCGGCATCGCCACCGTCTTCCAGGACCTGGCGACCGTCCCGCTTATGTCGATCTGGCGCAACTTCTTCCTCGGCTCGGAGCCGACGAAGGGGCGGGGTCCGACGCGCCGCGTGGACGTCAAGTTCGCGCAGGAGACCATGGTCGCCGAGCTGCGCAAGATGGGGATCGACGTCCGCGATCCCGACCAGCCGGTCGGCACGCTGTCGGGCGGCGAGCGCCAGGCCGTGGCCATCGCACGCGCGGTGTACTTCGGGGCCAAGGTCCTGATCCTCGACGAGCCGACCTCGGCGCTGGGGGTCAAGCAGTCGGGCGTGGTCCTGCGCTACGTTGCGCAGGCGCGCACCCGCGGGCTGGGCGTCATCTTCATCACGCACAACCCGCACCACGCCTTCCCGGTCGGCGATCGCTTCGTGATCCTCAACCGCGGCAAGCTCGTGGGCGCGTGGAAGAAGGGCGAGATCGAGCGCGACGACCTCGTCAAGATGATGTCGGGCGGCGCCGAGCTGGACGCGCTGGCCCACGAGCTCGAGCGCGAGCTGCAGCGCCCCGAGGCGACCGCGTGAGCACGCCCGTGGCCCAGGAGCGGGCCGGGTCCGGCGCGCGAGCGCGCCGGACCCTCGGCGTCGGGGTCGTCGGGTTCGGCTGGCTCGGCCACGCGCACGCGCGGTCCATGCTGCGCATTCCGACGCTGTTTACCGACCGGGACTTCGACCCGGTCCTCGTGGCGTGCAGCGATCCGGTCGGTGCGCTCGCGCAGGACGCGCTCGACTCGTTCGGCTTTCGCCGCAGCGGCGCGGAGTGGGAGCGGGTGATCGAGGACCCCGAGGTCGACATCGTCGTCGTCGCGGCGCCGAACATGCTCCACGTGGAGCTGGTCGAGGCCGCCGCGCAGGCCGGCAAGGCGGTGTTCTGCGAGAAGCCGGTGGGCGGGACGCCCCAGCACGTCGTCCGCGCGGCGCGCGCCGCCCGCGCCGCGGGCGTGATCAGCGGCGTGGGCTACAACTACCGCTGGGCGCCGCTCGTGCAGTACGCGCGTGAGCTGATCGCCGCCGGCGAGCTGGGCGAGATCACCAACTACCGCGGCCGCTTCTTCTCCATGTACGGCAGCGATCCGCTCGGGCCGCTGTCCTGGCGCTTCCAGCAGGAGGAGGGCGGCTACGGCGTGACGAGCGACCTGCTCAGCCACGCGGTGGACATGGGGCACATGCTTCTCGGACCGATCACCCGGGTGCTCGGCACGACCGCGACGTTCATCTCCGAGCGGCCCCTCCCGCGGGTGGGTGGGTCCGATTCCTCCTCGCACTACGGGCGCGGCGTCGCCGGCGACCCCACGGGCCCGGTGACCAACGAGGACTACGCCGGGCTGCTGTGCGAGTTCGCCGGCGGCGCGCGCGGGACGTTCGAGGCCAGCCGCACGATCATCGGGCCGGAGAGCCAGATGGCGTTCGACGTCTACGGGACGCGCGGCGCGGCGGGCTGGAGCCTGGAGCAGCTCAACGAGCTGCGGCTCTACCGCGCCACCGAGGACCGTGGCTCGGGCTACACGACCGTGCTCGGCGGGGAGCGCTTCGGCCACCACGGCGCGTTCGTCCCGGGCGCCGGCAACCCCATCGGATACGAGGACCTGGTCGTGATCGAGGACTACGAGTTCTGCCGCGCCGTCGTCGAGGGCCGGCCGTACGCGCCCGGCTTCGACGCGGCGCTGGCCTGGGCGGCGGTGCAGGACGCGCTGTTTCGCTCGGTGGACAGCGGTCGCTGGGAGGACGTCGTGGACCTGCTGCCGGCGGAGGCGGCGTGATGGAGGCCACCGCGGTCGCCGTGGCCCCGCTGCGCATCGGCGTCATCGGCGTCGGCCGGATCGGCCGTATGCACGCCGAGCTGTTGGCCCGCCAGGTCCCCGGCGCGACGCTCGGCCCGGTCTACGACCCGTTCGGCGTCGCGGCGCGTGACGTGGCCGGCGAGCTGGGCGTCGCCGCGGCCGCCAGCGTGGACGAGCTGCTGGCCTCCGACGTGGACGCCGTCGCGATCTGCTCGAGCACCGACACCCACGCCGACCTGCTCGTCGCGGCCGCCGAGGCGGGCAAGGCGATCTTCTGCGAGAAGCCGGTCTCCCTCGACCTGGCCGTGGTCGACCGCGCGCTGGAGGCCGTCGAGGCCGCCGGCGTGCCGTTCCAGATCGGCTTCAACCGCCGCTTCGATCCCGCGCACGCGGCGGTCCGCGAGGCCGTCGTCTCGGGCGCGGTGGGCGACCCGCACCTCGTGCGGATCTCCAGCCGCGATCCGGCGCCGCCGCCGCTGGAGTACGTCCGCCACTCCGGCGGGCTGTTCCTGGACATGATGATCCACGACTTCGACATGGCCCGGTTCGTGACCGGCAGCGAGGTGGTGGAGGTCTTCGCCCGCGGCGCGGTGCGCGTGGAGCCGTCGTTCGCCGACGCGGGCGACGTCGACACCGCGCTCGTCACGCTCGTGCACGAGGACGGGTGCCTGACCGCGATCGACAACTCCCGGCGCGCGGTCTACGGCTACGACCAGCGCGTGGAGGTCTTCGGGTCGGCGGGGATGGCGGCCTCCGAGAACCCGCTCGCCCACACCACCGTCGTGCGCACCGCCGACGGGACGAGCAGCGCGGCGCTGCCGTACTTCTTCCTCGACCGCTACGTGCCGAGCTACCTCCAGGAGTGGGAGGCGTTCGTCACCGCCGTCCAGAGCGGGACGGCGCCGCCGGTCACGACGCGCGACGCCCGCGCGCCGCTGGTCATCGGGCTGGCCGCGTGGCGCTCGCTGCGTGAGGGCCGGCCGGTTCGGGTGCAGGAGGTCGAGGCGACGTGAGCGACGGCGCGACGCGCGTGTACCTCACGGGCGCCGGCGGGTTCGTGGGCTCCAACCTCGCGCGCGCCTTCGCGGGCCACGGCGCGGACGTGGTGGCGCCGACTCACGGCGCCGTCGACCTCACCGACGCCCGGGCGGTGGCGCGCAGCGTCGCGGCGGCGCGGCCCGACGCGATCGTCCACGCGGCGATCTGGAACGACCCGGCCGCGCTGCTGACCGACCGGCGGCGGGCCTGGTCGTCCTACGTGGGCGCCACGCGCCACCTCGCCGACGCGGCCAACGCGACCGGCGCGCACCTCGTGCTCGTCTCGACCGACTGGGTCTTCGACGGAACGCAGGGACCGGCAACCGAGGACGAGCCGCCCAACCCGATCAACCCCTATGGGTTCCTCAAGGCCGCCTCCGAGCTGGTGGTCACCGAGCGCGCCGAGCGCGGCACGGTCGCGCGCATCGCCGGCGTGCAAGGCCTCCATCTCGCCCATCGCAACACGCCCCGCCGGCAGGACGCCGGCTTCGGCTACCTCGTCGCCTCGCTGGTCGACGCGCTGCGCCAGGGCCGCCGCTTCACCGTGTGGGACGGCCCCGGCCTGAACGTCCTCGCGACGCCGACGCTCGCGTCCGACGCGGCGGAGCTGATCTGGCGCGCCGTGCAGCGCGGCGTCACCGGAACCCTGCACTGCTGCGGCGGCGAGCACGCCGATCGCGTCGGCCTCGCCCGCCGCGCCGTCGCGGCGTTCGGCCTCGACGAGAACCTGCTGGCCGTCGGCCCGCCCGACCCCGCCGCGCTGCCGGCCGGCGGCGTGCCGTTCGACACGCGGCTGGACGCGACGGCGACCGCCGCCGCGCTGGACGCCGAGCTTCCCGACCTCGACACGATGCTCGCGCGCCTGCGCGCCGAGCTGGACCCCTCCCGGAGCGCCGCATGACCCAGCCGCTGGACCTCATCACGATGGGCAGGGTCGGCGTCGACCTGTACCCCGAGCAGATCGGCGTCAAGCTCGCCGACGTGCGCACGTTCGCCAAGTCGCTGGGCGGCAGCCCCACCAACGTCGCGGTCGCCGCGGCCCGGCTCGGTGCTCGCTCCGCCGTCATCACCAAGGTCGGAGACGACCCGTTCGGCCCCTACGTGCGCCGGGCGCTGCGCGAGTTCGGGGTCGACGACCGCTGGGTCGGCACGCATCCGACGCTGCGCACGCCGGTCGTGTTCTGCGAGATCCACCCGCCCGACGACTTCCCGTTGCTCTTCTACCGCGAGCCGACGGCGCCCGACATGACGATCGCCCCGGAGGAGCTCGACCTCGATGCGATCCGCGCCGCGCGCGTGTTCTGGACGACGGGCACCGGCCTGTCGGCGCAGCCGAGCCGCGCGGCGACGCTCGCCGCGCTGGCCGCGCGCGACGACGCCGACGACGGCGCCATCACGGTCCACGACCTCGACCACCGACCGATGTTCTGGGACGACGAGGCCGAGGCGGGCCGCTACGCCCGCGAGGCGCTCGCGCACGCGACGGTCGCCGTCGGCAACCGCGACGAGGTGGCGGTGGCCGTCGGGACCCGCGATCCGCACGAGGCCTCCGCGGCGCTGCTGGACCTCGGCGTGCGCCTGGCGATCGTCAAGCGCGGCCCCGACGGCGTGCTCGTGCGCACGCGCGATTCGCTGACCGAGATCCCGCCGGTGCCCGTCGACGTCGTCTGCGGGCTCGGCGCGGGCGATGCGTTCGGCGGCGCGCTCGTGCACGGGCTCCTGCACGGCCATGACGTCGAGCGCACCGTGCGGCTCGCCAACGCGGCGGGCTCCTACGTCGCGGGCAGGCTCGCCTGCGCGGACGCGATGCCGACGCTCGGCGACCTCGAGCCGCTGGTCGGCAGCGGGGCGCGCGCATGACGCGCCTCACCGTCGCCCAGGCGCTCGTGCGCTTCCTCGCCGCGCAGGAGATCGAGCGCGACGGCGTGCGCACGAGGTTCTTCGCCGGCTGCTTCGGGATCTTCGGCCACGGCAACGTCGCCGGCCTCGGTCAGGCGCTGCAGCAGCACGCCGACCTGCTGCCCTACCACCCGGCCCGCAACGAGCAGGCCATGGTCCACGTCGCGGCCGGCTACGCGCGCCAGCGCAACCGGCTCGGCGCGTTCGCGTGCACGACGTCGGTCGGGCCGGGCGCGACCAACCTCGTCACCGGCGCCGCCGGGGCCACCATCAACCGCCTGCCGGTGCTGCTGCTGCCGGGCGACACGTTCGCCACGCGGACGCCGCACCCGGTCCTCCAGCAGCTCGAGGTCCCGCACGACGCGACCGTCTCGGTCAACGACTGCCTGCGGCCGGTGTCGCGCTACTACGAGCGCGCCGAGCGCCCCGAGCAGCTGGTGACCGCCGCGCTGGAGGCGATGCGCGTCCTGACCGACCCGGCCGAGACCGGCGCGGTGACGCTCGCGCTGCCCGAGGACGTGCAGGCCGAGGCCTATGACTTCCCGGAGGCGTTCCTCGCGCCGCGCGTCTGGACCGTGTTCCGCCAGCCGCCCGCGCCCGAGGCGCTGTCGCGTGCCGCCGACCTCGTCCGCGCGGCGAAGCGCCCGCTGATCGTTGCCGGGGGCGGCGTGATCTACAGCGAGGCGACGGTCGCGCTGCGCGACCTGGTCGACGGCACGGGCATCCCCGTCGCCGAGACGCAGGCCGGCCGCGGCGCGCTGGTCTCCGACCACCCGCTGAGCCTCGGCGCCGTCGGCGCGACCGGCACCGCGGCGGCCAACCGCCTGGCGCGCGAGGCGGACCTCGTCATCGGCGTCGGCACGCGCTGGAGCGACTTCACGACGGCGTCGAAGTCGGCGTTCCAGGATCCGGGCGTGCGCTTCGTCAACGTCAACGTCACGGGCTTCGACGCCGCCAAGCACAGCGGGCTGCCGGTGGTGGCCGACGCGCGCGTGGCGCTCGAGCAGCTCGCCGAGGAGCTCGACGACCACCGCGTCGACGCGGGCTGGGAGCGGCACGCGATCGAGGAGGCCGCCGGCTGGGCCGCCGAGGTGCAGCGGCTCGTCGCCGCGCCGGACGGCGATCCGCCGCTGCCGCCGCAGGCCGCGATCATCGGCGCGATCAACGACGCGGCCGGCGAGACCGGCGTGGTGGTGTGCGCCGCGGGCTCGGCGCCCGGCGACCTGCACAAGCTGTGGCACGCCCGCGATCCCGCCGGCAAGGGCTACCACGTCGAGTACGGGTACTCGTGCATGGGCTACGAGATCCCGGGCGGGATGGGCGTCAAGCTGGCGGCGCCCGAGCGCGAGGTGTACGTCTTGGTGGGCGACGGCTCCTACCTGATGCTCCCCGGCGAGCTGGTGACCGCGGTGGCCGAGCGCCTCCCGATCGTCGTCGTGCTCGTCGACAACCACGGCTACGCGTCGATCGGCGCGCTGTCGCGGTCGGTCGGGGCGTCGGGCTTCGGGACCCACCACCGGGTCTCGGCCAACGGCGCGCTGCCGCTCGACGCGCCGGACGGCGCCGCGCTGGCGGCCGCCGCCGAGCCGTTGCCGGTCGACCTCGCCGCCAACGCCGAGAGCCTCGGCGCCCGGGTCATCCGCACGCGCACGATCGGCGAGCTGCGCCAGGCGCTGGCCGACGCGCGCGGCGCCGCCGGCCCGGTCGTCATCCACATCGAGGCCGACCGCTACGCGGGCGTGCCGAGCTACGAGGGCTGGTGGGACGTGCCGGTCGCCGAGGTCAGCGACCAGGACTCCGTCCGCACCGCCCGCGCGGCCTACGACCGCGCGCGCCTGGCGCAGCGCACCCACCTGGAGGTCCCATGAGCGAGCTGCTCGTCCATCCGTCGCGCGACCCCGAGCCCGACGGGACGCTGCTGCGCGTGACGCCGGAGTCGGCCGGCTGGCGCCACGTGGGCTTCGAGGCCGTGGCGCTCGGCGGTGCCGGCGCCGCGCGCGCCGAGCGCGACACCGGCGACCGCGAGCTCTGCGTCGTCGTGGTCTCCGGCGCCGTCCACGTGCGGTCGCCGCACGGCGAATGGCGCGACCTCGGCGGCCGGCCCGACCCGTGGTCCGGGCGGCCGGACGCGGCCTACCTGCCGCCCGCCACGCACGTCACCGTCGAGGCCGCCGGCGACGAGGCCGAGGTCGGCTTCTGCTGGGCGCCCGCGCCCGGCGGCGGCGCCGCGGCCCGCGTCCTGCCCGGCGACGAGATCGACGTCGAGACCCGCGGCCACGGCGCGCTGGAGCGCACCATCCACCCGATCCTGATGGGCGACCGCGCGGCCGAGTCGCTGCTCGTCTGCGAGGTGCTCACGCCGCCGGGCCACTGGTCGTCCTACCCTCCGCACAAGCACGACCGCGACGACCCGCCGCACGAGACCTGCCTCGAGGAGACCTACTACCACCGCGTCGCCCCGGCCCGCGGCTTCGGCCTGCAGCGGGTCTACACCGACGACCGCACGCTCGACGAGTCGCTCGCGTTCGGCGACCGCGACTGCGTCCTGGTGCCGCGTGGGTACCACACCGTCTCCGCACCGCCCGGGTATGACGTGTACTACTTGAACGTGATGGCCGGCCCGACACGGGCGTGGGCCGTCGCCAACGATCCCGACCACGCGTGGACGCTGGATCCCCAGCCCGCGTCCCGTTGACCCCAGAACCCCAGGAGCACCCCATGTCCGCCACCGCGACCCGCCTGCTCGACAACTACGTCGGCGGCCAGTGGACGCCGGCGACCGCCGCGTCCGAGGCCCTCGACGTCACCAACCCCGCCACCGGGGAGGTGCTCGCGCGCGTCCCGCTCTCGGGCCGCGCCGACCTCGACGCCGCGGTCACGGCGGCGCGCGAGGCGCTGCCCGCGTGGCGCGCGGTCAGCACGATCGGCCGCGCCCGCAAGCTCTTCGAGCTGCGCGAGCGGCTCGTCGGCCGCCGCTTGGATTTCGCCCGCGCGGTGACCACCGAGATGGGCAAGACGATCGACGACGCCCGCGCCGAGGTGGCGCGGATGATCGAGATGGTCGAGGCCGCGTGCGCGATCCCGACGACGATGCAGGGCCGCATCCTGGAGGACGTCTCGCGCAACATCGACGCCGAGACGATCCGCCAGCCCGTGGGCGTGTGCGCGGCGATCGTGCCGTTCAACTTCCCCGCCATGGTCCCGTTCTGGTTCCTGCCGTTCGCGATCGGCTGCGGCAACACCTTCATCCTGAAGCCGAGCGAGCAGGTGCCGCTCACGCAGCAGATCGCCTTCGAGGAGCTCGACGCGCTGGGGCTGCCGCCCGGCGTGGTCAACCTCGTCAACGGCGGCCGCGACGTCGTGGACGGGATCCTCGACCACCCAGGGATCGACGCGGTGTCGTTCGTCGGCTCGGCGCCCGTCGCCAAGCTCGTCTACGAGCGCGCCGCGAAGGCCGGCAAGCGCGTGCAGGCGCTCGGCGGCGCCAAGAACCACATGGTGGTCATGCCCGACGCGGTGATCGAGCAGACCGTCAACGGCATCGTCGGCTCGGCGTTCGGCGCGGCCGGGCAGCGCTGCATGGCCGGCTCGGTCGTGGTGACCGTGGGCGAGGCGCACGAGCGCCTGCTGCCGGCGCTGCGGGAGGCCACCGAGGCGCTGTCGGTCGGCGACGGGCTGGACGCCGCGACGAGCGTCGGCCCCGTGGTGTCGTGCGCCGCGCGCGACCGGATCACCGAGTGGATCGACCGCGGCATCGCCGACGGCGGAACGGTCGTCGTGGACGGGCGCGACGCGGGCGCCGCGCTGAACCCCGGCGGCGCGTTCGTCGGCCCGACGATCCTCGACGACGTCGCGCCCGACGCGGCGATCGTGCAGGAGGAGGTCTTCGGGCCGGTGCTCACGATCGTCAAGGCCGACTCGCTGGACGACGCCATCGCGATGGTCAACCGCAGCCGGTTCGGCAACGGCACCTCGATCTTCACGGAGTCCGGCGCGGCCGTCCGCCGCTACCGCCACGAGGTCGAGGCGGGCATGATCGGCGTGAACATCGGCGTCGCCGCGCCGGTCGCCTTCTTCCCGTTCTCGGGCTGGAAGGACTCGTTCCTGGGCGACCTCCACGCCCACGGGCCCGACGCCGTCGAGTTCTACACCCGCAAGAAGACCGTGACGAGCCGCTACTTCTCCAGCGGCCAGGGCCACGGCTCGTACTTCGTCGAGAGCTGAGGCGGATGCGCCCCGAGTCGCTGGAGTCGATCATCGAGACGCGGACGCACCGGCCCGCCGCGATCGCCGAGGCGGCCGCCCGGCGCCGGCGGCCGGCCGCGGCCCTGGACGGCGCGGGCACGACGATGATCGTCGCGGCCGACCACCCGGCGCGCGGCTCGCTGGGCGCCGGGGAACGGCCGCTGGCGATGGCCGACCGCGCCGACCTCCTGGACCGCCTGTGCCTGGCGCTCTCGCGCCCGGGCGTCGACGGCGTGCTCGGCACGCCCGACATCGTCGAGGACCTCCTGCTGCTCGGCGCGCTGGAGGGCAAGGTGGTGTTCGGCTCGATGAACCGCGGCGGTCTGACCGGCGCGGCGTGGGAGCTCGACGACCGCTTCACGGCCTACGACGCCGCGACGATCGCCGCGATGGGCTACGAGGGCGGCAAGATGCTCACGCGCATCGCCCTCGACGATCCGGCGACCGCCGGCACCGTCGAGGCCTGCGCACGGGCCGTGAGCGACCTCGCGCGACACGGGCTCGTCGCGATGGTCGAGCCGTTCATGGCGCAGCGCACCGACGGCCGGCTGCGCAACCTGCTCACGACCGAGGCGGCCATCCGCGCGTCGGCGATCGCGGCGGGCCTCGGCACGACCTCGGCCTACACGTGGCTCAAGGTCCCGGTGGTGCCCGACATGGAGCGCGTCGTCGCGGCGACGACGCTGCCGACGGTCCTGCTCGGCGGCGAGGTCAACCAGGACCAGGACGCGACGTTCGCGGCCTGGGAGCGCGCGCTCGCGCTGCCCAACGTCGTCGGCCTCGTCGTCGGCCGCTCCCTGCTCTACCCGCCCGGCGACGACGTCACGACCGCCGTCGACACCGCGGTCTCGCTGCTGCCGCGGACCGTCCGGGCGCCCTAGCGGCGACACGTCTTCGGTCAATATCGCACACGGCAGTGTGCGATTCTGTTATAGCTTCCGGCTGTGACGGAGGAGGTCGTCGCGCAGGGTCCGCGTCTGCGGACCCGACGCCATCGACCACAGCCCACCGACACGGCCGTTCCGGCGACCCGCCGTGCGGCCATCGACGAAGCCGGGATCGAGGTAACCATCGTATGAAGCTGACCATCGTCGGGGGCGGGGGCTTCCGCGTGCCGCTCGTCTACACGGCACTCCTCCGCGCCCGGGATCGCCTGGGGCTCGAGGAGATCGTGCTCCACGACCTCGAGCAGTCGCGTCTGGACCGGATCGCCCCCGTGCTGTCCGGCCTCGCGATCGAGCACGGCGTGCAGCTTCCGTTCCGGTCGACCACCGACATCGTCGACGCCGTGGACGGCGCGAGCTTCGTGTTCTGCGCGATCCGCGTCGGCCAGCTCGAAGGACGGGTGGTCGACGAGAGCGTCCCGCTCGACCTCGGCGTCCTCGGCCAGGAGACCACGGGCCCGGGCGGCATCTGCTTCGCCCTGCGCACGATCCCGGTGATGATGGAGCTCGCCGAGGTCGTCCGCGAGCACGCGCCGCAGGCCTGGCTCATCAACTTCACCAACCCCGCGGGCATGGTGACGGAGGCGGTCCAGCAGGTCGTCGGCGACCGCGCCATCGGCATCTGCGACTCGCCTGCCGGCATGTTCCGCCGCGTCGCGCGCGCGCTGGGCCGCGACCACGAGGATCTGTGGTTCGACTACTTCGGGCTCAACCACCTCGGCTGGCTGCACGGTGTGCGCGACAGCGAGGGCGAGCTGCTGGGCCGCGTGCTCTCCGACGACGCGGCGCTGGACACCTTCGAGGAGGGCCGGCTCTTCGGGGGCGACTGGCTGCGGACGCTGGGGATGATCCCCAACGAGTACCTCTACTACTTCTATTACAACTCCGACACGGTCCGGGCGATCCTCAACAGCCCGGCGTCGCGCGGCGCGTTCCTGCTCGACCAGCAGGCCGAGTTCTACGCGGAGGGCGAGCAGGCGCCGCAGGTCGCGCTCGCCAGCTGGCGAGCGACGCGCCACGACCGTGAGCGCACCTACATGGCCGAGGCGCGCGACGCCGCGGGCGTGGCGTGCGAGCACGAGCTGGACGAGAACGGCGGCTATGAGCACGAGGCGATGGCCGTGCTGGAGGCCATCGCGCTCAACAGCCGCGTGGTGCTGACGCTCAACACGGCCAACCGGTCGGCGCTCTCGTTCCTGGACGACCGGGCCGTCGTCGAGGTCCCGTGCATCGTCGGCCGCTCGGGCCCGGTGCCCGTCGCCGTCGGCGAGGTCCCGGCCCATGCCCGCGCGCTGGTGCAGACCATGAAGGACGTCGAGCGCACGACGATCGAGGCGGCCACGACCGGCTCGCGGCAGCTGGCGATCAAGGCCCTTGCCCTGCACCCGCTCGTCCCCTCGGTCACCACCGCGCGCGACATCCTCGACGGCTACTGCGCGCAGCTCCCGGCGCTGAAGGAGGTCTTCGGCGCGTGAGCGTGGACGTGGCGTGTGGGGAGCCGGCCTTCCTCGACCTGACGTTCGCCGGGCTCGACGCGCTCCCGGGCGCGGGTGAGGAGCGCTTCGCCCGCGATCTGCTGCGGTCGCCGGGCGGCGGCGCGACGATCGCCGTCGGCGCCGCGCGCCTCGGCCTGTCGGTCGCGCTCGCGTCGCCGCTGGGCCGCGATGCCGACGGCGCCGCCCTGCGCGCCGCGCTGGAGGCCGAGGGCATCCGGCTCAACTCGCGCACGGTGGCGCGCACGGCCGTCACCGCGGTGATGCCGGTCGCGGGCGAGCGGGCGATGGCCTCGTTCCAGCCCGACCTCGCGCTGCGCGCCGCCGACCTGGAGGAGCATCACCCGCGCGCGGCGATCCTGTCGCTGACGCGCATCGGGTGCGCCCCGGCCGGGGCCGACCTGTACGCCATCGCCGGCGACGAGGACGCACGCCTGTACGGCGACGGCCTGCCGCTGGGCGTCTCCGCCGCCCGGGCGCTCGTGCTCAACGCGCGTGAGGCGCTGGCCCTGACCGGCGCCTCGGACGTCGCCGCGGCGGCCCGGATCCTCGCCGCCGACGCTGCCCGCGTGGTCGTCACGTGCGGTCGCAATGGCGCCGTGTCGGTCCAGGGCGGCGAGCTGCTGGAGGTGCCGGGCTTCGCGGTCGAGGCCGTCGACACCACCGGCGCGGGAGATCTCTTCACCGCAGCGTTCACCTGGGCCGACCTCGGCGGTGCGCCGCCGCGGGACTGCCTGGCGTGGGCCTGCCTGTACGCGGCGCTCTCGGTGCGGGTCAGCACCGCGATGGCCGGCGCCGCATCGATCGACGTGCTCGCCGAGGCGGGCGCACAACGAGGGCTGGCGCTGCCGGCCCGCTACTCATCCGTGCAGCACGAGGAGGAGACACCGCAATGAAGCTTTCGAGGATGTTCGCGCCGCTGGTCGTGGCGGGGGCGACCGCCCTGGCCGTCGGCTGCGGCGGCACGCCGGGCGGCTCGTCCGACAACGCCAAGACGCAGACGACGGCCAGCGCCAAGCCGGACGTGGCCAAGGCCGGCAACGTGACGTTGACGGTCTGGGACCAGGAGGTCCGCGGTGGTCAGGCGGCGCAGATCAAGCGCCTCAACGGCGAGTTCATGGCCAAATACCCCAACGTGAAGATCAAGCGCGTGGCGAAGTCCTTCGAGGACGTCAACACGACGTTGAAGCTCGCGGTGTCCGGCCCGAAGGCTCCGGACGTCGTCCAGGCCAACCAGGGCCTCGGCGTCATGGGGCAGCTGGTCAAGGCCAAGCTGATCCGGCCGGTCGACGACTACGCCAAGATCTACGGCTGGGCCGATCGCTACCCGAGCCTGCTGCTCGACCTCAACAAGTTCGAGCCGACCGGCACCACGTTCGGCGCGGGCAGCCTGTACGGCCTCTCGCAGATGGGCGAGATCGTCGGCGTGTTCTACAACAAGAAGAAGGTCACCGCGGTTCCCAAGACGCTGGCCGAGTTCGAGCAGCAGGTCGCCGACGCCAAGGCGCAGGGCGACGTGCCGGTGCAGTTCGGCAACCTCGACAAGTGGCCCGGGATCCACGAGTACGAGACCCTGCTCGGCCAGACCGCCGACAAGCAGGCGGTCCGCGACTTCGTGTTCCAGAAGTCGGGTGCCTCGTTCGACACGCCGGCGTTCACCGAGGCGGCGACCAAGCTGCAGGGGTGGGCCAAGAGCGGCAACTTCACGCCGGACTTCAACGGCGTGGGCTATGACCCGGCGTGGAAGCGGTTCTCCGGTGGCAAGGGCCGGTTCCTGATCGCGGGCACGTGGTTGGTCGCGGACCTCTCCAAGCGCATGGGCGACAACGTGGGCTTCTTCCTGATGCCCGGCGCCGACGCCGGCGCCGATCCGGTCGCGCTCGGCGGCGAGAGCCTGCCGTTCACGATCACCAGCAAGGCCAAGAACCCCGATGTGGCAGCGGCGTACATCGACTTCCTGACGGACGCCAACGCGCAGAAGGCGCTGTCCGAGACCGACAACCTGCCGGCGATGAAGAGCGATGCTCCGTCGGCGACGACGGGCCTCCTGGGCGAGGTGGCCACGGCCTGGACGACCCTCGGCAAGGCCGACGGGCTGATCCCGTACCTCGACTACACGACGACGACGTTCTACGACGACATCTCGGCGGCGATCCAGAAGCTGCTGGCCGGGAAGACCTCGCCGGAGGACTTCAGCAAGAGCGTGCAGGGCAGCGTCAGCTCGGCGAAGGCGTCGAGCTGACATGAGCGCCCGCTCCTTCGTCACGTCCCCGGCGGCGGCGCTCGCCGCGCGCCGGGGGCGTGGCGACGAGCGGCCGCCGGGGGAGCCGCGGCGCATCGGCTACCTCTACCTGCTGCCGGCGCTCCTGGTCTTCGGGGCGTTCGTCCTCGCCCCGCTGGTGCACGCCTTCTGGCTGTCGTTGTTTGACTGGGACGGGATCACGGCGGGCCACTGGGTCGGGCTGCACAACTACCAGGACGTCCTCTCGGACCAGGCGCTGCGCACGGCGTTCGGCCACGCGCTGATCCTCCTCATCTTCTACGCGGGGCTGCCCGTGGCGATCGGCCTGATGCTGGCCGGCGTCATCGCGCGCGTCCAGGTCCGCGGGTTGCCGCTGTTCCGGGTGGTGCTGTTCCTGCCGCAGGTGGTGGCGATGGTCGTCGTCGCCGTGATGTGGCGGATGATCTACGACCCGGGCAACGGGCCGATCAACACCGCGCTGCGCGGCGTCGGGCTCGACGGCCTGGCCAAGTCGTGGCTCGGGGACTTCGGCGTGGCGCTGCCGGCGGTCGGCCTGATCGGCACCTGGGTGATGTACGGCCTGGCGATGGTGCTGCTGACCGCCGGGGTCCAGAAGATCCCGCCGAGCCTCTACGACGCCGCCCGCGTCGACGGCGCGGGCGCTGTCCGCGAGTTCCTCGCGGTGACGCTGCCCGCGCTGCGGGGCGAGATCGCCGTCGCGCTCACGCTGACGACGATCGCGGCGCTGCGCAACTTCGACCTGGTGTACATCACGACCAAGGGCGGCCCGGGGGACGCGACCTCGGTCCCGGCCTTCCAGGTCTACCAGCGGGCCTTCGAGACCGGCAAGGTCGGCTCGGCCGCGGCGATCGGCATCGTGCTCGCCGCGCTCATCTTCACGATCACCGTGGCGATCAACCGCGTCGCCGAACGAGGGACGGGAGCGCGCCGATGACCAGTCGCCGCGAGCAGTCGGTGGCCTACGCGATCCTCGGCGTGTTCTCGCTGCTGGCGATCCTGCCGATCCTCGGCATCGTCGTGACGGCGATGCAGCAGCCCGGCGGGCTGGCCGGCTTCGGGAGCTTCGACGGCTTCCACGTCGACAACTTCCGCCGGGCCTGGGAGCAGGGCAACTTCGGCAGCTACCTGAAGTCCAGCGGGATCGTGTCGGTGTCGGTGGTCGCGATCTCGACCGTGCTGTCGATCCTCGCCGGCTACGCCTTCGGCCTGATGCGCTTCCGCGGATCGGAGATCTTGTTCTACATCTTCCTCCTGGGGCTCATGGTGCCCATGGAGGCGATGATCGTCCCGCTGTACTACGACCTGCGCGACCTGCGGCTGACCGACACCTACTGGGCGCTGATCCTGCCGCAGGCGGGGACCTCGATCGCGTTCGGCACGTTCTGGATGCGCGCGTTCTTCCGGACCGTGCCGCGGTCGCTGGTCGAGGCGGCGCGGATCGACGGGGCGTCGAGCTGGCTCGTGCTCTGGCGCGTGCTGATGCCGCTCGCGCGACCGGCCGTGCTGACCATGATGGTGCTGCTGTTCATGTGGACCTGGAACGAGTTCCTGCTGGCGCTCGTGATGGTCACCGACGAGGGCCTGCGCACGGCGCCGCTGGGCCTCAGCTTCTTCCAGGGCCGCAACCAGGCCGATCTGACGCTGCTGGCGGCGGGCGCGTGCATCGTCGCCCTGCCGGTGGTCGTCCTCTACGTATTCCTCCAGCGCCACTTCATCCGGGGCATGCTCTCCGGTGCCGTCAAGGGGTAGAACATGGCCGACGTCCGGTTCTCGGAAGTCCACAAGCGCTACGGCGCCGTCGCGGCCGTCCGCGACCTCACGCTCGACATCGCCGACGGCGAGTTCATGGTCCTGGTCGGCCCGTCGGGCTCGGGCAAGACCACGGCCCTGCGCATGCTCGCGGGCCTGGAGTCGATCACCGCGGGCGAGGTGTACATCGGGCCGAAGAAGGTCAACGCGATCGCGCCGCGCGAGCGCGACATCGCGATGGTCTTCCAGGACTACGCGCTCTACCCGCAGATGACGGTCTTCCAGAACCTCGCGTTCGGCCTCAAGCGGCGCAAGACGCCCAAGGACCAGATCGAGCGGCGCGTGCGCGAGGCGGCCGCCGCCCTGGACATCGAGCGCTACCTTGACCGCAAGCCCGGCCAGCTCTCCGGCGGGCAGGCGCAGCGGGTCGCGCTGGGCCGCGCGCTGGTGCGCGACCCGCAGGTCTTCCTGATGGACGAGCCGCTGTCCAACCTCGACGCCAAGCTGCGCACGCAGACCCGCGGGGAGATCAAGCGCCTGCAGAAGGACGTCCGCACGACCACGGTGTACGTCACCCACGACCAGGTCGAGGCGATGACGATGGGCGACCGCATCGCGGTGATGCACGACGGCCGGCTCGAGCAGGTCGGCACGCCCGAGGAGCTCTACGAGCGGCCGGCCAACAAGTTCGTCGGCGGCTTCATCGGCAGCCCGGCGATGAGCTTCTTCGACGCCGAGGCGCGTGCCGAGCCGGCCGGTGGCGTGCGCTTGGCGTCCGGCCCGATCGACGTGGTGCTGCCGGGACGCGACACGCTGCCGGCGGCGGTCACCGTGGGCGTCCGGCCGGAGTGCGCGCGCCCGTGGACGGCGGACCGCACCGACCTGGCCGGGCCGATCGCGGGGCGCGTGGCCTACGTGGAGGCGCTGGGGCGCGAGACGTTCGTCGGGGTGGACGCCGGCGCCGCGCGCCTCGTCGTGCATTACGACGGCCGGGCGGCGCTGCTGCCCGGCGACGAGCTGACGTTCGGCGTGGTGCCGGCCGGCCTGCGGTACTTCGACGCCGAGACCGGCGCGGCGCTCGCCACACGCGGCGCGCCGATCGCGTCCTAGTGGGCGCGACCCACTAGCGCGGCGCTGTCCAAAGGTGTTCAAAGGTGTTGCGGCCTGCGTTGTCGCCTTCGAGCTGCCATCGGCCCTTTGGAACAACGGATGCGGGCCGATGCTTGACATGGGTGTCGGGGCCGGTCTAGGTTGGCACTACCACTCATCTGTTCGAACTCGTGCGAAGCTGTGAACGGGGGAGACGGGCGGTGGGGGTGCCTGTCCGTGGAACAAGGAGGAAGTGTCGTGAAGCGCTTCGGCGTGGTCCTGATGGCGTTGGCCATCGTCGCTCTCGGCCTGGCGAGCTCCGCGCTCGCGGCACCCGCGAGTCCCTACACGGCCAGCAAGGCCGTGAAGATCAACGTGATGGGCGAGTGGGCCCACCCCGACGACGACACGAGCATCATCGGCCCGTGCGGCGTGTGGCACCAGCGCTACGGCACCAAGTGCGGGATCATCATGGTCACGCGCGGCGAGGGCGGCGGCAACGGCGCCGGGACCGAGATCGGCCCGGCCCTCGGCCTGCGGCGCGAGAACGAGGACCGCGTCGCCCACTACCGGTCGGGCACCGTCGACGTCTTCAACCTGGACCGCGTCGACTTCTTCTACAACCTGAGCGCGCCGCTGACCCAGCACTTCTGGGGCGAGGACGAGACGCTGCGGCGCATCACCCGGATCATCCGCATGACGCAGCCCGACATCTACATCGGGTTCACCCCGACGATCCAGGGCGCCGGCCACGGCAACCACCAGCAGGCGGGCCGCTACATCTGGGAGGGCATGCAGGCCGCGGCCGACCCGAGCATGTTCCCCGAGCAGCTCACCGGCCCCGACGCCCTGAGCACGTGGCAGGTCAAGAAGGTCTTCTCCGGCGGCTCGACCGCCGGCACCGGCGGCAGCGCGGCGGCCGCCGACTGCACCACGGGCTTCGTCCCCGCGGCCACGAACGTCGACACGGTCACCGGCGTCTGGCTCGGCTACGACTCGCCGTACACCTGGGCGCCCGGCAACATCCAGAACAAGCCGGCCGGCTCGGCGAAGTCGTGGGCGCAGGTCGCCTCCGAGGGTCGCCTGGCGTACCCGACGCAGAGCCGCACGATGCAGCAGGGCACCGCTGGCCCGAGCTGCTCGCGGTTCGGCCAGACCTACGCCACGGTGCCGTTCCAGCCCAACACCACCTCCGGCGGCGCGGCCAACCCGCTGGCCGGCAAGGACGACGCGATCCTCTACGGCGCGTCCGTCAAGGACCCGGGCGGGCTCCCGCTCGGCACCACGGAGCGCATCACGTTCTCCGACTTCTACAACGTGCCCGGAAAGCCGTTCACCGCGACGGTGCGCGTGAAGTCCGGCGGCGCGACCATCGCCGCCGGCACGGCCGCGCTGACCGTGCCCGCGGGCTGGACGGTGGACCAGGCCGGCAAGCCGATCGCGGCGATGACGTCCTCGGCGGAGAGCAGCGTGAGCTTCACGGTGACGCCGGCGGCGGGCGCCGCGCTGGACGCCAACCACAAGATCTCGGCGGTCGTGACCTCCGGCTCGGCGACGGGCTACACGGACGGCGTCGTCCGCGTCGTGTCGCCGGTCGAGGGTCGCCTCGAGCGCTGGGGAGAGTGGAAGGAGTACGAGGCCTGGGTCGAGAAGACCGCGCCGCTCGCGCGCCGGCTGGGCCGCTCGCAGGCGATGCAGTCGATGGGCGTGGGCGAGACCAAGACGATCACCGTGCGCGTGCACAACTGGTCGTCGGACACGCAGAGCGGTGACGTCTCGCTGACGCTGCCGTCCAACATCACCGCGACGTCGTCCACCAAGCCCTATGGGCCGCTGGCCGCCGGCGCCGAGGCGACGGTCGAGTTCGTCCTGACCAACACCGACGGCTCGCTGCCGGGCAACCAGCTGTCGACGATCGGGATCGCGACCTCCCACGACCAGCCGAGCACGGCTTCGTCGTCGGAGACCATGACGATCGCCATCGTGCCGACCACGACGATCCCGAAGGCCGCCGCGGCTCCGACCGTCGACGGCACCGAGGGCGCGGGCGAGTACGCCGGCCCCGCGATCGACATCGGCAAGTACTGGGAGGGCGGCAAGACCTGCACGCCCGCCGGCGTCGACTGCGGCTCGGCCGGGACGGTCGGCGGCGCCACGAGCAGCTGGGCGAAGATGACCCACGCGAGCGACGCCCTGTACTTCTACATCCACGTGCAGGACGACTACCAGGGCTACGCCGTCTCCCCGTCGGAGTGCGTCGCGCACTGGCTGGCGGACTCGGTCGAGATCCTGATCGATCCGCGCGGCGACGCGAACGCGACGACGCTCGACACCGCCAACACGTTCAAGCTGGGGATCTTCCCCTACACCAACGACCCGCAGAACACGAACGGCAACGGGGCCAACGGGCCGTGCTGGTCGCGTGACGCCGACAACCACCAGGGCTACTCGACCGGGCCGCTGGCCGACACGGTCGCCGAAGCCCCGAACGCGCCGGGCGTCCAGGTCGCATCGACCGCCAAGTGGGTCGGGACGAACCAGACGACGGTCAGCCACTCCTACGGGGGCGGCTACGACCTCGAGGTCAAGATCCCGCTCGCCGATCTGCCGGCCGCGGTCGATCCCGACAACATGGCGTTGAACATCACGCCGTACGACAACGACAACAACGCCGCGGCGGGCACGACGGCGCTGCGCCACATCGACGCCAACCAGACCCGTCTGGCCTGGTCGGGCATCAACGGCGTGCAGGCCGCGCCGTACCGCTGGGGCCACGCCAAGATGGCCGACTACACCCCGCCCGCCGGCCGTCCGACCACGCCGGCCGACCCGACGGTGTCGAGCTCGAACCTGGACGGGACGATGTCCCCCCAGACGATCGCGCAGTCGGCGCGCAACGGCGTGCCGATCGCGGGGCGCAAGCCGGCCCCGGCGGGCAACCGCCTGGCGATCGACGACGTCAAGCTCAAGGCGGGCTCGGCCGAGATGAAGATCACGTCGACCGGATCCGGTACCGCGCGCGTGTACCTGTGGTCGGGCCCGACCGGGTTCATCCCGGTGTACACGAGCAGCTGCCCGGCGCCCGGCCCCGACAGCTCGCTCGCCGACCTGGCGAGCTTCGGGTTCGACGCCTGCGCGCTGACCGACGGCGGCTACCCGGCCTGGGGCACGGACCAGAGCGGCCGGGTCGTGGACTCGCGGACGGTCGCGGTGAGGCGCGGGACCCAGCACGTGAAGATCCGGCTGGACGCCGCCGGACGCGCGAAGCTGGCCAAGGACGGGACGGCGCTCGTGTCCTACCTGACCCCCGACGACGAGGTCCAGGCCTTCGCCCTGCCGCTGGCCCGGCCGCACGGGCGCTGACCGTCCCGCAGGGGACACCCCCGCCTGGAGGTCCGGTCTCCTCACCGGGCCTCCAGGCGGCTCCTACGGGGGATCACTGAGAGATCCCCTGTGGCCCGTCCGGCTCTGATACAAGTCGGTCGCCGCCCACTTCTGCGATGAGCACCCCGAGCCCCCGCCACACCATCCCGGCCCAGCGGCAGCAGGACATCCTGCGCGCCGTCCGCTCTGGGTCGACCCACGTCTCGGACCTGGCCGCCAGCTTCGGCGTGTCGGAGATGACCGTCCGGCGCGACCTGCGCGCGCTGGCGCGCGCCGGGCGCCTCGAGCGCGTCCGCGGCGGCGCGGTCAACGCGACCAGCGAGCGGCCGTTCGACGAGATCGTCGTCGAGCGCCTCGAGGCCAAGGACCGCATCGGCGCCGCCGCGGCGGCGATGGTCCAGGACGGCCAGACGGTGATGATCGACATCGGCACCACCACGTTGCAGGCGGCGCGGCACCTGCACGGGCGCAAGATCACGGTGGTGACCACGAGCCTGGCGGTCTACGAGGAGCTCGTGCCCGATCCCGACATCGAGCTGATCCTCCCCGGCGGCCTGGTGCGCCGCAACTACCGGTCGCTCGTCGGCATCCTTGCCGAGAGCTCGCTGCGCCAGCTCAAGGCCGACCTGCTGTTCCTCGGCACGAGCGCCGTCGATCCCGAGATCGGCGTCTGGGACTCCACGATGGTCGAGGTCCCGATCAAGCGCGCCATGATCGAGGCGGCCGAGTCCGTGACGCTGCTCGCCGACGCCGAGAAGTTCGCGATGGCCGGCCTGGTGCGGGTGTGCGAGGCCGACGTGATCGACCGCATCGTCACCGACGCGCCGCCGCCCGAGGCCTGCGGCCCGGCGATCGCCGAGGGCGGCATCGACGTGATCGTCGGCTGATCGGCCGGACGGCGGTCAGGCCGAGCGTTCGACCAGGCCGCGCTCGTAGGCGTACACCACGATCTGGACGCGGTCGCGCAGCTGCAGCTTGGCCAGGATCTTGCCGACGTGCGTCTTGACGGTCGCCTCGGAGAGCACGAGCTCGTCGGCGATCTCCGCGTTCGACAGGCCCCGGGCCACGGCGGTCAGCACCTCGCGCTCGCGCGGCGTCAGCGCCTCACGCTCCGCGTCTGCGGCGCCCTCGACGCGCTGCGGATCGGGCAGCCGGTGGGCGAGGGTCGCCAGCAGCCGGCGCGTCGTGCTCGGCGCCACGACCGAGTCGCCGCTGGCGACGGCGCGGATCGCCGACAGGAGGTCGGCCGGCTGGGCGTCCTTGAGCAGGAAGCCGCTGGCGCCGGCGCGCAGGGCCGCGTAGGCGTACTCGTCGAGATCGAAGGTGGTGAGGATGATCACGCGCGAGCGCCGGCCGCGCTCGACGATCCGCCGCGTCGCCTCGACCCCGTCCATCCCGGGCATGCGCACGTCCATCAGGACGACGTCGGGTTCGAGCTCCCCGATGAGCTCCAGCGCCTCGTGGCCGTCGCTGGCCTCACCGACGAGCTCGAGGTCGGGCTGGGCGTCGAGCACCATCCGGAAGCCCATGCGCAGCAGCTCCTGGTCGTCGACGAGGACGATCGACGTCCGGCTCATGCCGGCGTCGCCTCGGCCGGGACGCCGGCGAAGGTGAGCCGGGTCCGGACCTGCCAGCCGCCGCCGTCGCGCGGGCCGGCCTCGACGAGGCCGTCGTAGACCGCGGCGCGCTCGCGCATCCCGCGCAGCCCGCCGCCCTCGGCCGCCGCGGCCGCCGGCTCGGGCCCGGAGTCGACGATCGTGATGCGCAGCTCGCCGGCGGCGAAGCCGAGCATGACGTGGGCGTCGGCGGTGGGCCCGCCGTGCTTGAGCGTGTTGGTCAGCGCCTCCTGAACGATGCGGTAGGCGGCGAGCTGCAGGCCGGCCGGGATCGCGTCGGCGGGCTCACCAGAGATGTCGTAGCGCACCGGGAGCCCCGCGCCGCGCACCTGCTCGACGAGCGCGTCGATCTGGTCGATGCCGGGCTGGGGCGCCAGCGCCTGCGGGCCCGGGTCCTCGCGCAGCACGCCGAGCAGCCGCCGCATCTCGGTCAGCGCCTGGCGGCCGGTCCGGGAGGCGGTGCGCATCGCATCCTCGGCGCGATCGGGCGCGTCACGCACCGCGTAGCTCGCGCCGTCGGCGAGGGCGATCATCACCGAGAGGTTGTGGGCGACGATGTCGTGCATCTCGCGCGCGATGCGCGAGCGCTCCGCGCCGGCGGCCAGCCGGCCCTGCTGGTCACGCTCGTGCTCCAGGCGCGCGGCGCGCTCCTGCAGCGTGGCCAGCAGCGCGCGGCGGTGCCGGACGTTGGTGCCGAGCACGCCCGCGGCGGTGACCATTGCCGAGAGGCCGACGAACGCCTCGAGCCAGTGCGGTTGCGCCCACCGGACGGCCGCGAGCACCACGCCGAGCTCCAGGAGGCCCCCCGCCAGCAGCATGATCCGCAGCGGCTGCGTGGCCGCGACCGTGTAGAGCGCCACGAGCAGCGCGGTGTCGCCGAAGGCACGCGCGCCCGTCGCCCACTGGATCAGCGCGACGACCGAGACCGCGGCGAAGACGCCGACCGGCCGGCGGCGGCGCAGCAGCAGCGGCAAGGCCAGCGCCACGGTGAACAGGCGGCCGCCTGCGCCGCCGGGCCGGTCGGGACCCGGCAGCGAGCCCAGGACGATGATCGCGGCCACGATCGCGACGTCCAGCAGCCACGGCCGCGCCGCGCCGAGCGCCATCAGGCGGTTCGGCCGCGGGTCCGGGCTGCTGGTGTTCACGTGGTCCACGGTAGCCCCGCCTCCGACGGGCAGGCGCCGATCAGGCGTCGCGCCGCAGCAGGCCCACGGCCGCCGCGCCGACCGCCAGCGCCGCGTAGCCGGCGAAGAGCGCGAGCCCGCCCCAGGGGGAGAGGTGGTTCGAGTTCTCGAACGTGCTGGTGGCGATGACGGTGCCCGCGTTGAGCGGCAGGTAGGGGCTGATGGAGTCCGCGACGCTGGCGGGGAGGATCCCGGTGATCCCGGGCAGGACGAACAGCAGGAAGACGAACAGCGCGATGCCGCCCGCGGTGTTGCGCACCAGCGCGCCGATGCCGGTCGTCATGACGCCGAGCAGCGTGAGGAAGAGCGCGGTACCGACGACGATCCGCAGCGCTCCAGGATCGCCGAGCGAGTGCTGCTGGCCGTGCTGGGTCACGATGGCCTGCACCGCGAAGAACGCGATGAACGAGGCCACCAGCGTCAGGACGAACGTCACGGCGGCAAACACGCCGATCTTGGCCCACAGCACCGGCAGGCGCTTCGGCACGGCCATGAAGCTCGAGCGGATCATGCCCGTCGAGTACTCACCCGCGATCACCAGGACGCCGAGGACGCCGACGGCCAGCTGGGCCAGGTGGTAGCCGCCGACGGCGGTGTCGAGCGAGTTGTAGGTGGCTCGCTCGTGCGGGGCCAGCTGCGCCCAGCGGCCCATCTGCACCGCGGCGACGAGGATCCCCAGGCCGGCCATGGAGACGAAGCCGGCCAGCAGCGACCAGCGCGTCGAGCGCAAGGTCATCAACTTGGTCCACTCCGAGCGGACGACGTTGCCCTGGGTGACCCGGCCGCGCGGCGCGGCGGCGGCTCGTTCGGTGAGTACGGCGGTGCTCATGCGGCGTGCTCCAGTTCGGTGGGGAGGCGGTCCAGGCCGGCGGCGTGGTACTCCACCGAGTCGCCCGTCAGGGCCATGAAGGCGTCCTCCAACGAGGCGCGATGCGGCGTCAGCTCGTGCAGCACGATGCCGTGCTGGGCGGCGATCGCGCCGATGCGCTCGCTCTCGATGCCCTGGACCTCCAGCACGCCGCGCTCGGCGCTGGCGACCGTGACGCCGTCGGCCGCCAGGGCGCTGCGCAGCTGCGCGGCGTCGGGCGTGCGCACGCGCACCGCGCCGTTGAGGGAGGCCTGCGCGACGATCTCGGCGACCGTCGTGTCGGCGATGAGCCGGCCGCGGCCGACGACCACGAGGTGCTCGGCCGTCAGGGCGATCTCGCTCATCAGGTGCGAGGAGAGGAACACGGTGCGCCCGTCGGCGGCGAGGCCCTTGAGGAGGTTGCGGATCCAGAGGATGCCCTCGGGGTCCAGGCCGTTGGCCGGCTCGTCGAGGATGACGGTGCCCGGGTCGCCCAGCAGCGCGGACGCGATGCCCAGGCGCTGGCCCATGCCCAGCGAGAAGCCGCCGACGCGCTTGCGGGCGACGTCCTCCAGGCCGACGAGCTCGATGACCTCGTTGACGCGGGTGCGGGCGATGCCGTGCGTCTGGGCCATGGCCAGCAGGTGGTGGTAGGCGGAGCGACCGGTGTGGATGGCGTGTGCCTCGAGCATCGCCCCGATCTCGTGCAGCGGCGCCTGCAGGTCCCGGTAGGCCTTGCCGTTGACCTCGACGCGGCCCGCGCTCGGGGCGTCGAGCCCGAGGATCATGCGCATGGTGGTGGACTTGCCGGCGCCGTTGGGGCCCAGGAAGCCCGTGACGATGCCCGGCTTGACGGTGAAGGTGAGATCGTCGACGGCGACCTTCTCCCCGTAACGCTTGGTGATGTGGTCGACTTCGATCATGTCCTCCATGATCGGCGAGAAGGCGCTCCGCCACCATCGCTCGTGAGGATGGACTTGCCTCCACCTCAGGTCGTAGACCGTGCTCATCGCAGGATGCCGGTGTGCCCGATCGAGTAGCGCCCGGGCTGCGGCCAGACGCACAGGCCGTGGGGGCCCCGCCCGACGCTGATCTTGTGCAGCAGCCGGCCGGTGCGGGTCGAGATGGCGTACACCTCGCTGTCGTAGCGACCGCTGAGCCACAGCACGCGGCCGTCGGCCGAGACGCCGCCCATGTCCGGCGAGCCGCCGCCCGGCAGGCGCCACCGGCGATACGGCCGGCGCGTGCGGAACGAGATCAGGCTGATCGTGCCCTCGTCGCGGTTGGAGACGTACAGCGTCCGCGAGTCACGGCTGGGATAGAGGCCGTGGGCGCCGCGGCCGGTGCGCTCGAACCGGATGACGCGCAGGCGGCGGGCGTCGAGGAGCCACACGCCGCCGGAGGCCATGTCGGCGACGTAGAACGTGCGGCCGTCGGGTGAGAGCTTGACGTCCTGGGGCATGGCGCCGCGCTTGAGGTCGATCGTCTTGACCACGCGCTCGGTGCGGAGGTCGACGACGACCATGCGGCCGGCGAACTCGCACGACGCCAGGGCGGTCCGGCCGTCGGCCGTGTAGTCCATGTGGTCGATCCCGGCGCAGGCGGGGATGGACAAGGACTTCTTCAGCCGCATCGTGTGCGGCGACCGGAAGTCCAGCGCGCGGTCGGCCTCGGCGACGACGATCGCGCGCCGGCCGTCGGCGGTGAAGTACAGGTTGTAGGGGTCGCGCACGGGCACGCGCCGGCCGTGGCGCCCGGTCCGTGGGTCGATCGGCGTCAGGGAGTTGCCGAGGTCGTTGGTGACCCACAGCGTCCGCAGGTCCCAGGACGGCGTGACGTGCTGCGGGTTGGCGCCGGTGTCGAAGTGGTCGACGATCCGGCCGCTGCGCTGGTCGATCACGTCGACGGTGCCCGAGACGCTGTTGGGGACGTAGACGCGCGCGGGGTCGCCGCGGACTTGGGGGGCGAGGAGGCCTGGGCGGCCCGCGGCGTAGACGTCGGTGCGAGCGAGGGGCGGCGGGATGCCGCCGGGTCGCAGCGGTCGGGCCGCAGCGCCGCCGCGGTGCGGGCGCGCCGCGGTGCTGGTCGGCGGGTCGCCGGCCGGCTGCCGGCCGGTGACCGTGCGCGCCGGGGGATCGGCGCCGCCGCCGCAGCCGGCCACCAGGCCGCAGACCGCCGCGAGGAGCAGCGCCCGCGCGCGCGGCACGCTCATCGCGCCGCCAGCGTCCACAGCTCGTCATGGACGCGGCCGGAGGCGTCGCGCCCGCCCGCGACCAGGACGTGGTCGCCGACCGTCACGGCGCCGAGGTCCGACAGCGCCAGCGGCAGCCGCCCGGCGCGCCGCGGCCGTCTGCCGGCGGGATCGACCGCCCAGATCGTCGCGCGCTGATGGGTCAGGCCGTCGCCGCGGCCGCCGAGCACGAAGAACGTCCCGCCCAGGACCGCGCCGGCGGCGTGGCCGAGCGGCGCCGGAAGCCGGGCGATCACCGTGACGCGATGACGTGCCGGATCGACCGACAGCACCTCGCGCCGCGCGTGGACGCCGTCGGTCCCGCCGGCGATCAGCAGCCGCCGCCCCACCGCCGCGACGGCCGCGTAGCGCAGCGGGTGCGGGAGCGTCGCCACGTCGCGTGCGGCGTGGCCGGGAACGATGGCGAGGACGGAGCGCAGGGGCGTGGTCGTGGTGTACCCGCCGATCACGTAGGCCGTCCCGCCGATCGTCGCCGCGCTCGTGTCCGACATCGCCACCGGCAGATGGCCGGCGGGGCGCACGGTGCCGCCGGGGCCCACGGCGGCGATCGTCGCGATCGGGCCCGCCGCGGTCCCGCCGCCGAAGACGTAGGCCTTGCCGCGCAGCGCGGCGGCGCCGAGGTCGTGGGCGGCCGCCGGGAGGTGGCCGACGAGCTTCGGTGCCCCGGGGGCGATCCGGACGACGTCGGCGACCGAGGCGTCGGCGGCGTCCAGGCCGCCGATGGCCAGGGCGTTCCCGCCGCCGGTCGCGGCGACGGCCGGGAGCTGGACGGGGGCGGGCAGGGTGCGGCGCGCGACGACGCGCAGATGCGTCGGGGCCGGGACGGCGGCCCGGGCGGTCGTCCGCGTCGCGGGGGCGGCCGGCCGCGTGGCAGCGGTCGACGCCGTGCCGGCACCGCCGGCGCCGCCGCACGCGCCCATCACGACCGCCAGGGCCAGCGCGACCCCGGCCGCGGCCGCGGCCTTCACGTCGTTCATGCCGAGGGCCGCCATGATGCGGTGATGCACGCGGCCGCGCCGCGCGACGCGCTGCCGGCGGTCGTCGGACAGCCGCCGCTCACCCGCGCCGCAGACGGCGGTAGGTCAGGACCGCCGTCAGGGCCACCAGCACGCCGATGGGATCGAGTTCGGAGAGCGACATCCTTCATGCATCGTCCGCCGAGTGCTCTGAACGCCGCCTGAACGACGGCATGGTCAGAGATCGCGGAGCTCGTCGATGGCCGGACGGCGCAGCGTCCGGAGGGTCAGGGCGCCTGCCGCGCCGACCGCGCCGACGGTCAGGACGACCACGCCGCCGAGGTAGGTCCAGGGGACCGACAGCACGTCGGGCGGCGGGTCGAAGACGCCCGTGAGCACCTTGACCAGCATGTCGGAGATGGCGACCGCGGTGACCGTTCCGAGGAGCAGCCCGCCGAGCGTGACGAACAGCGACTCGCCCCAGACGAAGCCGCCGAGCTGGCGGCCGCGGGCGCCGAGCGCGCTCGCGATGGCGAACGTGCGGCGGCGCTCCTGGAAGCCGAGGCCGAGCGCCAGGCCGGAGGCGGCGATCGCCAGGACCAGTGCGAAGCCCAGCTCGACCTTGGTCAGCCCGGACAGCTCGACGGCGGTGAGGTTCGACCCGATGACCTTGCGCTGGTTGACGATGTCGGTCACCTGGGCGGTCGTGCCGAGCTGTGCGCGCAGGCGCTGGGCCACGGTGCCGGGGTTCGTGCCGTCGGTCTGCACGAGGAACGCGCCCACGGCGTCGCTGCCGGTCGCCTTCGCCACGTAGCTCTGGTTGGCGACGAAGAACGAGTCCTTGGGCGCGGTGGGGAACTCCTTGGCGACGCCGACGTAGTGGAACGGAACCGTCTTGAAGGCCTTGGTCCTGCCGTCCTGAAGGCGCAGGTTGATGAGGTCGCCCGGCTTGAGCTGGAAGTCGTGGACGGTCTCGGCCGAGACCAGCACGCCGTCGGGGCGCTGCGCCAGGTTGTGCATCAACTGCTTGGCGGTGCCGCCCGAGAACCAGCCGTTCTGCAGCTTGCCCGCCGCGCCGATCGTGTCCGGGCGCACGCCGTAGAGGTCCTGGAGATCGGCGCCGACGTAGGCGAAGCGGTGCTGCAGCGGCTCGATGCTCTTGACGCCGTGGACCTTGGCCAGCTGCGCGGCGCCCTGCGGCCCGACGCGCACGCCGGGCGACTCGGTGACCGTGACGTCGGCGCCGTTGGACAGCCGGGCGTCGGCCTCGGCCTGGGCCTGGTAGGTGGAGTTGAACACCGCCGTCGAGCCGGCGAACGCGCCCGTCAGGGCGACGAGCGTGACGGCCTTGGCCAGCAGGCGCCGCTGGCGGCCCATCGTCGCCGAGACGGTCGGGGCCAGCTCGCCGGCGACCGGCCGCAGCGCGGCGGTCAACGTGCGGCGGCCGCGTCCGAGCACGAGGTCGGCGATGCGGTAGGCCAGCAGTCCGGCGCCGATCCACCCCAGCACGGGGGCCAGCAGGGCGTACCAGTTCACCGACACCTGCGGGATGCCCTCCGGGACGAGGACCAGGTTGTAGCCGTTCTTGGACGCCTGCCAGTAGACGAACCCGGAGCCTGCGAGGGCGGCGAAGTCCAGGCCGTAGCGCGCCCACCACGGGGCGCGGTCGCGGCGGCCGACCTGCGCGCGCTGGCCGGCGACGGTGAGCGACCGTGCGTCACGCCAGGCCGGCAGCGCGATCGATCCGGCGGCGATCACCAGCCCGGCGAGTGCGGCGCCGCCGCCCCACAGGACGGCCGACAGCGTCGAGGCGCCGAAGCTCGCGGTCCCGAAGGCCGAGGAGCCGATCACCAGCGCCGCGCCGAGGCCGACGACCACGCCGGCGCCGCCGGCGACCAGCGTCTCGGCGAGCGCGACGCCCACGAGCCGGCGCGTCGAGGCGCCGCGGGTGCGCAGCAGCGCTGCGTCGCGGCGGCGGCGGTCGGCCCCGGCCGACGCGATCGAGGCGGTCACCAGGCCGGCGAGGATCGCCCCGGGCACGCCGAGGAAGAGGAACAGCAGCTCGGCGTACAGCGCGTCCTGGCGGGCGGCGTCCAGCGCGGTGCCGAGGTTGTCGCCGACCAGCCCGCCGCCGGTGAGGTGCGTCTCCAGGTTGCGAGCGTTGCCCGACACCTGGGTGAAGGCGCTGTTGGGGCTGCCGGGGAGCTTGTGCGACAGCTGCGTGTGGATCTGGGTGGTGACGACCGCGCCGCGCTCGACGGTGTCGAAGATGCTCTGCGGCAGCAGGACCACGTTGTCGGGTGGCGCCTGCGGCTGGGCGCCCACGGGCGCGCCGACCTTCTGGAAGAGGGAGTCGATCGCCGGGAGGTCGACGATGCCGTCGACCTTCAGGCTGGTGGTCTGGCCCTTGCCGGTCTTGACGGTCACCGTGTCGCCGGGCCTGGCGTGGAGGTTGGCCGCCGTCTGCTGGTACAGGAGGACGCCGGTGCCGCTGCCGGAGAGGACGCGGATCTGGCCGGGGAACGCCTGGGCGTAGCCGTCGGGCAGGCCGAGCACCCTGCCGGGCCCGGTCTGCTGGGTCGAGCCGCCGCTGGTGGCCTGCAGGCCGGTGGTGGGGGCGAACGACACCGGCAGCGCGCGCTGCACCCCGGTCTGGTGGCGGACCTTGGCCAGGACGCCGGCGGGGTTGGCCCCGCTCTGGGCCTCGACCTGCCAGTCGACGGGGACCTGGCCGATGGCGCGCTGCGTCATCTGGGACGTCGTGGAGGACAGGAACGTGCCGATGGCGGCCAGCAGCGCCACGCCGACGGCGACCCCGGCGGCGGTGGACAGCAGGCGGGCGCGGCGGTGGGCGATCAGCCCGCGGATCCAGGTCAGCGCGACCATGAGGTCTCCTTGGCGTTGGGGATCGTGAGGCGGCCGCTGTGCAGCTCCCAGACGTCGGGCAGCCGTTCGGCGACGGTGAGGTCGTGCGTGGAGATGACGAGGGCGGCGTTCGCGTGCTCGGCGGCGGCGAGCAGCACGTCGACCACCGCGGCGCCGTTGGCGCGGTCGAGCTGGCCGGTGGGCTCGTCGGCGAGGATGAGGCGCGGCTCGCCGGCGAGGGCGCGTGCCACCGCGGCGCGCTGGGCCTGACCGCCGGAGATCTCCTCGGGCAGCTTGTCTGCCAGCTCGACCAGGTCGACGAGCTCGAGCGCGACGCGGGCGGCGAGGTGCGCGTCGCGGTCGGTCGCGCCCGCGAGCACGAGCGGCAGCGCGACGTTCTCCTCGATCGTCAGGGGCGGCAGCAGGCTGGGGCCCTGGAAGATCACGGCGACGGGCCCGGGACGCAGGGCGTCGCGGTCGCCGATCGCCGGCCAGGTGACCGAGCCGAGCGTCGGCGCGTCGAGCCCGGCCATGAGGTGCAGCAGCGTCGACTTGCCCGAGCCCGACGGGCCGACGAGCGCCAGGCGCGCGTGCGGCGCGACCTCGCAGTCGGTCGGCTGCAGCGCGACCGTGGCGGTCGCTCCGGTCCCGTAGGTCCGCGCCGCGCCCTCGCAGCGCACGAGCGGCTCGGTGGCGGTGGCGGTGATGCTCATGCGTCGACGACCTTTCCGTCGCGGAGGCGGATCTCGCGGTGCGCGAGCGCGGCGACCTCGGGGCTGTGGGTGACGATCAGGACGGCCGCGCCGCCGGCCGCCTGCGCGTGCAGGAGGTCGAGGACGCGCCGGGCGGTCGCCTCGTCGAGCTCGCCCGTGGGCTCGTCGGCGAGCAGCACCTTGGGCTGGTTGCCCAGCGCCACGGCCAGGCCGGCGCGGGCCAGCTCGCCGCCGGAGAGCTGCGACGGGCGCGCGTGGGCGCGCCCGGCGATGCCGCAGCGCTCCAGCACCTCGGCCCGCCACGCCGCGCCGTTCTCGCCGCCGCCGGCGAGCTTCTGGGCGATGGTGATGTTGTCGGCGACCGAGAGGTGCCCGACGAGGTTGGCCTGCTGGAAGAGCATCCCGATGCGCCGGGCGCGGACGCGGGCGCGCTCCTCCTCGGGGCGGCGGGAGATCCGCTCGCCGTCGACGCGGACGGCGCCGCCGTCGGGCTCGTCCAGGCCCGCCAGGCACGCCAGCAGGGTCGACTTGCCGGAGCCCGAGGGGCCTGTGACGGCGACGACCTCGCCGGCCTCCAAGGCCAGTGATACGCCTTGGAGGGCGAGCGTCTCGTCGTCGCCGGCGTGGAAGAAGCGGAAGAGGTGGTCGGCCTCCAGGACGGGGGTCATGCCGTCCACCGCACCGAGTCGGTGACGATGCGCCAGGGGTCGACGTTGTCTGCGCCCTTGGGCCCGCTGAGGGTGAGCACGGCCGACCGGCCGCCCTTCGTGAAGACGTAGCGCTCGACGGCGTCGGTCCCGGCCTTGCCCGTGACCGGGTTGGGCTGGGCCTTGGTCAGGTAGGTGAGCTTCTGCGCGGTGCCGGCGGCGCGCTTGACGGCGCTGGCCTTCCCGGCGTGCGCCGGTGGCGTGCCCTGCTCGAGCCGGATGGAGTTCAGCTTGTCGGTGAACGTGATCGCACCGCCGCTCTGCGTGCGCGACCAGCCCTCCGGGACCTTGACCGTGAAGCCCGCGCCGGGTGGCGCGTAGCGGACATAGGCCTGGTTGTCGGGGATGTCGCCGGCGGGGCTGGCCTCCGGCGCCTGGGCGGCCGGCGCCTTGGCCGCGGCGGTGGTCGTCGCGGCGGCGCTGCCGGAGGACGAGGACGAGCCGGAGCCGCAGCCCGCGGCGGCCAGGGCGGCGGCGGCGAGCGTGAAGGCGACGGCGAGGGGGCGGGAGCTGAGGGTCGAGGCAGGCACGGCGCCAACGTAGGCGCAGCGGTTGAGCACGCGGCCACGGCCAGGTCAACGCGAGGTCAGAACTCGCCGGTGGCGTGGGCGGGGCCCGTACGCTGCGGGCATGGCCGGCGCCGGCATCCTGCTCGTGGAGGACGACGAGGCGATCGCCTCGGGGCTCGTGCGCGTCTTCGGCAGCCAGGGCCATCCGGTCACGCGGCTGGCCCGTGGCGGCCCGGCGGTCGCGGCGGCGACCGAGGACATCAAGTTGGTCATCCTCGACCTCGGGCTGCCCGACATCGACGGCATCGACGTGTGCCGCCGCCTCCGCGCGGCCCGGCCCGACCTCGCGATCCTGATCCTCTCGGCGCGCGATCAGGAGCTCGACGTGGTCGCCGGGCTGGACGCGGGCGCCGACGACTACCTCGTCAAGCCGTTCCGGCTCTCGGAGCTGCTGGCCCGCGTCCGCGCGCACCTGCGCCGCGCGGGGCTGGCCGAGCCCGAGGACGACCGCGAGCCGCTGCGCGCCGGTGCCCTGGCCGTCGACCTCGGCGCGCGCCGGGCGTGGCGCGACGGCGACGAGCTCGAGCTGCGGCCCAAGGAGTTCGACCTGCTCGCGCTCCTGGTCGGCGAGGCCGGGCGGGCGGTGACCCGCGAGCGCATCATGCGCGAAGTGTGGGACACCGACTGGATGGGGTCGACCAAGACCCTGGACACGCACGTGCTCGCGCTGCGTCACAAGGTCGGCGCGGACGCGATCACGACCCTGCGCGGCGTGGGCTACCGGCTGGAGGACGGCGCGTGAGGCGCCGGCTCATCTGGGCGATCGCCGGCGTGTCCGCGGTCGCCGTCGTCCTGCTCGCGGTGCCGCTGGGCATCGTGTTGGGGCACAACTACCGCGACGAGGACCTGCTGCGGCTGCAGCGCGACACGATGGCCTCGACGCGGCAGATCGATGTCGGCGGCCGGCGCGGCGACCCGATCGAGCTGCCCGCGAGCGGCGACGTCCTCGGTGCCTACGACCGCTCGGGACGGCGCGTCGCGGGCAGTGGTCCGGCGCGGGCGCCGGCCGTCGTCCGCGCCGCGGTGCTGCGCGGCCGGCCCACCGACGAGACCGCCGGCGGCCGGCTCGTCGTCGCGGTGCCGCTGCTGCAGGGCGAGCGCGTCATCGGCGCGGTGCGCGCCGAGCGCAGCGGCGCGGGCGCGCGAGCCGACACCCGCGGAGCGTGGCTGGTGATCGCCGCCATCGCCGCGGCCATCATCGTGCTGGCGACGCTCGCCGCCGTGCTCGTGGCCCGCCGGCTGGCCCGGCCCCTCGAGGAGCTGGGCGCCTCGGCGCGCCGCCTCGGCGAGGGTGACTTCTCGGCGCGGGCGGCGCCCTCGGGCATCGCGGAGATCGACGCGGTCGGCGGCGCCCTCGACGCCACCGCCGGGCGCCTCGACGCGCTCGTCACCCGCGAGCGCGCGTTCACCAGCGACGCCTCGCACCAGCTGCGCACGCCGCTGCAGGCGCTGCGGATCGAGCTGGAGGCGATGGAGCTGCGGGGCGCGGCGCCGCCCGAGCTGCCGGCCGCCCTCGCCCAGGTCGACCGGCTCCAGGCGACCATCGAGACCCTGCTGGCCGTGGCGCGCGACACCTCGCGGCCGGAGACCACGACCGACGTCGGCGCGCTGCTGGACGCCGTGGGCGAGCGGTGGACGGGCCCGCTGGCGCGCGACGGGCGCCCGCTGCGGATCGTGCTCAGCGCCGGCGAGCATCCGGTGGCCGCCGCGTCGCCGGGCGTCGTCGGCGAGATCCTGGAGGTCCTGCTCGACAACGCCCACCGCCACGGCGCCGGCGAGGTCACCGTCTGCGCGCGGGCGGTCGACGGCTGGGTCGCGATCGACGTCGCCGACGAGGGACCGGGCCTCGGGGACGATCCCGAGCGCGCGTTCGTGCGCCGATCGGCGCACGCCGACGGCCACGGGATCGGACTGGCGCTCGCCCGCTCGCTGGCGCACGCCGAGGGCGGCCGGCTGACCGCGCGCGTCGGCGGCTCGCCCGTCCTGACGCTCATGGTCCGCGCCCGGCGGGATGGGTGTGGTAGGACTTAGGCGCGGCCGGTTAGGCCGCCCTAACCAGGAGTACGTCGATGTCGTTCGCAGAGACCGTCGCGCTGGGCGCGATCGCGGGATTCACCATCTTCCTCGGCCTTCCGATCGCCCGGATGCCGAACCTGGACAGCCGCGCGCGGGTCTCCCTGTCGATGCTGGCGGTCGGCATCCTCGCGTTCCTGTTCATGGACGTCGGCGCCGAAGGGCTGGGCATCGTGGAGTCGCACCTCGAGGCCTACAAGAGCCACGAGGCGTCGCTGTGGCCCGTCGTGGGGCGGTTCGCGCTGTTGAGCGCGGGCTTCCTGGCCGGCGTCGGCGGCATCGCCACCGTCCAGCGACGCTTGGCGCCGGGCGGCGCGAGCGTCGTGCCGCTGGCCGGCGGCGAGTCGGCGGCCGTCATGAGCGCCGCGGAGCGCCTCGAGCACGGACAGGCGCTGCACGCGATCGAGCGGCGGACGCTGCGCACCGGCATGACGATCGCCGCGGCGATCGGACTCCACAACTTCGCCGAAGGCCTCGCGATCGGCGTGTCAGCGAAGGCGGGCCAGGTCGGACTGGCGACGGTGCTGATCATCGGGTTCGCGCTGCACAACGCCACCGAGGGGTTCGGCATCGTCGGACCGCTGGGCAACGTGCGTCCCTCCTGGCGCTGGCTTGCCGTGGCCGGGCTGGTCGGCGGCGGCCCGACGTTCGTCGGCTCGATCGTCGGCTACCAGGTCACCAGCGACGCCCTGCAGTTGCTGTTCTTCGCCCTCGCCGGCGGCGCGATCATCTACGTGATCGGCGAGATCTGGTCCGGCGTCCGGCGCCTCGGGCACACCGAGCTCGGGCTCTACCTGCTCGGCGTCGGGTTCCTGCTCGGCATCGTCACCGACCTCGTCGTGGCCTACGGCGGCGCCTGACGCCGCCGAGCGCCGGAGCTTCGCGCGACGCTCACCACCAGGACCAGCGCGATCCCGGCGAGCAGCACGAACCCGCCGGCGGCGTGCCACGCGTCGTCCATCGCTGGCCGGACGACGAGCGCGACGACCAGCACGACCGCCGCGACGCCGAGCGGGAGCGTCCACGTCTCGCCGAGGATCAGCTTCCTCAGCGTGCGGAGGAAGCTCATGCGAGCCTCGGTGCGCGGGCGAGGCGGTGGGCCTGGGCCTGGCTGAGGGCGGCCAGGACCGCGACGAGGTAGAGCACCGCTGCATCGCCGCCGGGCCAGGCGACGTGGAGGCCCTCGGCGAGGAAGAAGGTGCCGAACGCGCTGAGCAGCACGCCGACGCCCCACTTGAGCTCGGTCTCGGGAATGCGCGAGAGCGGTTGGCGCAGCCAGGCCCCCGCGGCCAGCACGGCGACGCACGCGACCGCGGCGCCGACCAGCGCCGGCGCGGGACCGCTCGGCCGCGCGGCCAGGGCGGTCACGATGACCACGACCTCGACGCCTTCGAGCAGCACGCCCTTGAACGCGACCAGCCGTCCCGCCCAGTCCGGCCGCCCCGGCGGGGGCAGCGGCGCGTCCTCCAGTTCCTCCCGGGTCTCGACGAACTCCTGCATCGACGAGGCGCGCGAGCGCCGCCCGGCGAGTCGCAGGGTGCCCTTGCGCAGCCATTCGAGCCCGAAGAGCAGCAGCAGCGCGCCGATCACGACGCGCAGCGCGTCCAGCGGCACCGAGCCGAGGACGACCGGGCCGAGCACGGCGGCCAGTGCTGCGCAGGCCACGACCGCGCCCGCCGCGCCGATCAACGCGTCGCGCCAGCGGCGACTCACGGCGACGGCGAGCACGATCGCCAGCGCCTCGAGCAGCTCGACGCTGACCGCGACTCCCGCACCCAACGCCACCAAGATGAACGTCATGGTCCACTCAGCGTAGGGCGGTCGTCGTCACCACGCCGGCTCACGCAGCGCGTCGAAGCCGGGTGTCACGACGACGGTGCCGTCGTCGTGGATCGCCATGCCGGCGTACCCGGTGAGTCCCGCGACCCAGGCGATGCCGTGACGGCCCATGGCGAACGCCGCGGTGGCGTACGCGTCGGCCGTGCCGAGGTCCTCGCCGACCACCGTCGTCGACAGCACGCCGGAGGGCGGCAGCCCCGTGCGCGGGTCGATCACGTGCGGGCCGCGCTCGTAGGCACCGGACGTGGCGACGGCCAGCCGGCGGGCGCCGACGACGGCGGCGACCTGGTCGGCCGCCCGGGGATGGCGGATCCCCACGCGCCAGGACTGGCCCGGAGCAGGCCCGAGACCGACGCGGACGTCGCCGCCGGCGTTGACGCAGTAGCGCCGGAGGCCGAAGCCCTCGAGCAGCTGCGCGGCGCGCTCGACCGCCCAGCCCTTGACCAGCGCCGACGGGTCGAGCGATCCGGTGGCGCGGACGTCGAACGCTCCGCCGGTCTCCGCGCGCAGTTCCTCACAGCGGTCGAGCACGTCGGCGACCTCGTCCGAGCACTCGGCGAGCGAGATCTCGCCGCGGTCCAGGCGGCAGACGTCGCTGGCGTCGCGGTAGGTGCTGAACGTCAGATCGACCTCGTCCAGCCACGCGAAGGCGGCGCGCGCGGCGGCTGCCGCTGCCGTCGCTGCGCCGTCGCGCACGTCGACGCTGACGACCGTGCCCATGACCTCCCGGACCTCAACCATGGGCACGATCGAGCGCCGACTGCAGCGACTGCGCGTACCCGTTGCTGGTGTACGTGGCGCCGGAGACGACGTCGATGCGGGCGCTCTGCGCCGCGAGCGCCTCGCTGCGCAGCAGCGGTCCGGCGGCCTGGCTGATCATCTGGGAGCGGTTGCGGTCGAAGGGCAGGGCGAGGTTGGTGATCGACACGATCCGTCCGCCGCGCATGGTCAGGCGGACCTGCACCGGTCCGTACTCGGTCATGACGGCGGTCCCCGTGATCCGCCGCGTCGCCGGCGTGGACGAGGGGCTCGGAGGACTGCTGCTCTTCGCGGCCGGTGCCGCGGGGCTCGACGTGCGGGGAGCCGGCTTGACCATCGCGAGCCGCCCCTTCTGGACGTGCGGCGTCACGCGGAAGCCGACGACGAGCGCGACGGCGACGGCCGTCACCACGACGACCGTGAGCACGCGGGGGAGCGGCAGCGGATGCACCATGGTCACCAGGCGAAGCGCTCGACGTGGATGTGGCGGCGCGGGACGCGCAGCTCGCGCAGCGTGTCTCCGGTGACCGCCGTCATGGCGGGCGGGCCGCAGACGTAGACGTCCCGGGCGCGGACGTCCGGCACCAGGCCGCGCAGGTGCGTCGGCCCCAAGAGCCCGCGGTTGTGGGGGTCGCGGTGGTCGCCGAGGACGTAGTGCACGGCGGCGTCGCGACGGGCGGCGAGGGCATCGAGCTCGCCGCGGAAGACCACGTCGGGCGCGTCGACGGCCCGGTAGATGAGCGTCAGGTCACCGGGCCCGGCCGGGAGGTCCTCGAAGAGGGCCCGCAGCGGGGTGATGCCGACGCCGCCGGCGACGAGCAGGACGCGCCGGCGCGTGCGGACGGCCTCGGTCAGGGTCCCGAACGGCCCCTCGGCGATCACCCGCGTCCCGGGGCGCAGGAGCGCCGCGCGCGCGCTGAAGTCGCCCAGGTTCTTGACCGTGACGCGCAACCGGTCAGCGGTCGGTGGCGCCGACAGCGAGAACGGATGGGACTGCCACCAGCCGTCACTGGTGAGGAACCGCCAGAGGAAGAACTGCCCGGACCGGGCGCCGAGGCGATCCAGGCGCCGTCCGGAGATGTGCAGGGAGACGACGCCGAGGCCCTCGGGGACGACGGCCTCGACGCGCATCCCGTGCCACAGCGTCCGCCCGAGCGGGACGAGCAGGCGGAAGGCCACGATCGCGCCGAGCGTGACGAGGTACAGCACCCTCCAGTAGTTCTTGGCCAGCGGATCGGCGCTGAACTCCGTGCCGTTCGAGAGCTGATGGGCGAAGGCCAGGGCCATGGCGGCGTAGGTGGTGAGGTGCACGGCGTGCCAGGCCTCGTAGGGCAGCCGGCGCCGGACGACGACCACCGAGGTCGCGACCACGACGATGAGCAGGGCCATGCCGATCGTGGCCGTGATCATGTCGTCGTAGCTCGTCAGCAGCTTGGAGATCTCGTGCAGCAGCGAGGTCCGGCCGCTGAGCGTGTACCCGGCGGTGATCAGCACCGTGTGCGCGAGCAGCAGGCTCAGGCAGAGCTTGCCGTTGCGGCGGTGCCACAGCGTGAGGGTGTCGAACCCCGCCAGGCGCTCGAGCCACGGCAGGCGGGCGACGAGCAGGATCTGCACCAGCGCGAGATACGTGCCCACCAGTCCGGTGAGTCGCCCGGCGCTGATCAGGGCGGTCCCGGGATCCGCGACGCCGTTCAGCGCCCCGCCACGGAACCACAGCCCGCCGATGACGGCGATGTTGGCCACGAACAGCAGCCAGAGGTCCCCGGCGCCGAGTCCGGTGACACGGCGGGGGACGCGTCGCTCGTAGGCCAGCTCCGACATGCGCCGAAGGTACGCATCCGCCCGTCAGGTTCCGGTCAGGCGCTCGGGGCTACAGTGCGCTGGCATGCGCGTGCTGGTGGTCGAGGACGAGGCGGATCTGGCCGACGCCGTCGCCCGCGGCCTGCGCGAATGGGGCATGGCGGTCGACGTCGCGCCCGATGGCGACGCGGCGCTGCTGAGCCTCGGCGTCCACGACTACGAGGTCGTGGTGCTCGACCGCGACCTTCCGGGCATCAGCGGCGACGAGGTCTGCCGGCGCATCGTGGCCGGCGCGCAGCGCCCGCGGATCCTGATGCTCACCGCCGCCGTGCGGGCCGACGACGTCGTCGACGGCTTCGCCCTCGGCGCCGACGACTACCTCCGCAAGCCCTTCGACTTCGGCGAGCTGGTCGCGCGCGTCACGGCCCTGGCACGCCGGCAGGGCAGGCCCGGCTCGCCGCTCCTGCAGCGCGGGGACCTCACGTTGGATCCGCTCGCGCGCGAGGCGCGCCGGGGCGGTCGGGACCTGCGCCTGACGCCCAAGGAGCTCGCTGTGCTGCGCGTGCTGCTGGAGGCGCAGGGCGCCATCGTGAGTCAGGAGGAGCTGCTCGTGCGCGCATGGGACGAGCACGCCAACCCCTTCTCCAACGCCATGCGGATGGTCGTGATGGCGCTGCGCCGCAAGGTCGGCGAGCCGCCGGTCATCGAGACCGTCCGCGGCTTCGGCTACCGGATCCCGTGAGGAGGCTGCTGCGGCCAACCCTGCGGCTGCGGCTCGCGGCGCTCTACGCCGTGGCGTTCCTCATCGGTGGCGGCCTCCTGCTGGGCTTCAGCTACTTCGTCGTCCGCGACAGCCTGCTGTCGGACGCGGCCGCCACACGCCAGGCCGTCGTCCACCGGCTCGGAACGTCTGGGGCCGACCGTGACGATCGGGCGCGCGACCAGATCATCGACCAGACCCGCCGCGAGCTGCGCGTGGCCGCGCTGGACCGCCTGCAGGACGCCTACGTCCTGGCCCTCGCGGTGGCCACATTTCTCTCGGCGACGCTGGGGTGGCTCGTGGCCGGGCGGGCGCTGCGCCCGTTGAGCGAGATCACGGCGACCGCGCGACGGGTGTCGCAGGAGAACCTGCACGAGCGGATCGCGCTCGCCGGCCCCGACGACGAGCTCAAGGAGCTGGCCGACACGTTCGACACGATGCTCGCACGCCTCGACGCCGCGTTCGAGAGCCAGCGCAGCTTCATCGCGAGCGCGTCCCACGAGCTGCGCACGCCGCTCACGATCATCCGCACCGAGGTCGACGTGGCGCTGCAGAGCCGCGACGTGACGCGGGAGAAGCTCGTGGCGATGGCCGAGGTCGTTCGCCGCGCGTCGGTGCGCAGCGAGCGTCTGATCGACGCGCTGCTGACCCTGGCCCGGAGCGATCGCGGAGACCTGCACCGGTCGCCGGTCGACCTGGCAGACCTCGCGCGCACGGCGCTCGCCGAGATCGCCGACGAGGTGCTCGCCGGCGAGCTGCGGGTGGAGGCCGACCTCGCCCCGGCGCCGACCGTCGGCGACGGCGCGCTGCTCGAGCGCCTCGTGGCCAACCTGGTGCAGAACGCGGTCCGCCACAACGTGCACGGCGGATGGGTCGCCGTCAGCACCGAGGCGCGCGACGGTCGCGCCGCCGTCGTGGTCGCCAACGGCGGGCCGGCGATCGAGCCGCCCGAGCTCGGCGACCTGACGACGCCGTTCCGTCGCCGAGGGGCGCAGCGCACCGGCAGCGTCCGCGGCTCCGGCCTCGGGCTGTCGATCGTCGACTCGGTCGCTCACGCCCACGGCGGCGAGCTGCGGCTCGCCGCCCCCGGCGAGGGCCTCGTCGCGACGGTCGAGCTGCCGGGGGCATGAGCCGTCAGCGCGCGGCGCGCTCGGCAGCTCCTGGCCGCTGAGCTGCTCGAACGGGTGCTGCACCGCGGTCTCAACCTCGTCTCAGATACGTCCGTTCTCCTAGGTGCCGGAGCCTGGGCGTGCGAGGTTCCGGTGCGATGAGACGAATCCTCGGAGTCTGCGCGGCGACCATCGCCATCCTGCCGGCCGTCGTTGTCGGGCCCGCTCAGGCAGCGCCGCCGGCCAACGACACGTTCCCGGGACCGGGGATCGCGGGCTCGACGTTCTCCGGGACGACCGATCAGGCGACGCGCCAGGTCTCCGAGCCGCTCAACGCCGCGGGCGACGTCGCCTCGGCCTGGTACACGTGGACCGCGCCGTCGACGGGCATGTTCACGATCGACCTGTGCAGTGCGCAGACGCCGACCGACACGATGCTCGGGGTCTACGTGGGCGGCTCGGTCGGGGCGCTCGCGAAGGTCGCCAGCAGCGACGACGACGCGCAGTGCGAGGGCGCCGCCACGCCGTATGCCAGCGCGGTCACCTTCCCCGCCAACGCGGGAACGCCGTATCGGGTGTCGGTGTCCGGCGCGATCGGGTCCGGCCAGACGGGTCCGTTCGCGGGGCGGATCGACCCGGGGCCGAACACCGCGGCGGCCGGCAACCCGGCGTCGGCACTCGACAGCGCGACCGGTGACTCCACGATGATCGGGATCGTCGAGGGCGCGGCCTCGGGGTCGCTCGCGTGCGCAGTGGACGGTGGCGCGCCCGTCTCCTGCGACAACGGCCTGCACATGACCGGCCTGGCCGACGGACCGCATGTCGCGCGCGTGCGCGCGACCGTCGCGGGCCAGGCCGACCCCACGCCGGCCGTCTGGCGCTTCAGCGTCGATCGCACCGCGCCCGACACGCAGCTCATCTCTGCTGACCTGAGCACGCCCGCGAGCCCGACGTTCGGCTTCGGCGCGACCGAGGCGGGCTCGACGTTCAGCTGCTCGCTGAGCGCCACGACCTTCGCGGACTGCTACTCGCCGACGGCGATCACCGGGCTCTGCGCGGGCACCGACGAGTTCCGGGTGCGCGCTCGCGACGCTGCGGGCAACGTCGATGCCACGCCGGCGGCGCAGACCTTCTCGGTGCCGTCGGGTGTCTGCACGACGCCGACGGTGTTCACCGACGTGCCGTCCTCCATCAGCGACTACGGCGCCGGCGTGTTCGCGGTCGTCAACGCCGGAGGCGGTGCCATGGCGGTCAGCTTCCAGTACGGCCCCACCGCCAGCTACGGCTTCGAGACGGCGCCGATCCTGGCCGCCGGGACCGGCAACCAACCGGAGGGTGCGTCGGTGTACGGCACGCCCGGCACCGCAGTCCACTACCGCGCGATCGCGCGCACCGGGTCCGGGCTGGTGTTCGCGGGTCAGGATCGCGTCGCGTCCCTGACGGTCCCGGCGCCCGGCGCGCCGACGATCACCGTGGGGACGCCGGTGGTGACCCAGACCACGATCGACCTGCCGTACACGGCGACGGTCGCGCCGCCCGCCGGCTCCAGGAAGACCTCCAGCGGCGCGGTGCTCATCGCGCGCATCCCGCCGTCGTCGTTCCAGGGCTACGCCGACCTCGACGTGATCGCCGCCGACGGTCAGCCGCACACCGGGACGTTCCACGTGGCGCATCTGGCGCCCGGGACGACCGTCGAGCTCATCCCGGCCGCCTCGGACGTCGCCAACAGCCGGTCGGGGCTGGTCGCGCCCATGCTGGTGACGACCGCCGCGGCCGACGCGAGTGGAGGTGGCGGTGGCGGCGTGAGCCCGGCGCCGATCGAGGCGCCGCCGGTGGTCGTGCCGGGCCCGCTCCCGCCGGCCAAGCCGCCGGTCAAGGTCTCGCCGCTCGGCAAGGTGACCGTCGCGGCGCCCCGCCGCGCGACGCTGCGCAAGGGCCGCTGGACCGCGAGCGTCGCCTGCCGGCAGGCGTGCCGCCTCACCGCCACGCTGACCTCCGGGACCGTCGTGCTCGCACGCGCATCCGGGAAGCGCACGACCAAGGGCACGCTGAAGTTGAAGTTCAAGGCCACGTCAACCGGAGCCAAGCGGCTCGCCCGCAGCGGGAAGACCAAGCTCGCGCTGACCGTGACCGCGACCGATGCTCTCGGCCTCAAGCTCGGCACCGCCAAGCGCGCGCTGACGTTCCGCTGAGCACGACGCGGGACTTCCCAGGACGGTCACCGCGCGCTCACAACTCGGATACATCGAGAGGCCGCGACGCTTGTTGGGTTGCGGGCCATGACCACACGCCATCTCCCCGCCCTGCTGGCCCTGGCGGCCGCCGCGCTTGCGGCCGCCCCGGCAGCGCACGCGGCCGCGCCCAACTCGCCGGCGGCGAGCCTCGTCGGCCGCGCGATCCTGCCCGCCGACGCCACCGCTCCCGCGCCGTTTCCCGGCGTCGTCAACACCGACCCGGCCCCCGCACCCGGCGCGACCCAGCCGGTCGGCGGCTTCTCGGCGCTGATCGACGCCGGCAAGAAGTCCACCTACTGGGCCATGCCCGACAACGGCTTCGGCAGCAAGGCCAACTCGCGGTCGTTCCTGCTGCGGCTCTACAAGGTCAACGCGGACTTCAAGACCAAGGCGGGTGGCAAGGGCGGCGGGGTCAAGATCCTCGACACGATCACCCTGCGCGACCCCAACCACAAGATCCCGTTCGCGATCGTCAACGGCGCCACCAAGGACCGGCTGCTGACCGGCGGCGACTTCGACATCGAGTCCGTCCGCCAGGTCAAGAACGGTGACTTCTGGTTCGGCGAGGAGTTCGGCCCCTTCCTGGTGCACACCGACGCGACCGGCAAGGTCCTCGACGCGCCGATCCCGACGCCCGACGTCAAGTCCCCGGACTACCCCGCCGACTACCCCGCGCCCGTCGCCGGTCCGGCGAACCTCAACAGCTCCTCGGGCTTCGAGGGCATGGCGCTCTCGCAGGACGGCAGCAAGCTCTACCCGACGCTCGAAGGCGCCGTGACGGGCGACGACCCGCAGGTGCGCCGGATGTACGAGTTCGACCTCAAGCAGAAGGCCTACACGTCGGTCCGCCGGAGCTACCGCGTGGGCACGCCCGGTGACGCCGCCACCAACGGCTACTCGGTGTCGGACCTCGTCAGCCTCGACGCCACCCACCTGCTGGCGCTCGAGCGCGACAACAACCAGGGCGTCACCGCCGCCTGGAAGCGCGCGTTCGTCGTCGACCTCGGCCAGGCCAACGCCGACGGCACGCTGGCCAAGCGCCAGACGCTCGACCTGCTGAACGTCGCCGACAAGGACGGCATCTCCGCGGGCACGCAGCGCCCCGGCGACGTCGGCCTGGGCGACCCGTTCTCGTTCCCCTACCAGACGGTCGAGGCGATCCTGCCGGTGAGCGGCGACCGCGTCGCGGTCGTCAACGACACCAACTTCGGGTCGACCGGCCGCAACCCGTCCCTGCCCGACTACTCGGACTTCATCCAGGTCCGCGTGCCCGACCTGCACGCGCCCGTCCTGTCCAACCAGACCTACGCGATCATCGGCGACACACCCTACGGCGCGGCCCAGCTGGCGAACTTCCCCAACGACATCAAGACGATCAACGCGGATCCCGACGTCGCGCGGGTGATGCACGTCGGCGACATCAAGGACGGCTCCTCGCGCTGCGACACGAGCTACTTCCAGCAGATCCGCAGCGCGTTCGACGCGTTCGCCGACCCGCTGGTCTACACGCCGGGCGACAACGAGTGGACCGACTGCCACCGCGCCAACAACGGCGGCTACCAGCCTGACGAGCGGCTGAGCACGGTGCGGTCGATCTTCTTCAACCAGCCCGGCCACACCATGGGCGCCGACAAGGCGGTCGCCCACCAGACCGCCCCGTACGTCGAGAACGTCCTGTGGAAGGACGCGAGCACGGTGTTCGGCACCGTCAACGTGCCGGGATCCAACAACGACCTGGTCCCGTGGTTCGACGCCGCCGAGACCGACGCCCAGCGTCAGGCGCAGCTGCAGGAGTACGCCGGGCGCCTGGTCGCCGACATGCGCTGGGTCGACCAGATCTTCGACGTGGCCGAGCAGAATCACGCCAAGGCCGTCGTCGTGGGGATCCAGGCCGACATGTGGGACCCCGCCGCGATCGCGGCCGACCAGGTGTCGGGCTTCAAGCCGTTCGTGGCCAAGCTCGCCGAGCGCGCGCGACGCTTCCACCTGCCGGTGCTCCTGATCAACGGCGACTCGCACCTCTATGAGACGGACTTCCCGCTGGCCGACCCGGACGCGACCAACAGCAAGATCTACGGGATCAAGTCCAAGGTGACCAACCTGCAGCGGCTGACGGTGCAGGGCTCGACCAACCAGCCGCATGAGTGGCTGAAGCTGCGGATCGACCCCAACACGCCGACCGTCTTCAGCTGGCAGAACATGCCGTTCGGGGGGTAGGGCGCGGAGGCTGGTCCCGCCGGTCTGCGAGCACGAGAGCACGGAGGCTCTCGTGGTCCTCGGAGCAGGCGGGGCAACCGCGCAGGTGGGCGGCGAGGGCGGGCATGACCCGCTCGGCGTCGCCCACCAGCACCGCGCGGTCGACGTAGGCGTCGACGCGCGCTCGACCGCCAGCAGCGGCACTCCTCGCCTCAACGCTCTCGCCACCCCATCTCCTCTCGATCGTCAACAAACCCATCCTGTTGCAACGACCGAGTGAGAGCGCCGGGGTCCGGCGACCCGGACCTGCAGGACCGCGACCGCACCGGCCGGGTCGGCATCGAGCGTCCCGCCGACGTTCCCGTGATCGGCGAACGCGCGGAGGGTGGCCCGGGGCATGGTGTTGATCACGCCTGGTGCGATGACCGACTCGACGTAGCGCACGTCGGAGTAGGCCGGGTCCTTGGTCGCGGTGCTGGCCCAGAGTGGGCGTTGCCGACGAGCGCCGACTGCGCTGAGCCGTTGCCAGCGCCCGTCGGCGAACCGCTCCCGGTACCGGCCCTTAGCGGCGCGGGTCTAAGAGGACCTTGAGCGTGTCGCTCGCGCGCGCGCCTCAGGTACGGTCGTGCCGTGGAGATCTTGATCGGACTCGACGTCGGCACGACGGGCGTCCGCGCCCTGGCCATCGACGCGGCCTCGGGATCGTTCGTGCGGCAGTCGGTGGCCGAGTACGACATCCTCACGCCGAAGCCGGGCTGGACGGAGCAGGATCCCGGCGCGTGGGGGAGGGCGAGCATGCGGGTCCTCGCCGAGATCGCCGACGGGATCGACGGGCAGGTCGTCGGACTCGGCCTCGCCGGCCAGATGCACGGCTCGGTGTTCCTGGACGCGGCGGACCGCCCGATCCGGCCGGCGCTGCTCTGGAACGACCAGCGGACCGGGCGCCAGTGCGAGGAGATCGTGGACCGCATCGGCGCCGCCGAGCTCGTGCGCGCAACCGGCAACCCGGCCCTCACCGGGTTCCAGGCGCCCAAGATCCTGTGGCTGCGCGACGAGGAGCCCGACCACTACGCGCAGGTCGCCTCGGTGCTGCTGCCCAAGGACTACGTGCGCCTCCTGCTCACCGGCGACCGGGCCACCGACGCCTCCGACGCCTCGGGCACGCTGCTGCTCGACATCGCGCGCCGCGCCTGGTCGACCGAGGTGCTCGAAGCGCTGGAAATCCCGGAGCAGTGGCTTCCGACCGTCTACGAGGGCCCGGAGGCGACCGGCGTGCTCCGCGACGACGTCGCTGCCGAGCTGGGCCTGCCGGCCGGGCTGCCGGTCGCCGCAGGCGGCGGCGACAACGCCGCGGCGGCGTTCGGCGTCGGCGTCGCCACGCAGGGCCAGCTGAGCTCGTCGATCGGGACCAGTGGCGTGCTGTTCGCGCCCACCGACGGCTTCGCGCCCGACCCGTCCGGCCGCGTGCACGCCTTCTGCCACGCGCTGCCCGGGGCGTTCCACCTGATGGCCGTGACGCTGTCGGCGGGCGGCTCGCTGCGCTGGTGGCGCTCGGTCTGCGGCGACGTCTCGTTCGACGACCTCGTCGCCGAGGCCGAGACCGCGCCGCCCGGCTCCGAGGGCCTGGTCTTCCTCCCGTACCTCACCGGTGAGCGCACGCCGCACCTCGACGCGCGCGCCCGCGGGGCGTTCGTCGGACTCACCGTCCGCCACGACCGCGCGGCGATGACGCGCGCGGTGATGGAGGGCGTCGTGCTCGCGATGCGCGACGGGTTGGAGATCATCCGCGGGCTCGGCGTCGAGGTCGAGCAGGTCCGGCTCGTGGGCGGCGGCGCGCGCTCGCGCCTCTGGCGCCAGCTCCAGGCCGACGTCTTCGGCGTCCCCGTGCACCGGACGTCGGCCGACGAGGGTCCCGCGTACGGCGCCGCGCTGCTCGGCGGCGTCGCGGCGGGGGTGTACGCGACCCCCGCCGAGGCGCTCGCCCGCGTCCAGGAGCGCGAGGACGTCGTCGACCCGGATCGCTCGGCGGTCGCACGCTACGAGGAGCTGCACGCCATCTACGGCCCGCTCTACCAGGCGATGCGCGGCGGCATGCTGTCGCTCGCCGACTTCGCCGACGCCACCGCCGACCCCGCCGCCCTGCGGCGGCGCTGACGGGTCACGCGGCCGGCACGCCGCCCGCCCGCCGCCGGGCCTCGACCTCGTCCAGGGTCGGCGGCGACGCGCCGGCGCGCTCGCAGGTCATCGACGCCACCAGCGCGCCGTAGGCCGCGGCGTCGGCGGCGGCGTCGAGGTCCATGCCGCCGGAGCGCAGCCGCGAGGCCGCGAGGAACCCGCCGGAGAACGCGTCCCCGGCGCCGATCGTGTCGACCACCCGCGCCGGCGGGACGTCCACCACGCGCTCGCCGGCGGCGGTCATGACCACCACGCCGTCGGCGCCGCGCGTCAGCAGCACGACCGCCGGGCCGCGCGCGAGAAGGCCGCGGGCCGCGTCCTCCGCCGCCTGCCCGGGGCACAGCCAGGCGAGGTCCTCGTCGGAGACCTTGACGATCGTCGTGAGGGCGAGCACGCGGTCGAGGCGATCGCGGTAGCCCTGCTCATGGGTGATCGCGGCCGGGCGCACGTTGGGGTCGAGGACGACGAGCGCCCGGGGCGCGAGCCGGGCGGTGACGGCCTCCAGCGCCTCGGCCATCGGCTCGAAGACCAGGCCGAGCGTGCCGACGTGCAGGACGTCGACGCCGTCGGGGATCGCGGCCAGCGCCGCGTCCGGCCGCAGGCTCGCCGACGCGGTGCCGTCGCCCCAGAATCCGTAGCGCGCGCCGCCCGCCGCGCCGAGGTCGGCGAGGGCGAGCGTCGACGGCAGCGCCGTCTCGACGATCGCGTCGGGCGCGACCCCGTCGTCGGCCAGGTGCTGCCGGAGCGTCCGGCCGAAGCCGTCGTCTGACACCGCGCCGAGATAGGCGACCGGCCGGCGCAGGCGCCCGAGCGTGCGCGCGGTGTTGAACGGCCCGCCGCCGGGGCGCCCACGCACCTCGCCGCCCTCGAGCCAGAGGTCGAAGAGCGCCTCGCCCGCGACCAGCGTGCGGCCCTGATCGCTCATGTTCCCTCGCCCATCGCCGGTCGATCCATGCTGAGCATCTCCACGGTCGTGTACCGTCGCATGAGCGTGACGACGACGGCGAAAGGGCACCGTGCTCCGGTCACTTGGTGACCTCGTCGCGCGCGGCACGCGCTCCGGCGTCTACGCCTACGGGCGCGACGCGGTCATCAAGGTCCCCGACCGCGACACGCCGGAGCAGTGGATCGTCGCCGAGGCGCGGTACGCCGACGCCGTCCGCGCCGCCGGCGCGCCCGCCCCACGGCTGCTCGAGGTCCAGCAGGTCCGCGGCCGCGCGGCCAGCGTCTGGGAGTGGGTGAGGGGCCCGAGGGTGTGGGAGGAGATCCTCGCCGCCCCGGCGCGCGCGGCGTCCTACGGCCGGCTGCTCGCCGACCTCGAGCTCGAGCTCTTCGCGCTCGTCCCGCCGATCGTGCTGCCCAGCCAGCGCGATCGGCTCGTCAACAAGATCCGCCGCTCCGCGCTGGCGATCGACCCGGCCCTCGGTGAGGCGCTCGACCGCCTGCCCGCGCCCAGCGGCCCGCTGCGCCTGTGCCACGGAGACCTCCATCCCGGGAACGTGATCCTGTCGCCCGCCGGCCCGGTCGTCATCGACTGGTTCGACGCCTCCCGCGGCGACCGTGCCGCCGAGGTCGCCCGCTCCAGGCTGCTCCTGCGTGGGGCGGCCGGCGGCGACCTGCCGTCGCACCTGCCGGGAGCGACGCGCCCGATGCTCGCCGCGCTGGCCGACGGCTACCTGGGGCGCATCCAGGCGCAGCTCGACTTCACCGACGACGAGCTGCGGCGCTGGGAGGCGGTCGAGATCGTCGCCCAGATGGCCGAGCACGTCCCCCAGCCGGCCATCAAGGCGGTGTGAGGAAGCGGTGCACATGCCATCCACGATCTCGTCGGCGTCAGGCCTCAGACCGGCCTGAGCTCGACCGCGGCGCGCAGATCGGCGAAGACCCCGGGCGCCGCGGCCACGATCAGGTCGTCGTTCTCGGGACAGGGCAGCTCGGTCACCGCGCCCGCCTCGGCGGCGATGTGCGCGCCCGCCGAGTAGTCCCAGATCTTGATGTCGCGCTCGTAATAGCCGTCGGCCCGCGCGCAGGCGACCCAGCACAGCTCGAGCGCCGACGAGCCGAAGCAGCGGACGTCGCGGGCCAGCGGCAGCAGGCGCTGGGCGACCTCGCCCTGCCGCGCGCGAAGGCCGGCGCGGTAGGAGAAGCCAGTGACGGCCAGCGCGTCGGCGAGGCGGTCGCACGAGGAGACGGTGATCGCAGCGCCGTTGCAGCGTGCGCCACCGTCGCGGTGCGCCGAGAACAGCTCGTCGCGCAGCACGTCGATCACGGCGCCGGCGACCACCTCGCCGTCGACCGCGGCGGCGACGCTGACGGCGAACAGCGGCACGCCGTAGAGGAAGTTGACCGTTCCGTCCAGCGGATCGACGACCCACTGCAGGCGGGCGTGCGGAGCCGTCCCGCCACCCTCCTCGGCCAGCAGCCCGGCGTTGGGCGTCGCGTCCATCAGCTGCTCGCCGACGAGCCGCTCGGCGTCCAGGTCGGTCTGGGTGACGACGTCGGTCGGCGACGACTTCCGGGCCACCGCGCGCGCCTTGCCGTAGCCCTCGGCGACGACGGCCGCGCCGGCCTGAGCGGCGGCGGAGGCGATGCGCTCGAGCGTGGGCGCGCTCGGGAGACCGTCCGGATCAGACACGCCGCACGTCGATGCCGTGCCCGGTCAGGATCTCGACCGAGTCGTCGTCGGCGCGCGTGTCGGTCACCAGCACGTCGATCTCGTCCAGCGCGGCGTAGCTGTACATCTGCCCGTTGCCGAACTTGGTCTGGTCGACGATCGCCACGACCCGCCGAGCGCGCTCGAGCATCGCGCGCTTCGTCGCCTGCTCCTCGCGGTAGGGCGTCGTCAGCCCGCGCCGGAAGGACAGGCCGTCGCAGCTGATGAACAGCACGTCGACGGCCATCGTCTCCAGCGTCGCCCTCGCGGTCACGTCGACCATGGCGTACGTGTTGGTCCGCACCGCGCCGCCCAGGACGGTCAGGTCCTTCTGGCCGCGCCGGGCCAGCGTGAGCGCGCTGACCAGCGAGTTGGTGACGACGTGGACGTCGCGGTCGACCGGCAGGACCTCGGCGAGGCGCTGGCCGGTGGAGCCCGAGTCGATGATGATCGAGCCGCGCTGCGGCACCTCGGCCACGGCCGCCGTGGCGATGCGGAGCTTCTCCTCGGCGCTGACCATGTCACGCGCCTCGACCATGGGCTCGTGGGTGGCGTGCTCGATCGGGACGGCGCCGCCGTGGACGCGGCGCACCATCCGCCGCTCCTGCATGTCGGACAGATCGCGCCGGATGGTCTCGGTCGTGACCGCGAAGCGGCGGGCGAGGTCGGACACCTCGACCGACCCGTCGCGCAGGGCCAACATGTAGATCTCGCGCTGGCGGTCGTGCTGCAGGCGCGGTGAGATCGAGCTCGGGTCGGTGGCCATCACGCCTTTCCCGCGCCGAGCCGGCCGCCGGCGGCGGCGATCGCCGCGAGGGGTCCGTGCTGCGCGACGCGCTCGTAGGCGGTGGAGAACGCAGCGCGGAAGCGGGGCGCGTCGCGCAGCTCGGGGCCGAAGACCTCGGCGTAGTCCAGGAACGCCACGGGGTCGGCGAGCGCCGCGGCGCCGTAGCGGCGCGCGAGGTCGCCGCTGGCGTCGAAGGACTGCTCGGAGGCCTCGACGACCCCGAGGTACCGCGCCCACCCGGCGAGCGCCGTGGCGCCGCGGTCGATCGGCCCGCCGCGCTCCAGCTGGGCGGCGATCGTCGGGAGCAGGAAGGTGGGGAACTTGGCGCTGCCGTCGATGCAGAGCCGAGCGATCTGGTCCCGCACGCCGGTGTTCTGGAAGCGCTCGAGCACGGAGGCGACGTACTCCTCGCGGGGATGGCCGGGGATCTCGGCGAGCGTGGGCACCGCCTCGCGCAGCAGGAGGTCCTCGACGAACGTGCGCACCGGCGGCGTCGCCATCGCCTCGTCCACGTAGACGATCCCCTCGAGCGCGCACAGGTAGGCCATGCTCGAGTGCCCCGCGTTGAGCATCCGCAGCTTGTAGAGCTCCCAGTCGTGGACGCGGTCGGTGAACAGCGCGCCGTCGTCCTCCCAGCTGGGCCGCCCGGCGGCGAACGCATCCTCGACGACCCACTGCCGGAAAGCCTCGGCGACGACCGGCCAGCCGTCGTCGATGCCGCGGATGTCGCGCAGCCACGCCCGGTCGGCGTCGGAGGTCATGGGCGTGATGCGGTCGACCATCGAGTTGGGGAACGTGCAGTGCTCCTGGATCCAGGGGCTCAGGCCACCGCCGACGCGCTCCGCGGCCGCGAGCGCGGCCCGGCGCGCGACCGCGCCGTTGCCCGGCAGATTGTCGCAGCTCAGGATCGTCAAGGGGCCTGCCTCGCGGGCGCGCCGGACGGCGAGCGCCGCCGCGATGCGGTCGAAGGCCGTCGGCCGGCCGTCGACGGGCTCCCCGTAGCCGGCCTCGGTGATCGTCAGCGAGAGGATCGCCGTACTGGGCGCGGCGACGAGCTCGGTCACGGGGTCGTCGCGGCCCGGAGGCGCGTGCACGTACCCGATGATCGATCCGATGACCTCCACGGCCGGCTCGCCGGGGCCGCGTTCGACCAAGGTGTACAGGTTGTCCTGGCGCTCGAGGACGTCCCGCATGCTGGCGTCCTGCGGCGTCAGGCCGAGGCCGACGATGCCCCAGTCGCCGCCGGCGGCGGCGACGCGATGGGTGTACAGCGCGAGGTGGGCGCGGTGGAAACCACCTACTCCCACATGCACGATGCCCGGTCGCAAGCGGGTCCGATCGTAGTCGGGCACGGGCGTGCCATCGTGGGCGATGGCGCCGAGATGCGCTTGGTTGACGCTGATGGGAGCTCGAGTAGTGGCCACGGCATCGGCGAGCATAACGCCCGACCGCACATCAAGCCAACCCCAATGTCTGTGCCTACGGGGACGAATGATCCGTTTGGGCTTGACATCCAACATGAACGCAGGGCATAGTCCGCCATAGCGGAGAGAGACCCTCTCTCCGCTGCCCACAGGAGGGAGTGCAACCATGAGACGTACCTCGACCCGCACCTGGTCACGTGCCGGGTGCACGTTGGCGGTGCTGGCGACGTTCGGCGCGATCGGGGCCGGTTGCGGCAGCTCGGACAGCGGCGGCGGCTCGTCGAGCAAGTCGAAGACGATCAACGTCGCGATCGTCGACAACCCGCAGATGAAGGACATCGCCAAGCTCACGCCGTCGCTCTTCACGGCCAAGAGCGGCATCAAGGTCAACTACACCGTGCTCGACGAGGGCACGCTGCGCGAGGTCACGACCCGCGACGTCGCGGCGGGCGGCAAGCAGTTCGACGTGACGATGATCGGCATGTACGAGGCGCCGCAGTTCGGCAAGAACGGGCAGCTCACCGACCTCACCCCCCAGGCGACGGCTGACAAGGCCTACGACATGGCCGACCTCATCCCCTCGGTCAAGAACGGGTTGTCGGCCGACGGCAAGCTGTACGCCTCGCCGTTCTACGCCGAGTCGTCCTTCCTGATGTACCGCAAGGACCTGCTCAAGAACGCGGGCATCACGATGCCCGAGCATCCGACGTGGGCGCAGGTGGCCGACGCCGCGCACAAGCTCAACAAGCCCAACATGGCCGGGATCTGCCTCCGCGGCAAGCCGGGCTGGGGCGATCTCGGCGCGGCACTGACGACCGTCCTCAACACCATGGGCGCGACCTGGTGGTCCGCCAAGCCCGACGGCTCGGTCGACCAGGCGCAGGTCAACAGCCCGGCGTTCAAGCAGGCGCTGAGCTTCTACGTCGATCTGGTCAAGAGCGCCGGTGAGAAGGACGCCGCCAACTCGAGCTTCAACGAGTGCCTGTCGCAGTACAAGGACGGCAAGGTCGCGATGTGGTACGACGCCACCGTGGCGGCCGGACTGCTCGAAGCCAGCGACAGCCCCGTGAAGGGCAAGAACGGCTACGCCTTCGCGCCGACCGACAAGACGGACTCGTCGGGCTGGCTGTGGAGCTGGGCGCTGGCGATCCCCAAGACCACCAGCAAGTCCGACCTCGCCTGGAAGTACGTCTCCTGGGCGACCGGCCCGCAGTACATCAAGGAGGCCGGGTCCAAGATCGACGGCGGCTGGGCGGCGATCCCGCCAGGCACGCGCAAGTCGACCTACGCGATTCCGGAGTACAAGAAGGCGGCCTCGGCGTTCGCCCCGACGACGCTGGACGCGATGGCGGCCGCGCCGATCGACAACCCGGGGACGACCAAGCGTCCCGGCCTGCCCGGGGTGCAGTACGTCGGCATCCCCGAGTTCCAGGACGTCGGCAACCAGTGCACCCAGCAGTTCTCGAGCGTGATCGCCGGGAGGACGAACATCGACTCGGCGCTGAAGAACTGCCAGGACATCGCCTCGCAGGTCGGGCAGTAGCCGGCCGCGAACCGCAAGAGACCATCCACCGACGACCGACGACCTCCTCGTGGCCCAAGAAACCGCAGACGCCCTTCGCGTGACGCCCGGACCGGTGAAGACCGGCCGGTCGGTGAGCGCGTCGTGGCGTCTGCGGCTGCCGTTGATGCCCGCCCTCGTGTTCGTGGTCCTGCTCACGCAGGTCCCGTTCGTGATGAGCATCTACTACAGCCTCACGGACTGGAAGGTCGTCCCGCCGGGGCCGCGCGAGTTCATCGGCCTCGACAACTACCAGAAGCTCCTCCACGACCACTTCTTCGGCAACGCCGCCTGGGTCAGCGTCGAGATGACGGTGGCCTCGGTGCTCGGCTCGCTGGTCCTCGGCACGGCCTTCGCGCTGCTGCTGGACCGTAAGTTCTTCGGCCGCAGCGTCATCCGGACGCTGCTCATCACGCCGTTTCTGATGATGCCGGTGGTGGTCGGGCTCGTCTGGAAGAACCAGATGTTCAGCGGCCTGTACGGCGTCGTGAACTGGGTCATCGAGAAGCTCGGCGGCACGCCCGTGGAGTTCGTGTCGCGCTACCCGCTGCTTTCCATCATCATCGTGCTGATCTGGCAGTGGACGCCGTTCATGATGTTGATCATGCTGGCGGGCCTGCAGAGCCAGCCGTCCGACGTGCTGGAGGCGGCCAAGGTCGACGGCGCGACGCCGGTCGGCATCTTCCGCCAGCTGACGCTGTCGCACCTGCGGCCCTACATGGAGCTCGGCATCCTGCTGGGGACCATCTACCTGATCCAGGTCTTCGACCAGGTGGCGGTCATGACCGGTGGCGGGCCCGGATCGACCAACCTGCCCTACTTCGTCTTCGAGCGCTCGATCGGCGGCGGGTGGGCGTTCGGGCGGGCCTCGTCCTACAGCATCGTCGTGGTCGTCGCGTCGATCATCATCGCAACCGTCGCGCTGCGGGTCTTGTCCCAGCTGCTGCGCGGGGAGGAGTCGGCATGAACGACGAGCGCGCCGTGGTCGGCGAGCGCCGCTGGGTCAACGCGGTCTTCGGGCTGATGGCCTGGGTGCTCGGGCTGATCTTCTTCTTCCCCGTGTTCTGGATGGTGTTGAACTCGTTCAAGACCGAGGCCGACGCCAACACGAGCCCGAAGCTCTTCTTCGACCCGACGCTCGACCGCTACCGCGACGTCACCGAGAGCGCCGGAGGCGTGCTGTCCTTCAGCCAGGCGTTCACGAACTCGGCGGTCATCGTCCTCGTCTCGACGCTGATCGTCCTGGCGCTGGCGATCCCGGCGGCCTACGCGCTGGCGATCCGGCCGGTGCACAAGTGGCGCGACGTCCTGTTCTTCTTCATCTCGACGAAGTTCCTGCCGGTCGTCGCGTCGATCCTGCCGCTGTGGATCCTCGCCCGGAACTTCGGGTTGCTGAACACCCGCACGGTGCTCGTGATCCTCTACACCGGGATGAACCTGCCGCTGGCGGTGTGGATGCTGCGGTCGTTCTTCCAGGAGATCCCGCGCGAGCTCATCGAGGCCGCGGAGATCGACGGCGCCAACCTGCGCGGGCAGCTGACGTCGATCATCCTGCCGATGGCCGCCCCGGGCATCGCGGCGACGGCGCTGCTGTGCGTCGTCTTCGCCTGGAACGAGTTCTTCTACGCCGTCCAGCTCAACCCCGTCTCGGGCTCGACCGTGCCGATCTGGGTCACCAGCAACGTCAGCACGCGAGGCGACTTCCTGGCCAAGCTGTCGGCCGCCTCGGTGCTGGCGTGCCTGCCGGTCGTGATCGCCGGCTGGCTGGCCCAGAAGCGCATGATCCGTGGACTGGCGATGGGCGCCATCAAGTGAGGACACCATGACGACCGTGACGTACGACGCAGCGACGCGCATCTACCCGGGCACCGACACGCCCGCCGTGGACCGCCTCGACCTCGAGATCGGCGACGGCGAGCTGCTCGTGCTCGTCGGCCCGTCGGGATCGGGCAAGTCGACGGCGCTGCGGATGCTCGCCGGCCTGGAGCCGCTCGACGCCGGCGCGATCCGGATCGGCGAGCGCGACGTCAGCGACGTCCGCCCGCGCGATCGCGACATCGCCATGGTCTTCCAGAACTACGCGCTCTACCCGCAGCTCTCCGTCGCCGACAACATGGGCTTCGCGCTCAAGCAGCAGGGCGTCCCGAAGGCGGAGCGCGCCGAGCGCGTGCGCGAGACGGCCCGGATCCTGGATCTGACGCCGTACCTGGACCGCAAGCCCAAGCACCTCTCGGGCGGCCAGCGCCAGCGCGTCGCCATGGGCCGCGCGATCGTGCGCCGCCCCGCCGTGTACCTGATGGACGAGCCGCTCTCCAACCTCGACGCCAAGCTGCGCGTGCAGACGCGCACCGAGGTCGTCGAGATGCAGGACCGGCTCGGCGTGACGACGGTGTACGTCACCCACGACCAGGTCGAGGCCATGACGATGGGTGATCGCGTGGCGGTCCTCAAGGACGGCGTCCTGCAGCAGTGCGCGGCCCCGAGCGAGCTCTACCACCGGCCGGTCAACCTCTTCGTCGCGGGCTTCATCGGCTCGCCGGCGATGAACCAGATCCTCGTCGACAACCGGCGCCCGCTGCAGGTCGCCGACTGCGAGGTCGAGCTCGACGGGCCGGCCGACGTCAGGCTCGACGGTGGGGAGGGAACGCTGACGCTCGGACTGCGCCCCGAGGCGCTGCGCGTCGGAGACGGTCCGCTGCGCGCGCGCATCCGGACCGTGGAGGACCTCGGATCCGAGGTGTTCGTGCACGTCGCGCTCGAGCACCGCGGCGCGAACCTCGCCCTGGTCTCCAAGATGCCGGCGCCGTTCACCGGCCGCGCCGGCGACGACGTCGGCCTGCAGATCGTCGGCACGACCTACCTCTTCGCCGACGACGGCTCCGCCCTGGGCTCCGGCACCGGCCGCCTCCAAGCCGGCGAGCCCTCGAGCGCCGGGCGCTCGCAGTGAGGGGCCGCGGGCGACGCCGTGGTTTCACGCGGGCCGGTGCGGGACCCGCCGCTCGGGCGGCGAATGCCGCGTGCTCCCATTGGGGCTTGCGAGCTGGCGCTCGAGCTCGGTGAACGCATTGATGAGGTCCATGGCCTCGAAGGCCCGGTTGCGCTTGCCGACGGTGGTCTGCTTGAGCACGCCGGCCTTGACCAGGCCGGGCATCGCTTCGTTGACGGCTTGGACGCTGCGGCCGATGAGCGCAGCCGCACTTCGCACCGTGATGACCGGCGCGCCGGGCAGCTCGTTGAGGAGGCGATCGGTGGCCGAGTTCGCGCGCACGCGCCCGAGCGCCTCGCGCCAGTCCTTCTGTACCTCGGCGACACGGCGTTCGTAGGCCTCGGCGTCGTCGACGGCCCGTGTCGTCGCCGCAGCGAACAGCGCGATCCAACCGTCGATCCCGTCGCGCGCTTCCTCCCCGGTCGGCGCGCCGCGGTAGCGGGTCGCGGTCAGGCCGTTGATGTAGTCCTGTGACCACGTTGCGAGCGTCAACGAGACTGGTGGGACGACGAAGGGCGCGAGCCCGCGTCGGCGCAGGATCACGTGGATCAGCGCACGGCCGGTGCGCCCGTTGCCGTCGATGAACGGGTGGATCGTCTCGAACTGCGCGTGGGCCAGGGCGGCCTGAGCCACGGGCGGCAGCGCTTCGTCGTTGCAGAACGCGCAGAGGTCCTCCAGTAGCTCGGACACGCGCTCGTGCGGTGGGGGCACAAAAGCGGCTGAGCACGGGTCGTAGGAGCTGCCGCCAATCCAATTCTGCTCGTCCCGCAGTTGGCCGCCGTATTGCTCGATGCGCGTTCCGGCCAGTAGCCGTTGGTGGATGCCGCAGAGGTCTTCCACCGTGATCGCGGCCGCGGTGGTCAGCGACTCGACAGCCCATCGCATGGCCTCGATGTTGTTGAGAACCTCGGTCGCGGTGATGTCGGACGGGTCATCGCCCAGCCCTCGTGCGAGCTGCGCCTTGAGCAGTCGCCGTCCGCCGACCTCGAGGCCTTCGATCTTCGACGACGCGACGGCTTCGGCCCGGAGCAGCAGCCGTGCGACGCCTTCCGAGTCCGCCAGGCCGGTCGCTTGCCGGTTGAGACGCTCGATCGCACGCTCGGCGTCGGCAACGTCGGCGGCCGTCTCGCCGCTGAGCGAGAAGGATCGTCCGACGAGACGGTCGGGGACGTAGGCTTCGTAGATGCAGCCTTGGCGGGCTCGACGAGGTAGCCCGGACGACAGATTCGGCAGCCATGCAAGCTTGACGAGCTCCGGCACATGTTCAAGTCTAACATACAACCTTGATTATGGCGGAGCCGCGATCAAGGTTGCTTCCTACGACCGGAACCGGCGCAGCCGCAGGGCGTTGGCGACGACCGAGACGCTGGAGAGCGCCATCGCGGCGCCGGCGATCAGCGGGTTGAGCAGGCCGGCGGCGGCCAGCGGCAGGGCGGCGACGTTGTAGCCGAAGGCCCAGGCGAGGTTCTGCTTGATCGTGCGCAGCGTCGCGCGGCTGAGGCGGATGGCGTCGGCCGCCGAGCGCAGGTCGCCGGAGACGAGCGTGAGATCGGAGGCCTCGATGGCGACGTCGGTGCCCGTGCCGATCGCCAGGCCGAGGTCGGCCTGGGCGAGCGCCGGGGCGTCGTTGACGCCGTCGCCAACCATCGCCACCACATGGCCTTCGCTCTGCAGGCGCGCCACGACGGCGGCCTTGTCGGACGGCAGCACCTCGGCGATGACGTCGGCGATGCCGACCTCGGCGGCGACCGCGCGCGCCGTGGTCTCGTTGTCGCCGGTGAGCAGGATCGGGCGCAGTCCCAGGCCCTTCAGGCGCGCGATCGCCTCCGCGCTGGTGGGCTTGACGGTGTCGGCGACGGCCAGCACGGCGCGGACCTCGCCGTCCCAGGCGGCGAGCACGGCGGTGCGACCCAGCGTCTCCGCTGCGCGCTGGGCGGCGGCGAGCTCGGTCGGGGCGGTCAGGCTCCACTCGCGCATGAGCGACGGGCGGCCGACCTGGACGCCGTGGCCGTCGACCACGCCCTCGACACCCAAGCCCTCGCGGTTGGTGAAGGACTCGACCGCGGGCAGCGTGTCGAGCTCGTCGCACGCCGCCCGGGCGACGGCCTGGGCGATGGGGTGCTCGGAGGCGTCCTCCAGCGCACCGGCGATGCGCAGCACGTCGGCGCGGCTCGTGCCGTCGGCGAGCGTGACGTCGACCAGGCTCATCCGGCCGGTGGTGACGGTGCCGGTCTTGTCCAAGACGATGGTGTCGACCTTGCGGGTGGACTCCAGGACCTCCGGGCCCTTGATCAGCAGGCCGAGCTGGGCGCCGCGGCCGGTGCCGACCAGCAGCGCCGTCGGGGTGGCGAGCCCGAGTGCGCACGGGCAGGCGATGATGAGGACGGCGACCGCGGCGGTGAACGCGAAGCTCGTGCTCTCGCCCGCGCCGATCCAGAGCCCGAGCGTCGCGACCGACAGGCCGATGACGACCGGGACGAAGACGCCCGAGATGCGGTCGGCCAGTCGCTGGACGGGCGCCTTGCCCGTTTGCGCGTCGGTGACGAGCCGGGCGATCTGGGCCAGCGCGGTGTCGGCCCCGACCTTCGTCGCGCGGACGACGATGCGCCCGCCGGCGTTGACGCTCGCCCCGGCGACCTCGTCGCCCGGGCCCTTCTCGACGGGCACCGACTCGCCCGTCAGCAGCGACTGGTCCACGGCGCTCGTGCCCGCCTCCACCACGCCGTCGGTGGCCACCTTCTCCCCGGGGCGGACGACGAAGCGGTCGCCCGCGGCGAGCTGCTGGACGGGGATCCGGCGCTCGCCGCCGCCGGCATCGAGGACGGCGACGTCCTTGGCCCCGAGCTCCAGCAGCGCCTTCAGCGCGGCACCGGCGCGGCGCTTGGAGCGGGCCTCGAAGTAGCGGCCCGCCAGCAGGAACGTCGTGACGACCGCGGCGGTCTCGAGGTAGAGCTCGTCGCCACCGGACGCGGTGAAGCTCAAGCGCATGGTCATGCCCGTCATCCCGGCATCGCCGAGGAACAGGGCGTACATCGACCAGGTGAAGGCGGCCACGACGCCGAGGCTGATGAGCGTGTCCATGGTCGCGGCGCCGTGGCGCAGGTTGACCCACGCGGCTCGGTGAAACGGCCAGGCGCCCCAGACGACGACGGGCGTGGCGAGCTGCAGCGCCAGCCACTGCCAGTTGTCGAACTGCAACGCCGGGATCATCGACAGCAGCAGCACCGGCAGCGACAGGACCGCCGAGACGATCAGCCGCCGGCGCAGCGGCGCGGTCTCGTCGAGGTCCTCAACCGCGTCGCCGGCCGGGCCGGGTGCGCTCGACGGCAGCGTGGCGTCGTAGCCCGCGGCCTGGACGGTCGCGATCAGCTGCTCGGCGTCGACCGCGCCGGCGTCGAAGTCGACCGTCGCCTTCTCGGTGGCGTAGTTGACGGACGCCGTGACGCCGTCCAACTTGTTCAACTTGCGCTCGATGCGGTTGGCGCACGACGCGCAGGTCATCCCGGTGATCGGCAGCTCGACGCGATCGGTGAGCGCGGCCATCGCTACTGCACCTCCTGGGTGAACGCGACGGTGTGGATGCGGTCCTCGTGCTTGAACTGCAGGAAGAGCCGGTAGCGGCCGGCGGTCGGCAGCTCGGTCATGAACGAGATGCGGTCGCCGGGGGTCGCCTCGTCCTCGGGGTGGACGTGCAGGTAGGCGAGGTCGCCCGCGCGCAGCGCGACGAGGTGGCCGCGGGCCTCCAGGTAGGGCTGCAGGTCGTTGACGGCTCGACCGTCGCGCGTGACGGTGAAGGTGAGCTTGGTCATCTTGCCGGCGGCGGGGGCGCCGCTGATGGCGACGTCGTAGCCGTCGACGGTCGCGTGGGCGGCGGGCGCGGGCAGGGCGCCGTAGGCGGCGTCGCCGTCGACGAGCACGTCGGTGCCCAGGGTTGTCTTCTCGCCGTCCTCGGGCGTGAAGTCGGCGAAGACGCGGTAGGCGCCGGGAGCGGTGAAGCGCAGTGGCACGGTCCAGCTACCGTCGGCCTGCTGGGTCGGGTGCAGGTGCTGGTAGCCGGTCAGGTCGCGGCGCACGGCGATCAGGTGCAGGCGCTTGCCGTGCTCCAGCGCGAAGTCGCGGACGGTCGCGCCGTGGGCGTCGACGATCCGGAAGGTGTAGGCCTCGGTCCGGCCGGCGGGCAGCGTGGTGCGGTCGGCCACCAGTCGCAGCTTCGGATCGGCGACGGCCAGTCCGGGCGGCGGCGCGCTCGCGCCGCCGGCCTTCACGTCCGTCTCGGCGTGCCCGCCGGCGTCCGCCATGCCGTCCATGGCCGGGGCGGTGCCCGCGTTCTCGGCGGCGCGGGCGTCACCGCCCTTGGGGTCGATGGCCTTCCCGGCCACCATGGCGATGCCGAAGAGGGCGGCCAGCAGCGCGGCGAACGCTGCGACGCGTGACGAGGCGTTCATCACGACACCACGTGGTAGCCCGCTTCGGCGACCGCTGCGCGAACCGCGTGGTCGCTGACGTCGCCGAGGATGGTGAGACCGCCGCTGTGGAGATCGACCTGGACGTCCTGCGCGCCGTCGATCGCGGCGACCTCCTCGGACACGCTGGCCCTGCAGTGCTCGCAGGTCATGCCTTCGACGACGTACTGGTGGGTGGTGGGGGTCATGTGCTGCTCCTTCGTATACCAGGTGGGGGTAAGAAAGATACACCCCGGGGGTATTACGCGCACATCGCGATTCCTTATACCCCCCTATGGTATCTTCGCCCGGCGGACCACCGAAAGGACGGACATGACGACCGCGGAGCACGACGAGCACGCCGGGCACGGCGACCGGAACCTCAACCACACCGCCTTCTCGGCCACGGTGCACTGCCTGACCGGCTGCGCCATCGGCGAGATCCTGGGCCTGGCGCTGGGCACCGCGTTCGGCTGGTCCAATGGCGCGACGATCGCCCTGTCGATCGCGCTGGCGTTCTTCTTCGGGTACTCGCTGACCCTGCTGCCGCTGGTTCGGGCCGACCTGTCGCTGCGCCAGGCGCTGCCGCTCGCCTTCGCGTCCGACACGCTGAGCATCGCCACCATGGAGATCGTCGACTCGCTGATCGTGCTGGCCGTCCCCGGCGCGATGGACGCCGGGTTGGGGGACCTGCTGTTCTGGGGCTCTCTGGCCGGCGCGCTGTTCGTCGCCTTCTGGGCCGCGTTCCCCGTCAACCGCTGGCTGATCGCCCGCGGCAAGGGCCACGCCGTGGTCCACGCCTACCACTGAGCGGGCATGCTCCTCAGGACGAGTGGAGACATGAACAGTCGTTCAGCTAATGTGTCGTGGTATGGCACACGACGGCCCGCCCGAGCTCGACCGGCTCCTGGACGACCCCGACTACGCCGCGGCGGCAGCCGATGCGATGCAGGCGCTGTCGGCGCCGAGCCGGCTGCGGCTGCTCGCCCGTCTCCACGCAGGGCCCGCGTCGGTCGGCGAGCTGGCCGAGGCGGTGGACATGGAGGGCTCGGCGGTCTCCCACCAGCTGCGGCTCCTCCGTCACCTCGGCCTCGTGACGGGCCGGCGCGACGGACGCCAGGTCATCTACGAGCTCTACGACGACCACGTCGCCGAGCTGCTCGAGCAGGTCGTCGGGCACGTCGAGCACGTGCGCCTCGGGCTCCCCGGGCGCACGATGCCGGCCGCGGCCTCGTGAGCGCGCACGCGCACGACCACGACGGAGGCCACGGTCACTCCCACGGCCTGGTCGACGACTCCGTCAAGCGGTCACGCGCGGGCCTCCGGGCGGTGGCGATCAGCCTCGCCGTCCTGCTGACGACCGCGCTCATCCAGCTCGGCGTCTTCCTCGCGACCGGCAGCGTGGCGCTCCTGGCCGACCTGATCCACAACGCCGGCGACGCCCTCACCGCGCTGCCGCTGGGCATCGCCTTCCTCCTGCGCTCCCGCGTGGCCGAGAAGCGCGCCGGCTACTTCGTCGTCGCAGCGATCTTCATCAGTGCCGCGGTCGCCGCCGCCGAGTCGGTCGATCGCCTGATCCATCCCCGGCCCATCGACCACCTGGTGGCCCTGGCCCTCGCCGGGGTGGTCGGGTTCGCCGGCAACGAGATCGCCGCTCGCGTGCGGTTGCGAGCGGGACGGCGACTCGACAGCGCCGCGTTGATCGCCGACGGCAACCATGCGCGCACCGACGCGCTCGTCAGCCTCGCCGTCGTCGCCAGCGCGGCCGTCGTGGCGATCGGGCTCGACGTCGCCGACCCTCTGATCGGCCTCACCATCACCATGGTGATCCTCCGCATCACCTGGCAGTCGTGGCGCACCGTGTCGCGCAGCGACGCGGGCTGACCCGGCGGCCAGGCGTCACTGCTGGCGGGCGACGACGATGCGCTTGGTCTTCGAGAGCGCGGCCATGGTCTGCTTGTCGAGCGGGAGGTGGTCCAGCACGAGGTCGGACGGGGTGAGCGCCAGCCACTGGTCGAGCGAGACGTCGGCGTAGCGGTCGCTGGCGAACATCTCCAGGAAGCGCAGCGTGTCGCTGCCCGTGTTCTCGATGTAGTGGCCCATCGGGCGCTGGACGTAGCCGACGTCACCGGCTTGGTAGTCGAAGGTGCCGGCGGTGCCGCTGGCGGCGAAGACCGTCATGCGCGCCTTGCCGCTGATGTAGTACTGCCACTCGTCGGCGTTGGGGTGCCAGTGCAGCTCGCGCATGCCACCGGGATCGACCTCCACGAGCGCCGCCGCGATCGCGGTCGAGGCATGGAAGTTGGTCGAGTCGACGATCCGGACGCGTCCGCCGGGGCACTCGATCGGCTTCTGGGCGGTCAACTGGTACGCGAAGCTCTGCGGGACGGTGCCGGCGGGGGACTTGACCGTGTCCGCGGCGAGCGGGCCTGGGACCTTGGCGGGGAAGATGTAGCGGCTCTGCTCGATGTCGGACGGGATGCTCGCGAACGATTTCGCCGGCACGCCGAAGTTCTCACCCACCACGTCGCGCGGGGTGTGCGCGAACCAGTCGGTGAGCAGGAAGGTGTCGAACTCGTCGAAGTCGCCGTCGTTGAAGACCAACAAGAACTCACAGCCGTCCTTGAGGCCCTGGATCGAGTGCGGGATCCCTTCCGGGAAGAACCACAGGTCGCCCTCGCCGACGTCGGCGATGAAGTTGCGCCCATCGGCGTCGACGGCCGTGATCCGGGCGCTGCCGGCCAGCATCAGCGCCCACTCGGCCGAGTCGTGCCAGTGCAGCTCGCGGATCGCGCCGGGCTTCAGGCGCATGTCGACGCCGGCCATGGTCGTGGCGACCGGCAGCTCGCGCACGGTGACCTGGCGCGTCCAGCCGCCGGTGGTCATCTTCGTGTGCGCGTCGTCGAACGAGAACTTGAGATTGGGCAGATCGCCCGCGTCGGTGCTCGGCGGCGTGAGCAGGTCGGGGTTCTGCCGCTCGAGCGGCTCGTTGCGCGGGCCGAGGATCGTCGAGCCTTCGTCGCCGCGCTGCGGCTGCGGCGAGTCATTTGCGGCCTTCGCCAGGCGCGCGGTGCACGCTGACGCGGCGAGCACGGCCCCGCCGGCCAGGAGCCGTCGCCGGCTGATGTCGGACACCGTCAGCTCGCCTTCACGCCATCGCGGGGCAGGCTCGCACAGGGCATGGACACCTCGGCACGTGGGGGACACGACACGCGTCGCAAGGTGTCACCGACTCGGGCTCCCGCACGCTGACCCAGGGGCCAGGTCTGCGCTGTGCGACGGCCGGGGGTCCTGCGCCGGAGCGGCTCGCCGGCTTCGGCGCGCTCTCACCCGTTCGGGGTGATGTCCGCCGCGGCCGCGGCCGCCAACGTGAGCGCATGACCATGGCTCCGGTGCAGCTGCTCACGTTCGCCTTCGGCTCCGACGCGGTCTTCGAGGGGCAGATGCTCGGCGCGATCGAGCGGCTGGAGAGCGGCGGTGCGCTGCAGGTCCTCGAGGTGATCTTCGTGCGGCGCGACGCTGCCGACGGCGAGCTGTCGGCGTTCGCGCGCCGGGGCGGCACGGCGGGCGGGATCGCCGGCCCGGCCCTGGAGTTCCGTCTCGACGAGGGCGAGCGCCGGCAGTCCACCGAGCGTGCGCTGTCCGGCGTCGCCGGCGACGCCGTGCGCGAGCTCGGCGATCGGCTTGAGCCCGGCGGCGCCCTGGCCGCGGTCTTCGTCGAGCACCGCTGGCTCGCGGACGTCGCGCAGGCCACGGAGCGGACCGGCGGCGTCGCGCTGTCCTCCGACTTCGTCGATGCCGAGGCGCTGGCGCGCGAGCTGTCGGCCTGACCCGGCGCCGGGCCGCCGCTCAGGGCGCGCTGGCCAGCGCGGCACCGACGTCGAGGACGCCCGGGTGGGCGACCTTCCCGGCGAGGGCCGCATCGGGCTGGGTGGAGGAGAGGATCGCCGAGCGAAGCTGGCTATAGGAGAGGTGCGGGTCGCGGGAGCGGAGCATCGCGGCGGCCGCGGCGACGATGGGGGAGGCCATCGAGGTGCCGCTCAGCACCTTGTAGCCGGAGCCGAGATAGGTCGAGATGATGCTGTCGCCGGGGGCTCCGAGGTCGACGCTCTTGGTGCCGTAGTTGGAGAACGACGCCAACGCCCCGGTCGTGGTGACGGCGGCGACGGCGATGATGTTGCTGTCGGTCAGCGCGGCCGGGTACTCCGGCGCCGAGTCGTTGCTGGTGCCGTCGTTGCCGGCGGCGAACACGAGCAGGACGCCCTTGCTCTGGGCGTAGTCGACCGCGTCCGCGAGTGCGGTGGACTTCGACGACGACCCGAAGGAGCCGTTGACGATCTTGGCGCCCATCCGCACCGCGTAGTCGATCCCGGTCACGGCATCCGACGAGGAGCCCTTGCCTCGGGAGTTCATGAACTTCACGGGCATGACGGAGCCGGTCCAGCAGAGCCCCGAGATGCCCGTGCCGTTGTCGCCATGGCCGGCGATGATCCCGGAGACGTGGGTCCCGTGGCCTTCGTCGTCGACGCCGGAGTCGCGACCCTTGACGAGGTCGACGCCGTAGTAGTCGTCGACGTAGCCGTTGTGGTCGTCGTCGACGTCGTTGCCCGCGACCTCATGGGAGTTGTGCCAGATGTTGCCCGTGAGATCGGGATGGCTGTACTGGGCGCCCGTGTCGAGCACCGCGACCTTGGCGCAGGTCGTGCGAGCGGTCCAGGCGACCGGCGCGTTGACGGCACCTGCCCCGGTCGCTGCCAAGGCGTACTGCTCGGCATACAGCGGGTCGTCGGGCTCCGTCGACTTCTTGAGGTAGTAGTCGGGCTCGGCGTACCGCACGCCGCGCTGGCCGCGCAGGCGTCGCTGAAGGGCGCTCAGCGCGAGTCCCTTGGCGCGCACGCGCACGACGGTCCCGTCGATGTGCGACAGACGCCGCACCAACCGGCCGCCGGCCTGCTCGATGACGCGCTGCCGGGCCGGCGACGACACGCTGCCGTGGAACCCCACGACGAGCTGCCCGGGGACGGCGTCGGCGGACGCCGCGGCCGGAGCGGACGCGATCGCGCCCACGACGAGCCCGGCGACGACGGCGAGCGAAGTTGATGCAGATGGCATCGTCGGATCGAGTGTCGACCGCCCACCGAACCGGTGCATCACCTCAATGGGATGAGGCGGGCGCCATCACCCGGATCGGACGACGAGCGGCAGGGCACGAGCGCGCAAGACTGCAACCGTGGATGTCGAGACCGCCCGGGGCATCGCCTACTACAGCCACTACGACCGGCGCGACCGGTTCGGCGAGATGCTCGTCGAGCACGTGGCCCGGGTGGCCGCTGCCGTGCCGCCGTCCGCGTGCACCACCGCCTGGCTGCACGACGTGCTCGAGCACAGCGACACGGCCCCGGCGACCCTGCGTGACGAGGGCCTGACGGACCTCGAGGAGGAGGCGTTGGCGCTGCTCACGCGCGCGGCCGGCGAGCCCTTCGAGCTCCATATGCTGCGCATCGTGCACGCGTCGGGACCGGCCGGTGAACTTGCCCGCGCCGTCAAGCTCGCCGACCTCGACGACCACCTCGCACGCGCCGCGCGTGACCCTCTCGTGCTGGACCTGCCGCCTTACGCGTGGGCGCGGCGCCATCTCATGTGGTGTGCGCCGCCCCCGGCGGCGTCGAGGCAGGCGACGCGGATCCCGTCATAGAAGGCGCCCGGCCGAGCGCGCGCCGCGATGCGCACCACGAGACGCGGCGTCGGCTCGATCCGGGGCCTACATTTGGATACGATATCCAAATGTCCCAGCGCGTGACCTTCTCCCGGAACGTGACCCTGTCGTTGTCTCGGACCTGCGTGTCGCACTGCAAGTACTGCGCGTTCCAGACGCACCAGCCCCACCTCCACGAGCCTGAGTACGTCGAGCGCCTCATCGATCGCGCCGCCCGGCGCGGCGTCAAGGAGCTGCTGATCCTGACCGGGGACGAGCCCGGCCACCATCCCGGCGTCCGCAAGCTGCTGGCCGAGCTCGGCCACGGCGACTTCGTCGACTACGTGATCTGGGCGTGCCGGCGTGCCCTCGACCGTGGGCTGCTGCCGCACACGAACCTCGGCGCGCTGAGCCGCGAGGACCTCGGCCGGCTGCGGGAGGTCACCGCCTCCCAGGGGCTCATGCTCGAGTCGATCCGTCCGGACCTCGTCGCCCATCAGGGATCGCCCACCAAGGACCCGGCCCTCCGGCTCGCCACGATCCGCGCCGCCGGCGAGCTCCGGATCCCGTTCACGTCCGGGCTGCTGGTGGGCATCGGCGAGACGGCCGAGGATCGCATCGCCACGCTGGTCGCGCTCGCCGAGGCCCACGCCGAGCACGGCCATCTCCAGGAGGTGATCCTCCAGAACTTCGTCCCGCACCGCCGGTTCTACGGCGAGGAGCCGGCAGCGATCGCGACCGACGCCGCCGAGCGGTTCTGGCGCACCGGCGTGGGCGAGCACCCGGCGCTTCCCGCGCCCGCCTGGGCGACGCCGGTGACGATCGAGGAGATGGTCGACCTCGTCCGCGCGGCGCGGTCGCTGCTGCCCGACGTCGGGATCCAGGTGCCGCCGAACCTCGCCGACTGGTGGCCGGAGCTCATCGAGGCCGGCGCCACGGACCTGGGCGGCCTCAGCGCCAACGGCGACCACATCTCGCCCGAGCACCCGTTCCCGTCGCCGCATCGTGTGCGCAAGGTCCTGCAGCCCCTCGGCTACGCGCTGACCGAGCGCCTCTGCGCCTATCCGCAGTACCTCGACGACACGTGGATCGACCAGTCGGTGCTCGACGTCGTCAAGACGAAGTACTGGTCCTTCATCCCGCGACGCGGCTCGGGGCGCCGCTCGGAGCGCGTCATCCGCCACGACCTGGTCGGCGGTGCGATCGCCAAGGGCCGCGCGGGCGAGTGGCTCGACGAGGAGGAGCTGACGGCGCTCTTCGCGGAGACCCGCCCGGAGGCCGTCGAGGATCTGCGGCAGGCCGCCGACGAGCTGCGCGCCGAGCTGGCCGGGGACACGGTGACCTTCGTCGTCAACCGCAACATCAACGTCTCGAACGTCTGCGTGGTCGGCTGCGCGTTCTGCGGCTTCGGCCAGGGCAAGCGCTCGCCCGACGCCTACGAGCACGACGACGACGAGTTCCGGCTGCGCGTCCACGACGCCATCGACTACGGCGCGACCGAGCTCTGCATCCAGTCGGGCATCCACCCGGACTGGAGCATCGACGACTACCTCCGCTACCTCCACGTCGCCAAGCAGGAGGCCGCCGCGCACGCGGTGGACCTGCACCTCCACGCCTACTCGCCGATGGAGATCAGCCACATCGCCGACATCTCGGGCCTGCCGCTGGACGAGGTGTTCGCGCGCCTGCGGGCCGCCGGGTTGGGGTCCACGCCGGGCACGGCCGCCGAGGTGCTCCACGACGGCGTCCGTGAGCGCATCAGCCCCAACAAGCTGCCCGTCGCGCGGTGGGTCGAGGTCATCGAGGCGTCACACCGATCCGGCCTGCGGTCCACGGCGACCGTGATGTTCGGCCACATCGAGGAGCCGTGGGAGCTCGCCGAGCACCTGCGCGTGATCCGCAGCCTGCAGGAGCGCACGGGAGGCATCACGGAGTTCGTCCCGCTGTCGTTCATCCCGTTCCAGACCTTGCTGGGCCGCACCCACGGCGTCGCAGAGATCTCACCGGAGGAGAACCTCAAGCACACTGCGGTGTTCCGCTTGGCCCTCGGGCGCACGGTGCGCAACCTCCAGGCCAGCTGGGTGAAGATGGGCCTCGACGTCGCCACCGAGGCGCTGCGCTGGGGCGTCAACGACCTCGGCGGCACGCTCATGGAGGAGTCGATCAGCCGGCTGGCGGGAAGCCAGCACGGGGTGCGGCTCGATCCGCCCGAGCTGATCGACGCCGCCCATCGCGCCGGCCGTCCGGCGGCCGAGCGGAGCACGTTGTACGAGTTGCGCCGCCGCTATCCGGTGCCGGCCCGGGCGGCCTGATGCTCGGCGGCGACGCCGAGGCGCCGCCGACCTCCGGCGACGCGGCGCGGCGGCTCCAGGTGGTGGACGCGGTGGGGCGCATGGTCGCCGCGCGGCTGCTCATCGGCACCACCGGCAACGTGAGCGTGCGCTCCGACCGGGGGATCCTCATCACGCCGACGCGCGCCGCCTACCACCGGCTGGAGCCCGCGGACCTCGTCAAGGTCGAGGTCGGCGTCCGCTCACCGCGCAGGCCGGCGACGGCGCCGACCCCGTCCCTGGAGCTGCCGCTGCACCTGGCGATCTACGCGGCGCGGCCGGACGTCGGGGCCGTCGTGCACACCCACACCCCGTTCGCGACCGCGTGGAGCTTCCTCGGCCGTCCGCTCGAGCCGTTCACCGAGGACTTCGCGTACTACCAGCTCGGAACCGTCCGGCCGTGCGCCGGCGACGCCGGCGGGGAGGCGCTCGCCGTCGCGGCCGCGGCGGCCCTGGACGACGCCAACGGCGTGCTGCTGGCGCGCCACGGGGTCGTCAGCGTCGGCGCCACGCTGGACCTGGCGGTCGATCGCGCGGCCGCGATCGAGCACGTGGCGCAGGTCGCCTGGCTGCTCGACGGCAGGACGCCGGCGCGTAGCTGAAGCCGCCTGTGGCTATTCGCGGGCCATCATCGCGACGGCTTCGCGTTCGAGGTCGACGTACGGCTCGCCGCTGACGTCGATGGCGACCCGGTTGATCGTGCCACCGGCGAACGCCCACGGCGCCGTGCCGGGGTAGTCGTTCGTGACGGGGTCGCTGCTGTCGCGTCCGACGCACAGCCCTTCCCCGCCGAGCGTGAACTTGCCAGGCTGGGTCTTGATGCGGCCCTCGCCGACCTTCACGTCGCCGTGGAACAGCGAGAGCGTGCCGACCGCGACGCCGGGCGGATCTTCGCGCTCCTTCTCGAAGGCCGCAGACAGGATCAGGCCCTCGCCGGTCGGCAGCTCCGTGTCCGCGACGATCTTCTGCTCGAGGCTGCCGACGAAGCTGTACACGTAGTGCAACCGGTTGTCCTTGACGTAGAGCGCGTGGCCGCCGAACCGGGCGCCGTGCGCGAACAGGACCCCCTCGGCCCCAGCCTGCGGGATGTCCACCAGCGCGGCGACCGCGTAGGACCGATTGCGGATGTTGACCGACTGCGACTCGGGGACGTCGGCGAGACCGGGGTAGTAGACATAGCGCTCGCGCGACGGCGACAGCATCGGTCGCGGCGTCGTCAGGAGCTCCAGGGGCGAGCGGTCGTCGAGCGGGAACGCGCCGTTGGCGCCGGCCTCGGCGTACCAGAGGTTGATCAGCTCCTGCAGACGCTCGGGCTCCTGGGCGGCGACGTCGTGCAGCTCGGAGCGATCGACGTCGACGTGGTAGAGCTCCCACGTGTCCTTCGCGAAGGCGTCCCAGCCGCTGAGCGTCGGGTGGGTGGTGACCGCCTTCCAGCCGTCGTGCCAGATGCCGCGCGAGCCCAGCATCGAGAAGAACTGCGTGTCCCGGGCGCTGGGCAGTGGCGCGTTGTCGAAGCTGTAGCGCATGCTCACGCCGTCGAAGTGGCTCTGGACGTGCCCTCCGATCGTCTCCGGCGGCTCGACGCCGAGCGCGTCGAGCATCGTCGGGACCAGATCCACGGCGTGGTGGTACTGCTCACGGAGCTCACCCTTCGCCTTGATGCCGGCCGGCCAGGAGATGATGCACGGGTCCGTCGTGCCGCCGTTGAACTCGTAGCGCTTCCACATCTTGAACGGCGTGTTGAACGCCATCGCCCAGCCGTTGGGGTAGTGGTTGTAGGTCTTCGGGCCCCCCAGCTCGTCGAGCATCGCGAGGTTCTCCTGGAGGTCGTCCGGGATGCCGTTGCAGATCTTGTTCTCGTTGACCGACCCGTTGGAGCCGCCCTCGCCGCTGGCGCCGTTGTCGGACACCACGACGACCATCGTGTTCTCGCGCTGCCCACTCTCCTCCAGGTAGTCCAGCAGCCGTCCGATCTGCGCGTCTGCGTGCGCGAGGAAGCCGGCGTAGACCTCGGCCATCCGGCTGAACAGCCGCTGCTCCTCGGCCGAGAGGGAGTCCCACGGCCGCGTGTAGTCCACCGCCGGGAAGGGCTGCCCCTCAGGACCGGTGCGCGTCTCGGGCGTGCCGATCGGGTTCAGCGGCGGCAGCTCGGTGTCGGGTGGGACGATGCCCAGCTCCTTCTGACGCGCGAGCGTCTGCTCGCGCAGCGCCTCGTACCCCATGTCGAAGCGACCCTTGAACCGATCGCTCCACTCCTTCGGCGCGTGGTGCGGCGCGTGGCAGGCGCCCGGGGCGTAGTACAGGAAGAACGGCTTCTCCGGGGCCAGCACCTTGGCGTCTTGGATGAACTCCAGCGCCTTGTCGGTGAGGTCGACCGTCAGGTGGTAGCCCTCCTCCGGCGAACGCGGCGGATCGACCGGGTGGCTGTCATACACCAGCTCCGGGAACCACTGGTTGGTCTCGGCGCCCAGGAAGCCGTACCAGCGCTCGAAGCCGCGCCCGTTCGGCCAGTTGCGCCGCGTGGAGGCGAGGTTCATCTCGGCCTCGGGGCACAGATGCCACTTGCCGACCATGTACGTGTTCCACCCCTGGGCCTCGAGGATCTCCTGGATCTGGCCGTTCTCGGCCGGGATCACCCCGTTGGCGTTCGGGAACCCGCTGGCGCACTCGGTGATGCAGGCCATGCCGTTGCGCGTGTGGTTGCGCCCCGTCAGCAGGCACGACCGCGTCGGCGAGCACAGCGCCGTCGTGTGGAACTGCGTGTACCGCACGCCCTGGTCGACGACCCGGTCGATGTTCGGCGTCTCGATCGGACCGCCGTAGCAGCTCATGGCGGAGAACCCGACGTCGTCGAGCACGATGTACACGAGGCTCGATGCGCCGTCCGGCGCCTTGGGCGGCTCGAACGGCGACCAGTCCGGCACCGAGTCGCGGATGTCGGTGCTGATCTTGCCCTTGAACGGCTTGCTCATGACGTCACTCCTTGGGGTCCGCCGCGGTTCCCGGGGCGCACCGGGCGCACCGTGGGCGGTCGGACGCACGCTCCTCGATACCGCCGCACCGCGCATCACCCCGATCGGATGACCCTCCTCACACGCGCGCGGCCGAGTCCAGTCCTAGGCGAAGCCGAACGTCAGCGCCAGCACCACGTAGACCGCCAGCAGCTGCACGCCCTCGAACCAGGTCGACTCGCCGTTGGCGGTCACGTGCGCGGCGACCAGGACGGCGATGGCGGTCGCCCCGAGCTCGAAGCCGTTGAGCACGAAGGGCATCGGCGCCGGGCCGATCACGAACGACGCCAGCACCACGACGGGGACCGCGAACAGCGCGATCTGCGTGCTCGAGCCGATCGCGATGCCCACCGCGAGGTCCATCTTGCCCTTGCGCGCGACGGTCACCGCGACCCAGTGCTCGGCGGCGTTGCCGACGATCGCGACCACGATCATGGCGATGAAGAACTCGCTGAGCCCGATCGACTTGGCGGCGTCCGAGATCGAGCTCACCAGGATCTCGGAGAGCCCGGCCACCGTCAGCCCGGCGCCGGCCAGCACCAGCACCGCCGTCCGGACGCTCCACGAGCCGTCGTCGTCCTCGTCGTCCGTGGCGCCGGCGGCCGGCGGGTTGAAGAGGTCGCGGTGCGTCTTCAGGGAGAAGACGAGCCCGAGCCCGTAGGTGACCATGAGCACGAGGGCCACCGCGACGGACAGGTGCTGGACCGACGCGTCGAGGTGCACGCGCTCGGCGTGCACGCCCGGCAGGTGCGCCCCGCGGACGAGCTCGAAGATCGCGGGCATGACAAGGGCCGCGACGGCGAGGAGCAGCATCAGCGACTGCGCGGAGGTGGCGGTGCGGTCGAAGCGCTGCCGTTCGCGCCCGAGCCCGCCGACGAGCATCGCGCTGCCCAGAACGAGCAGGACGTTGCTCAGGATCGAGCCGATCAGCGAGGCCTTGACGACCTCCTGCAGGCCCGAGTTCAGCGCGAAGAGCGAGATGATGATCTCGGGTGCGTTGCCGAACGTGACGTTGATGAGGCCGCCGATCCCGGGCCCGGCCCGGTCGGCCAGCTCCTCGGTCGCGCGGCCGATCACCGCCGCGGTCGGCACCACGCCGGCGGCCGCGACGAAGAAGAGCAGCGCCGGCCCCGCGCCCAGCACGTCGAGGAGGACGGCGAGGGGGATCGCGGGCAGCAGGACCGACGACCACCCGACCGCGTCGACGACGGCGCGGGTGGGCCGCCGCCCGCTCGAGGTCGACGGGCCGCCGGCCGCCGTCGCGCTCACGCCACCGGCGGCGCGGCTGCGACGCCGAGGATCGACGCGAGCCCCGCGGCGTCCATGAGGCCGGAGGCGACGACGAGCGCGCCGACGTCCTCACCGGTGGACAGCGCGGTGCTGGCGAACTCCGTCGCGGCGTCGTAGCCGATGACCGGGGAGAGCGCGGTGACGACCGCGACGGTGCTGTTGACCCGGTGGCGGAGCGTCTCCTCGTTGGCCTCGATCCCGCGGACGCACCGCTCGGCGAGGGTGTCGCAACCCGCGGCCAGGTGGTCGAGGCTCTCGGCGATCGCCAGGTACAGGATCGGCTCGAAGGCGTTGAGCTGCAGCTGCCCCGCCTCGGCGGCCATCGTGACCGTGACGTCGTGGCCGATCACCTCGAAGGCGATCTGGTTGACGACCTCCGGGATCACCGGGTTGACCTTGCCCGGCATGATCGACGAGCCGGCCTGCACGGGCGGCAGGCGCAGGTCGCCGAACCCGGTGAACGGCCCGGACGACAGCAGCCGCAGGTCGTTGCAGGTCTTCGACAGCTTCACGGCGATCCGCTTGGCGACGCTGGAGAGCTGGACGAAGGCGCCCGCGTCCTGCGTGGCCTCGACGAGGTCGGGCGCCGCGACCAGCGCTCGTCCCGTGAGCGCGGCGAGCCGCTGCACGACGAGCGGCGGGTAGCCGGCGGGCGCCGTGATCGAGGTGCCGATCGCCGTCGCGCCCAGGTTGATCTCGAGCAGCAGGGCGCGGGCCTCCGCCAGCCGCACGATGTCCTCGCCGAGCATCACGCCGTACGCGCCGAGCTCCTGGCCGAGCGTCATCGGCACGGCGTCCTGCAGCTGCGTGCGGCCCAGCTTGACGACGCCGGCGAACTCGTGCGCCTTGTCGGCGAACGCGCCGCGGAGCCGCTGCATCGCGTCGGCCAGCCGCTCGGTGCGCGCGATCAGCGCCAGCCGGATCGCGGTGGGGTAGACGTCGTTGGTCGACTGCGACCGGTTGACGTGCTCGTTGGGGTGCAGCGTCGCGTAGTCGCCGCGGGGGCGCCCCAGCAGCTCCAGGGCACGGTTCGCGATGACCTCGTTGGCGTTCATGTTGGTCGACGTGCCGGCGCCGCCCTGGATCACGTCGACCATGAACTGGTCGTGCAGCGCACCCGCGCGGATCTCCTCGCACGCGGCGACGATCGCCTCGGCGAGCCCGGCGTCGAGCAGCCCGAGCTCGCGGTTGGCCTCCGCCGCGGCCTGCTTCACGCAGGCCAGCGACGTGACCAGATCGGCGTCGCCGCCGATCGTGCGGCGCGAGATCGGGAAGTTCTCGATCGCGCGGGCGGTGTGGATCCCCCAGTACGCCGGGTCGGGGACGTCGCGCTCGCCGAGGAGATCGTGCTCCGTGCGCGTGACCACCCTCAGCCGAACCTTGCGCGCAGCCTCGGGAGCACGTCCTTGGTGAAGAGACTGAGGAAGCGCTCCTGGTCCTCGCCGGGGCCATGGAACACCAGCTCCTCGAAGCCGAGCCCGACGTAGGGAGCGATGCGCTCGACGACCTCGTCGGGGTCGGTCGACACGATGAAGCGCGAGCTCGCGCGCTCGGGGTGCGCGTCGGCGAGCCGCTCGAGCTCGAGGGGATCCTCGGTGCTCATCTTCTCCTCGGCGGTGAGGGCGAGCGCGCCCCACCAGTGGCAGGCCTGCTCGGCGCGCTCGGCGTCGGTGTCGTAGGACACCTTGATCTCGATCATGTTCCTGATCTCCGAGACGTCGCGGCCGGCCGTCTCCGCTCCGGCGGCCACGTTCTCGAGCAGGCTCGTGTAGAGCTCCATCGGCTTGCCGCTGGTGCAGATGAAGCCGTCGGCGACCCGCCCGACGAGCTTGGCCGCCAGCGGCCCGCCCGCCGCGACGTAGATCGGGACCGGCGTCTCGGGCCGCTCGTAGATGGTCGCTCGCACCGTCCGGTAGTACTCGCCCTCGAAGTCGACGCGCTCCTCGGTCCACAGCCGGCGCATGAGCTCGATGGACTCGGCGAGGCGGAGGCGACGCTCCTTCGCCCCGGGCCATGCCGCGCCGGTGGCCGGCGTCTCGTTCATCGCCTCGCCGGTGCCGATGCCCAGGAACACCGAGCCGGCGCTCAGGTCCGCCACGGTGGCGAAGGCCTGAGCGACGATCGACGGGTGGTAGCGCATCGTCGGCGTCAGCACGCTCGTGCCGAGCAGGCTGCCGGGTCCCAGGCCCTGGGCCACCGCGCCGAGCCAGGTCAGCGCTCCGGGGGCATGCCCGCCGTTGTGGCGCCAGGGCTGGAAGTGGTCAGACACCGCGATGGTGTCGAGGCCGAGGCGCTCGCAATCCAGTGCCAGGTCCGCCAGTCGCCGGGCTCCGAACTGCTCCGCTGACGCCTTGTAGCCATACCTCACGTGACGAGCTCCCTCTGCGGTTTTACGCTTGACTTGGACATCGTATCCGATATTCTGAAGCCAAGAGGGCCGCGGATTTCTCCGGGCCGACCATCTCGGAGGAGTTCAGTTGCAGACGACGACCGTCCGTTTCTTCAGTGACGGCCATCAACTGGCAGGGCTGTGGCGTACGCCGGACGTGGTCGATCGGCCGCTTCGCGCGATCGTCCAGGGACCAGGATGGCTGGGCCTCAAGGACGCCAAGTTGTACGTGCGTTACCACGAGGCCCTCACCGAGGCCGGCTTCGGCGTCCTGGTGTTCGACTACCGCGGCTTCGGCGACTCCGAGGGTCCGCGCGAGCTCTCGCCGGCCGCGCAGCTGGCCGACCTGCGCAACGCCGTGACCTACCTGACCACGCGCGAGGACGTCGACGCCGACGCCATCGGCGTCTTCGGCACCGGCGGGACGGGCGGCGGCAACGCCGTGCTCCTCGCGCACGTCGACCCCCGCGTCCGCGTCGCCGTGAGCCAGGTGCCGGTGGCCGACGGGCGCGACTGGCTGCACCGCATGCGCTCCGAATCGGACTGGCTCGCCTTCCTCGGCGACCTCGATACGGACAGGCGCGCACGCGTAACTTCTGGTGAGGGCCGTCGCGTGCACCCGCGCGAGGAGATCATGGTGCCGACCGCCGAGCGGCGCACCACGACGATCAAGGCCGACGTGGACGACCGCATCCCCACGTCGGTCTCGCTGGCTGCCGCCGACGAGATCCTCGACTACCGCCCGCTCGACGCCGCCAAGCAGCTCGAGACGGCGCTCATGGTGATCGGCGTGGAGGGCGACGCGACGACGCCCACCGATCACGCCGTCGCGCTGTACGAGGCCGCCCTCGGCCCCAAGCGCCTGGTGATGCAGCGGCACACCACGCACTACGCGGCGTACGACGCGTACTGGACCTCGGTCACGCCGCTGATCGTCGAATGGTTTGAGCAGTTCGCTCGTGGCGCCGACGTCGTCGTGCGCTCCGCGAGCACCCAGAACGAAGTCATCGAATTGAGAGAGGAAGACTGATGTCCATCGACCTCAGGATCGCCGGCGGCGACGTCGTGACGCCCCAGGGGCGGCGCCCGGCGGACGTGCTGATCGACGACGGCAGGATCGCGGGAATCGTGGCACGTGGCCTCGAGATCTCCGACGTCGGCGAGACCATCGACGCGGCGGACCGCCTGGTCCTGCCCGGCATGGTCGACCCGCACGTGCACACGCGCGAGCCCGGGTTCGTCCACAAGGAGGACATCACCACCGCCACGCAGGCGGCCGCCGCGGGTGGCGTCACGACGATCTTCGGCATGCCGAACCTCGAGCCGCCGACGGCGAGCGCCCAGCTGCTCGACGAGGTGCTCGAGATGTACGCCGCCAAGTCGGTCGTGGACTACAACCACAACCCGGCCGCGACGGTGCCCAGCGAGATCGCCGCGATGGCCGAGCGCGGCATCCGCGCCTACAAGGTCTTCATGGTCGTCGACACGGGGCGCACCTACCCGCATCCCGCCGGCACGGGCATGCACGACCACGGCGACCTGCTGCGGATGATGGACACGATCCGCCCGACGGGCCTGCCGTTCATGATCCACCCGCACGACCAGGCGCTGATGGACTACATCGAGGGCGAGATCCTCGCCGGCGGCGACAACACCCCGGAGGGCTACGCCAAGGCGTACGCCGCGCGTGAGGGCGTCATCTGGGACACCGCCTGCGACGTCCTGCTGCGGCTCGCCGAGGCCGCCGACTGCCACGTGCACCTGATGCACATGCAGACGCGCCGGTCGATCGAGGCCGTCCGCCGCGCCAAGGCGCGCGGGGTCAAGGTCACCTGCGAGGTCAACCACTGGGCGCTGTTCCTCGGCACCTGGGAGCAGATCCAGGAGCGCGGCCCGTACGTTCTGTCCTACTGGGTTCCCGACGACGCTCGCGCAGCCGTCTGGGAGGGCCTCGCCGACGGCACCATCGACATGCTCTCCTCCGATCACGGGCCGCACACCCGTGAGGAGAAGGAGATCGGGTGGACCGAGATGTGGAAGGCCCACACCGGGACCCCGGGCATCCAGTACCAGCTGCCGCTGCTGCTAGACGCGGTCAAGCAGGGCAAGCTCTCGCTGGAGCGCGCCGTCGAGGTCACCGCGCAGGCCCCGGCCACCATCTTCGGGCTCGGCGAGTCGAAGGGCTCGCTGACCGTCGGCCACGACGCCGACGTCGTCGTGATCGATCCCGACAAGCGCTGGACGATCACCGACGACGCCGACCTCTCCCGCTGCGGCTGGACGCCGTACGACGGCCATGAGGCGAGCACCGCCGTCGAGACCACGCTCCTGCGCGGCTCGGTCATCTACGCCGACGGCAAGGTCCTCGGCAAGCCCGGCCAGGGGCAGATGGCGACCGGTCGGATTCCGGCCACCGTCTGAACAACAAAGGAGAACAAGAAACCATGGCCACCAAGTACGGGCTGCTGCTGCCCCATTTCGGCGAGTTCGCCGACCGCGACCTGCTGCTGGACGGATCGAAGCTGGCGGAGTCGCTGGGCTTCGACTCGGTCTGGGTCCGCGATCACCTCCTCTTCGAGCCGCACGGCGAGATGGAGAAGCCCAACCGCTCCTTCTACGAAGCGCTCACGACGCTCACCGCGATCGGCGCGGTGACCGACCGCATCGAGCTCGGCACCGGCTCGCTGATCCCGTTCCGGCATCCGCTCGAGGTCGCGCTGACCGTCGCCACGATGACCCAGCTCGTCGGCCCGCGCATCATCCTCGGGTTCGGCGCGGGCACGTTCGACCACGAGTTCGAGGCCGTCGGCATCGACACCAACATCAAGCGCTGGGACCTCGTCGAGTCGACCGCCCACATCCTCCGCAAGGTGTGGACCGAGAACAACGTCGACTACCAGGACGACTTCTTCTCGTTCAACGACGTCACGATCGAGCCCAAGCCCGTCGGCGGCTCGGTTCCCTACTGGTACTGCGGCGGCACGCCGGCCTCGGCGCGCCGCGCCGTGGAGTACTGCGACGGCTGGATGCCGGGACGGCTCTCGCTGCCCACCTTCCGAGCCCGCGTGAACAAGATGCGCGAGATGTCGCAGGAGAAGGGCCGCCCGATGCCGACCGTGGCCATCATCCCGCCGACGTCCGTCGAGGAGACCCGCGAGGCGGCGCTGCGTGAGGTCAACGTCGAGGGCCTGCTGACCTGGGCCAACAACGCCAAGTACTGGGTCAAGCCGCCGTCGGGTCGCTTCGAGACCTGGGAGGACCTGGAGGGCACGCTGATCGCCGGCGATCCCGACGACGTCGTCGCCGAGTGCCGCAAGTTCGAGGAGGCCGGGTGCGAGCACCTCGTCTTCGACTTCCGCTTCAAGTTCGATCGCTTCTTCGAGCAGATCGAGCTGCTGGGCAAGCACGTGCTGCCGCAGCTGCGCGGCGTGACCGCGGAGATCGGCGCCTGATGGAGACGGCGGGCCCCCGCATCCTCGAGATCGCGGCGGGCGCGAGCCCTGCGGACCCCCTGCCGCTGTTCGTCGGCGGCAGGTGGGAGGCGGCCGCGTCGGGCGCGACGCTCGACACCCGCGAGCCCGCGACGGGCAAGGTCCTCGCACGCGTCGCCGACGGCGGCGCCGAGGACCTGGCCCGCGCCGTGGCGCGCGGTCGGGAGGCCGCCGCTGCATGGGCGAGCATCCCTCCGGCTGAGCGCGGCGAGGCGATCGCCGCGCTGGGCGCGCGGCTGCGCGACGCCGCGGCCGAGTTCGGCGCGCTCGACGCCCGCGACACCGGGAGCCCGGTCGCGGCGATGACGGCCGACGCGATCAAGGGCGCGAAGGCGATGGCGCGGGCGGCCGGCCTGGCGACCGAGCTCAAGGGCGAGACCGTGCCCGCGACGGCCGGTCGGCTGCACTACTCGACGCTCGAGCCGTGGGGCGTGGTGGGACGCATCACCGCGTTCAACCACCCGATCCTGTTCAGCGCGGCGCGGCTCGCGCCGGCGCTGGTCGCCGGCAACGCCGTGATCCTCAAGCCGTCAGAGCTCGCGCCGCTCGCGCCGCTGGCGCTCGCCGAGCTCGCCGCCGACCTGCTCCCCGAAGGCCTGCTCAGCGTGCTGGTCGGCGGCCCCGCGCTCGGCCAGGCGATGGCGCGCGATCCGGAGCTCCGGCGGCTGTCGTTCACCGGCAGCCCCGGCACCGCGCTGGCCATCCAGGGCGGGGCCGCCGAGAGCGGCGTCATCAAGACCATGACCTTCGAGCTGGGCGGCAAGAACCCGATCGTCGTCTTCGGTGACGCCGACCTGGACGCCGCCGCGGGCGCCGTCGTCCGCGGCATGAACTTCACGCGCGTCCAGGGCCAGAGCTGCGGCTCGACGTCCCGCGCGTTCCTGCACAGCGACGTGCGGGAGGCCGTCATGGAGCGCGTCCTCGACGCCGTCGGCCGCATCCGCCTCGGCGATCCGCTGGACCCCGAGACCGAGATGGGCGCCCTGATCGACGATCGTGCGGTCCAGCGCTGCCGGCGCTTCGTGGACGACGCGGTCGCCGGCGGGGGGCGGGTCCTGGCCGGCGGCGCTGCGCCCACGGACCCGGACCTCCAGGACGGGAGCTTCTTCCTGCCCACCGTCCTCGACCGCGTCGACCACGACAGCCCGCTGGCGCAGCAGGAGGTCTTCGGGCCGGTCCTGAGCGTGTTCGAGTGGACGGACCCCGCCGAGGCGCTGCGCCTCGCCAACGACGTCCGCTTCGGGCTGACGGCGTCGGTGTGGACTTGCGACCTCGACGCCGCGTTCTCCATGGCCTCCCAGCTCGAGGCCGGCTTCATCTGGGTCAACGACGTGGAGCTGCGGTACGGCGGCGTGCCGTTCGGCGGCTGGAAGGACTCCGGCACGGGCCTGGAGGACGGCCTCGAGGAGCTCCTCTCGTTCACCCGTGCGCGCTTCGTGAACGTGAGGTTCGGCTGATGGCGCGGTACGGATCTGACCTCGTCGTCGACCTGCTGAAGGCGGGCGGGATCGAGTACGTGGCGCTGAACCCCGGCGCGACGTTCCGGGCGCTGCACGACTCGCTGGCGGCCCCGGGCGCGCCCGAGACGATCGTGGTGCTGCACGAGGAGATCGCCGTCGGCATCGCGCACGGCTACGCGAAGTCGTGCGGCCGGCCGATGGCCGTCTTCCTCCACGACCAGGTCGGGTTGCAGCACGCGTCGATGGCGCTGTTCAACGCGTGGGTCGACGCCGTGCCGATGGTCGTCGTCGGCGGCAGCGGTCCGCGCGACACGGCGCAGCGACGGCCGTGGATCGACTGGATCCACAGCGCCAACCCGGAGGCCGGGGTGGTGCGCGACATCGTCAAGTGGGACGCCGAGCCCGCGTCGGTCGAGGCGCTGCCCGACGTCATCGCGCGTGCCCTGCGCATCGCGATGACCCCGCCCATGGGCCCGGTCTACGTGGCCGTCGACATCATGATCCAGGAGGCCGATGCCACGTCGGTGGCCGTCCCCGGATCGTTCACGCCGCCGCCGGCGCCGGTGACCGCGCCGCGCCACGTCGTCGCCTCGGTGGCCGATGAGCTCGTCGCCGCGCAGTCGCCGGTGATCCTCGTCGATCGCGGGAGCGACGGGTGCGCCCCGGCGCTGCTGCGCCTCGCCGAGCAGCTCGCCGTGCCGGTGGTCGACCTCGGGGGACGGTCGTTTCCGGCCGAGCACTGGGCGGACCGCAGCTCGGCGGTCGCCGACGTCCTCGGCGAGGCCGACCTCGTCCTCGGCGTGGAGCTGCGGGACCTCACCTGGGGGCTGGGCGACGTCGATCTGCGCACGCGCGCACTGCACCGCCGGGTCGCCGCCGACGCGAAGGTCTTCTCGATCGGGCTCAACGAGCTGCGCCATCACGGCACCATGGAGCTCGAGGCCTTCGACCAGACCGCGACCCCGATCGTCGCCGACTCGGCGACGTTCCTGCAGGAGCTCGCCGAGGAGGTCGCCGGGCGCGACGCCGACGCCGGGCTCGTGCAGCGGCGTCGCGCGGCGCTCACGACGGCCCACGACGCCGAGCGCGCCGCGCATCGAGCGCGCGCGGCCGGCATGGCGGACGAGGCGCCGATCGCGCCGATCCACCTGGCCGCCGTCCTCGGGTCCGTGCTCGGCCACGACGGCTGGCAGCTGGCCAACGGGCTGCTCGGCCACTGGCCCCGGCGCCTGTGGCCGATGGTCGACGAGCGCTCCTTCCTGGGACGGTCGGGCGGCGAGGGCCTGGGCTACGGGATGCCGGCGTCGGTCGGCGCCGCGCTCGCTCAGCGCGACTCCGACGTCCTCGTGGTCAACGTCCAGGCCGACGGCGACCTGATGTACACGCCGCAGGCGTTGTGGACCGCCGCGCACCACAACTTGCCGCTGCTGACCGTGGTGCACAACAACCGCACCTACGGGCGCGACGAGGTCCACCAGCTCGAGATCGCGCATGCCCGCGGCCGCGCGACCGACGTCCCGCCACGCGGCATCAGACTGGAGGCGCCGAACATCGACTTCGCGCAGTTGGCGGAGTCGCAAGGCGTGCAGGGTATAGGTCCGGTCGAGGATCCAGGAGCGCTGTTCGAGGTCCTGGAGTCCGCCGCCGCGACCGTCCGTCGCGAGCGCCGACCGGTGCTCGTGGACGTCATCACCAATCGGGATCTCGCGCGATGAGCGCACTGGTGCGCCGTATGGGTCTACGGACGCGACACCCACTCACAGACCCTTCCTTGGAGGAGGAGATCATGGACAACATCAATCGACGTAGCTTCATTCGCAAGTCCGGAGCGGCGGTGGGAGCGCTGTCATTGCCGGCGCTGCTCGCGGCCTGCGGAAGCGATGCCAGCAGCAGCCCCAGCTCGACGACGAGCACCGGCTCGCCCAAGGTCACGACGCCCAAGATCGGCCTCTCGTCGACGCCCCTGGCGTCGTACGTGACCGTGATGTCGGGCCCGGTGATCGGAGGCGCGAAGTTCGGGCTGAACGCCACCAAGAAGGACTTCACCGTCTTCGACTCGTCGACCACCGTCACCCAGTCGGCGTTGTCGGGCAAGCTCGGGATGATCGGTCAGTCGACGATGGCCCAGCTGCTGCTCATCGACAAGGGACTGCCGTTCAAGATCTTCTGCCCGTACATCCTGGTCGACGACTTCGTGATCGCGGCGCGGGGGCTGACGGACATCTCGCAGCTCAAGGACGCCACGTTCGCCACCGACTCGCCGGGCGGCGCCGGCACGACGATCGCCGACGCGATCCTCGTGGCCACCAACGCGGGCTTCCTCGTGTCCGACATCAAGAAGAAGATCGTCGTCGAGTCCTCGGGTGAGCGCCAGAGCGCGCTGGCCAACGGCGACTGCCAGGCGACGATCATCCACCTGCCGCAGGCCAACCAGATCCCGACGTCGAAGGGCAAGATCAACCTGATCGGCAAGTTGTACGGCCAGGTGCCGGACTTCTTGAAGGAGTGCTACTCCGCCAAGACCGACTGGCTCGACGGCAACCTCGACACGGCCGCGGCCGTGTGCGCGGGGCTGATCTCCAACAGCCAGGCCATGTCCAAGGACGAAGCCGCTTGGACGAGCACGGTGAAGCAGTTCGTGGATTCGCCGCCGCCGGCCGCCGACCTCAAGCAGATCTTCCCGCTGATCGGCCAGTACGGGTTCTGGCCGGTGGATCCGGACGGTGGCCTGACCGACGCCCGGGTGCAGTTCATGCTCGACCTCGGGCACAAGGAAGGCTTGTTGAAGAAGAACCTGACGGTCGACGACGTCGTGGACCGCCGCCCGTTGCAGCGGGCGGCCAAGCTGCTGGCCGGGTAGCTCGCGATGTTCCTCGAGATCGACCGCGTCACGAAGATCTTCCGGCTGCAGCGCCGGCGGGCAGTCCAGGAGCTCCGCGCCCTGAGCGAGATCTCGGTGTCGGTTCAAGAAGGCAGCTTCGTCGCCATCTGCGGCCCGAGCGGGTGCGGCAAGTCGACGTTGCTGCGGCTGATCCACGGCCTCCAGCGGCCCGACGGCGGCGAGGTGCGCGTCGCGGGCAAGCGGGTGTCGGAGCCGACGCTCGACCGGGCGATGGTCTTCCAGCACCACAACCTGATGCCGTGGCGGACGGTCGTCCGCAACGTGGAGCTGGGTCTCGAGCGGAGTGGCCTCTCGCGCAATGCGCGGGAGGCCAAGGCCCTCGAGTGGCTGGCGAAGGTCGGTCTCGAGGAGTTCGCGGGGTACTACCCCGCGCAGCTCTCGGGCGGCATGCAGCAGCGCGTGGGCCTGGCCCGGGCGCTGACGGTCGACCCGGAGATGCTGTTGATGGACGAGCCGTTCGGCGCGCTCGACGCGCAGACGCGCGTCGTGCTGCAGGGCGAGCTCGAGCGCATCTGGGAGGCCGACTCCAAGACCGTCGTGTTCATCACGCACGACATCGAGGAGGCGATCTTCCTCGCCGACCGCGTCATCGTCATGTCCGCGCGGCCGGGCCGGATCATCGCCGACATCCCGGTGGGCGCCGCCCGGCCGCGTGGCGACGCGTGGCGGGCGGCTCCCGAGTTCGCGGCGCTCAAGGGCCAGATCTGGGCGCTGCTGCAGGGGACGGCCGAGATGCGGGAGCCCACTCAGGGGGCGGCGGCTTGACCGATCTCTCCGACATGACGAACCCGGTGCCCGCCGTCACGCCCGGGCCGCCCGCCGCGGCGACCGCGCCGGAGCGCAGCCTTCTGTCGGTGGCCGCAGACAACAAGTGGGTGCAGCGGCTGGTCGTGTGGGGCGCGCTGCTGGTGGTCTACGAGATCGCGGCGGTCGCGGCCGGACCGTTCTACCTGCCGACCATCGAGAAGATCCTCGGGGGGTTCGTCGACATCGCCCAGCAGGGCCGGATCCCGACCCTCCTCAGCTCGCTCGAGCACCTCGCGGCGGGCTTCGGCCTCGCCGTCGTGGTCGGCGTCCCCGTCGGCCTCGCCATGGGGCGGTCGCCGGTCGTGGACGCCGTCGTGGGGATGTACGTGCGTGGCCTGTTCGTGACGTCGCTGGCGGCGGTGCTCCCGCTGCTCATCATGCTGTTCGACGTCGGGTTCAGGTTCCGGCTCGTCGTCGTCTTCCTGTTCTCGGTGTTCTTCATCATCGTGAACACGGCGGCGGGTGCCCGAGCGGTCCCCGAGCAGCTGATCACGACCGCCCGCTCGTTCGGGGTCTCGCCGCTGCGGCGGTTCACGACGGTCGTGCTGCCCTCGTCGCTGCCCTACGTGATCGTCGGGCTGCGCCTGGGCATCGCCAACGCGTTCACCGGCATGGTCCTGGCCGAGCTGTGGGTGTCCACCGGCACCGGTGCGGTGTTGAAGGGGCTGGGCCAGAACCGCCAGCTGCCCGAGTTCTTCGCCTTCGTGCTGCTGATCACCGCGCTCGCCGCGCTGGCGACGTTCGGCCTCCGCGTGGCGGAGCGCCGGCTGATGCCCTGGGCCGAGGAGGTTCGCAATGTGGACTAGGTCGCGGCTGATGGGAATCGGTCTTCGCATCGTGTCGATCGCTGTGGTGCTCGCCGCCTGGCAGTGGTACGGCGACGACCCCAACAACTTCGCCACGCCACCGCCGTCCAAGGTGTTCCCGGCGCTCTGGGACGGGCTCACGTCCGGCAACACGCTGTCCGCGACGGGGACGACGCTGCTGGCCGTGGCCGTGGGCGTCGTGATCTCGGTCGTCTTCGGGGTCGCCATCGGCTTCGCCGTCGCCCTGTTCCCGTGGGCCAAGAACACGCTCGACCCGCTGATCGACGCCGCCTACGCGATGCCGGTCACGATGCTGATCCCGGTGATCGGCGTGTACACGGGCCTCGGCTTCCGCGGCCGCGTGTTCATCGTCATCAGCTACGTCCTGCTCGTCATCGTGATCTCGACGTCGACCGGCGTCCGGGACGTCCCGAGGGACCTGCTGGAGACCGGCAAGTCGTTCGGCCTGAAGGGCTGGGCGCTCTGGCGCGCCGTCATCCTGCCGTCGGCCAGCTCGCACATCGCCTCGGGTGTGGCCTCCGGCGTCGCGCGCGGCATGCGCGGCGCGGTCACCGCGGAGCTGCTGCTCATCGCCGCGGGGCTCGGGGGCGAGATCCTCAGATACCAGGCGCTGCTGGACACGCCGAACATGCTGGCGACGATCCTCTGGACCCTGATCCTGGGCTACATCCTCTACGCGGGCGCCCTGGCACTGGAACGGCGTGCGCTGCGCTGGCGAGCGGCGGAGCAGGGCTGACGATGATCGGCAGCGATTTCGTCCTGCACCGCCCGGACGCCCTGGAGGACGCCGTGCGCCTCCGGGCGGAGCTGGGGGAGGACGCCGTCCTCTATGCCGGCGGCACCGAGCTGCTGCTCGTGCTCAAGCTCGGCGTCATCGACGTCGAGCACCTCATCGACCTCAAGCGCTGCGGCCTCGGCGGGATCGAGCGTACGGCCGACGCCGTGCGGATCGGCTCCACCACCACGCACCGCGAGATCGAGCGCGACCCTGTGGTCGCCGCCCACGTGCCGGCGCTCTCGGCGCTCGCTCGCAACGTGGCCAACGTCCGCGTGCGCTCGGCCGGCACGCTTGGCGGCAACCTGGCGTTCGCCGAGCCGCACGCGGACCCTCCGGCGCTGCTGGCCGCCCTCGACGCCCGCGTCGAGCTGGCGGGACCGGCAGGCCGGCGGTCGCTGACGATCGAGGAGTTCCTCCTCGACGCCTTCGAGACCGCGCTGGAGCCCGACGAGATCATGACGGCGGTCACGATCCCGCTCGCCGAGGACGGCGTGCGGGCGACGTACCGCAAGATCGCCATCCTCGAGCGTCCCACCGTGGGCGTCGCCGTCGCCGGGCGGCTCGAGGGAGGCCGCTTCGCCGCGGCACCGGCCGTGGTCGTCGGCGCGGTCGACGAGCGGCCCATCCGCGTGGAGGCCGGGATGCTGGCGGGCGCCTCCCCCGACGACGAGGACGCGGTCGCCGCCCTCGCGGCCGCCGCGCGCGACGCCGTCGACCCCGTCGACGACCTCTCCGGCTCTGCGGACTACAAACGCCACCTCACCGAGGTCTTGACGCGACGGACCGTGCGGGAGCTCGCACGGTCGGAAGGAGCAGCGTGAGCACCGAGACGTCCACCACGATCACCACGCGCATCAACGGGCGCGAGCAGTCGTTGCGGGTCGACAACGCCGACCTCCTGCTCGACGTCCTGCGCGACATGGGGCTGCGCGGCGCCAAGGCGAGCTGCGAGATGGAGGTGTGCGGCGCGTGCACCGTCCAGCTGGACGGCCTGCCCGTGAGCGCGTGCACGACGCTCGCGGTCGAGCTCGACGGCCGCAGCGTCGAGACGATCGAGCACCTCGACGCCGGCGGCGAGATGCATCCGGTGCAGGAGGCCTTCCTCCGCCACTCGGCGCTGCAGTGCGGGTTCTGCACGCCCGGCATGGTGATGAGCGTCAAGGCGCTGCTCGAGGTCGATCCCGACCCCTCGCGCGAGGACGTCGTCCACTGGCTCGAGGGGTCGATCTGCCGGTGCACCGGCTACGCCACGATCATCGACGCGGCGCTCGACGCCGCGGAGGCGATGCGCGGTGTCTGAGCCCCTGAAGGTCGTCAACCACTCGGTGCCCCGCGTCGACGGGCCCGCCAAGGTCACCGGGCGGGCGCGCTTCACGGTCGACCTCTCGGTGCCCGGGATGGCGCACGGCGTGGCGGTGCGCTCAGACCACGCGCACGCGCGCATCGTGGCGATCGACGCCGAGGAGGCCCAGGAGATGCCGGGCGTGCTGGCGGTCGTGACGGCGGCGTCGGCGGCGCCGATCGACGTCCGCTTCGGCCACGTCGCGCGCGATCATCCGGCGCTGGCCGACGGCCGGGTCCTGTACCTGGGCGAGCCGGTCGCGCTCGTCGTGGCCCAGACGCGGCGCCAGGCCTTCAAGGCCGCCCGCGCGGTCCGCGTGTCCTACGAGGCGCTGCCGGCCGTCATGGACGCGCAGGAGGCACTGGCGTCCGATGCGCCGTTGCTGCATCCCGACCGCGTGGCGCCGCTCGGTGACGCCGGCCTGGACGCCGGGGCGGACTCGCTCAGCGGCAACCTGTGCGCCGAGTCCGCGGTCGGCTGGGGCGACGTCGACGGCGCCATGGCCGAGGCGGCGCTCGTGCTCGAGGACGAGTTCCGCTATCCGATGTTGTACGGGTACGCGATGGAGCCCTACAACGCGATCGCCTCCTTCGAGGAGGGGTCGCTCGTCGTGCACTCCACCGCTCAGCATCCGTACATGGTGCGCGACGACCTCGCCCGGATGTTCGACCTGCCGCTGGCACGCGTGCGGGTGATCGTGCCCTACGTCGGCGGCGGGTACGGCACCAAGTCCTACACCAAGGTCGAGCCTCTGGCCGCGCTGGGCGCCTGGGTCACCGGCGTGCCGGTGCGCGTCGCCCTCAACGTCGAGGAGGCGATGCTCACCACGCGGTCCGACGGTGTGCTCGTACGGATGCGCTCCGCGTTCGCCGCCGACGGCCGGGTGCTCGCCCGCGACGTCGAGGTGGTCATGGACTCCGGGGCCTACACCGACAACAGCCCGGTGGTCTGCGCCAAGCTGGCCAACCGCTGCTTCGGCCCCTACCGGCTCGACGCCGTGCGCGTGCGCGTGCGGTCCGTGTTCACCAACACCGTGCCGGCCAGCTCGCTGCGGGGCTTCGGCGCTCCGCAGGGCGCGTTCGCCGGCGAGCTGCAGATGGACGAGGCGGCCGACCGGCTCGGCCTCGACCCGGTGCAGCTGCGCCTGCGCAGCCTCGCGCGCCCCGGCGAGGAGATCCTGCCCGGCAAGCGCGGCATCGACGCCGACCTGCCGCAGGACCTGGAGATGCTCGCCGCGTCCCTGGGCTGGGGCGAGGCGCCGCAGCGCGGACGCGGCATCGGGTTCGGCATCACCGCGTCGGACGCGGGCGCCCACCCGACCTCGGTGGCGATGGTGCGCCTCCACGCAGACGGCTCCGCCTCGGCCGCGGTCGGTGCGACGGAGCTCGGTCAGGGCAGCCGCACCGTGCTCGCGCAGATCGTCGCCGAGTTCCTCGGCCTCCCGTTCGACCGCGTGGCGATCGTGGCGTCCGACACCGGCGCCACGCCCTACGAGCGGACGACGGGCGCCAGCCGCACGACCGCGCTGGTCGGGCGCTCCCTGCAGGACGCGTGCGAGGACGCCCGGCGGCGTGCGCGCCAGATGGCCGCGGAGCTCGCCGCGGTCGACGCGTCGGCCGTGGCCGACGTGCCCGGCGGCGTCACGGTCGACGGTGAGCCCTGGGACTTCGCCCGCGTGATCAAGGGCTGGTTCGGCGCCGGGGGCGAGATCGTCGGCCTGGGCGAGGTCCGCCGCGCCGGCGAGTTCCAGGCGATGCCGCCGTTCTGGGAGGTGGGCTGCAGCGGCGTGGTGCTCGACGTCGACGAGGAGACCGGGATCGTCGCGCTGCGCCAGCTCACGACCGTGGGCGACGTCGGGATCGCGATCAACCCTGCCCTGGTGCACGGGCAGGATCTCGGCGCCGCGACGATGGGGCTGGGCGCCGCCCTGAGCGAGGGCCTGGTGTACGAGGGCGAGGCGCTGTCGAACCCCAACGTCGTCGACTACCGCGTGCCGCGCACCACGGACGTGCCCGAGCGCATCGAGCTGCTGCTCGCCGAGCGCCGTGACGGCATCGGGCCGTTCGGCGCCAAGGGCTCGGGGGAGGGCGCGGGCAACCCGATCGGCAGCGCGGTCGCCGCGGCGGTCGCCCGGGCGGTCGGCGTCTTCCCACGCGAGCTCCCGTTGACCCCCGAGCGTGTGTGGCGGTTGGTCAACGAGGCCGCCTCCCGTGCGGCGCGCTGATGGCGCGCTGCTGAGGCGGCGCAGCACGCACCGCGGCATGGCGGCCGCCGGCTCGTGAAGGCGCGCCTGCGCATCGCGACGCTGGTCGCCGTGGGCACGATCTACGGCGTGCAGGGCATCGCGCCGGCGATCCCGGGCATCCAGGACCATCTGGGCCTGGGCGACAGCGCGCCGGGGCTCCTGACGGCGGCGTACATGCTCCCCGCCGTCCTCTTCGCACTGCCGTTCGGGTACCTCGCCGACGTGGTGGGTCGGCGCTGGGTCTTCGTCGTCAACGTCGTGATCTGGAGCATCGCCGGCGCGGCGCAGGCCTACGCCCAGTCGTTCGTCCTCCTGCTGATCCTGCGCTGCGTGCAGGGCATCGGGTTCGCCGCGCTGATGCCGCTGAGCGTGACCATCATCGGCGACGCGCTGCACGGTGTCGCGCAGATGCGCGCCCAGGCCTCCCGGCAGGTGATGATGACCGCCGGCGAGTTCGGGCTGCCGCTGGTCGGCGCGGCGCTGGCCGGCCTGTCGTGGAACGCCCCGCTGCTCGCGCAGGCGGCGCTGCTCCCGCTCGCGGTGGTCGGGGTCTTCGTGCTCGACGACCACCGCCACGTCGAGACGGGCCTGCGGGGCTACGGCGCCGCGCTGCGCGACGCGGTGTCGCTGGTGGGCATGCCCGCCCTGCTGACCGCCGGCTTCCTGCGGTTCTGGTGCAAGTTCGCGACCGTCAGCTACGTGCCGTACCTGCTGGTCCGCCACCATGGCGCCAGTCCGGTGCAGGCGGCGCTGGTCATCGGCGCCAGCTCGCTCGTCGCGGCGGTCGTCGCCACGCAGGTGGTCGGGCTGCTGCGCCGCTTCCGCGCATCGACGCTGCTGTCGGGCTCGGTCGTCGTCGTCGGCGTGACGATGATCGGCATGGCGCTGGCGCCGGGCTGGCAGCTCGCGCTGGCGATCGCCGTGGCCTTCGGCGCCGGCGACGGCGTGCTGATGGTCGCCCAGAACGCGGTCGTGACCGAGATCGCGCCGCCGGCGGTCCGCGCCGGGTTGATCGCCGCCAACGGCATGGTGCGCAACGCCGGCAAGCTGCTCGGACCCCTGGCGGTCGGCGCGCTGATCGTCTTCATCTCGCCCGCGCTCGCCGTCGCGTTCGTCGGCGTCGCCGCGCTCGCCACGCTGCCGCTCCTGCGACCGCTGGCGAGCCTGGACTCGTCGATGGCAGACATCGTCGTCGTGGGTTCCGGGGTACTGCCCACAAACGAAAGGAACGCTGATGCGTCAAGAGTTCGCTGAGGTCGTCGTCGTCGGAGCGCCCGTCGAGGAGGCGTGGCGGGTCGTCTCCGACATCACCACGGTGCTGAGCTGGATCTCGATCGTCGAGGACGTCGCGGTCCAGGAGCCGGGCGCGCGCTACTCCGCGGTGCTGAAGGACCGCCTGGGCCCGTTCAAGCTGCGCGCGGACCTCGGGATCTCCGTCTCCGCCGACGAGGCTGCGCGCCGGATCGAGGCCCGCGCGGACGGTGAGGACCGCCAGATCGGCTCGCGGCTGGCCGTCGACGTCCGCCTGGTGGTGCGCGAGGAGGAGGGCGGAGCGGTCATCGACGTGAGCGGCGCCTACGAGGTGACCGGGCGCCCGGCGTCGCTCGGCGCGGCCTCGATCCGCAAGAAGGCTCAGCGCATCCTTTCGGAGTTCTTCACGTCGGTCGGTTCGGGCCTGGACTCGCCCGCTGAATGGGCTCATCGTTAGAGCGGAATCGGATACAATCCAAGCCAATGGTCCAAGTCGATTCCGAGTCCGGTCGGCCCAGCAGCGATCTCTTCGGCGGGATCATCGATCGCCATGAGCGGCGCTTCCGCACCGTCGGCGACATGGTGTACCACGTGCTCCGGGAGGGGATCGTCCAGGGAGTCTTCCCGACGGGGGAGTACCTCCGTCAGGATTACCTGGCCGAGGCGATCGGCGTGTCCCGGATCCCGGTGCGCTCTGCGCTGATGCAGCTCGAGGTGGAAGGTCTGATCACCTTCCACCCGTACCGCGGCGCGATGGTCAACCAGATCACCGGCGACGAGATGGCCGAGATCTACGAGATGCGCGCGCTGCTGGAGGCCACGGCGATCCGCAAGGCCTTCGCGGCCATGACGCCGGAGCGGCTCGCCGAGCTCGAGCAGGCCGCGCGCAAGCTCAACGACGTCGAGGACGCTGCCGAGTTCCTGCGGGGACGCAACGACTTCTTCGCGTCCCTCTACGACGCCGAGCACCATCCGCGGCTCGTCGCGGTCATCGAGAAGCTGCGCGAGGACGCGGGCCGCTACTGGCTGCAGCGCCACCCCCGCGACGGCTACGTGCGCCCTCCCGGTCAGCGCGACCACCAGGAGGTCCTGCGGTTCCTGCGCGCGGGCGACGTCGAAGGCGCCGTCAGCTGGCTGGAGTCGCATCTCGCGCAGGTCGCCAGCGAGCTGGTGACGATCATGCAGGAGGAGGCGTCGGCCAGCTCGGCCGAGAAGGCCCAGAAGGCTCAGAAGGCCGAGAAGGCCCAGAAGGCTCAGTAGGCCGAGAAGGCCTAGCGGTCGGTTCGTTCGCCGGGAGGGTTGGTGGCGTACTCGATGAATGGTCCGGGCTAGATCGCTCTGCGGCCGCCGTCGGCAGCGACGGTGGTGCCGGTGATGTAGCTCGCTCGTGGGGAGGCGAGGAAGGCGACGACCTCGGCGATCTCCTCGGGTTGTGACGCGCGGTGCATCGGGGTGGTCTCTCCGAGCGCCGTGATGAACTCCGGGCCTGAAGGCGACGGGGTGTAGACGGGACCTGGGGCGATCGCGTTGACGCGCACCCCGCTGGCGCTGTACTCCGCGGCCCATGCGCGCGTCATCGCCTCGAGCGACGCCTTCGTCGCGCCGTAGGCCGCGCCGCCCACGAGCCCGACGCCGCCGGACATGCTGCTGACGCTGACGATGCTGCCGTGGCCACGGGCGGCCATTGCGGGAGCGATCGCGGCGACGAGGAAGAACGGCGCTCTGACGTTGCTGGCGAACATCTTGTCGAACGCCGCGACGTCGAACTCGGCGGTCGGGCCGAAGAGCGCGATCCCGGCGTTGTTGATCAGGATGTCGACGTCAGCGACCTCGTTCGCCAGCCACTGCACGTCGGCGACGTCGCCGAGGTCGGCAGCCACGAAGCTGGCCTCGCCGCCGGCGGCACTGATCTCCTCGACCGTCTGGGCGCCGCGGGCGGCGTCGCGGCCGTGAACAAGGACCTCGGCCCCGTCCCGGGCCAGCTGCAGCGCCACCGCGCGACCGATACCCGACGTCGCGCCGGTCACCAGCGCCCGTTGCCCCGTGAGACCGTTTTGGCTTGTCGTTGACATTGCTGCTCCTTGCCGTGGCCAGCGGACATTTCGCATGTCCGTCATTTCCGTGAAGGGTGGGCCGAGTCACTGGCCGGCGCATCGCACGCACGAGTGATGTCTTGCCGGGCGCCCGGGGGAGGCTGAGTCTGGTGGCGACTACGATGGAACGCGCTGTGGCGGTGCCGCCGGCGTTGAGTCCGAGGATCCGCGGCCGGGACGCGGAACTGGCCCTGTTGGGCGAGTCGCTCGATCGTGTGCGCTCGGGTTCGGGTGCGGTTCTGCTCGTCGAGGGAGCGGCGGGTATGGGGAAGAGCCGCCTGATCGGCGAGGGCGTGAGGATGGCGCGCCGCCTGTCCTTCCCGGTTGGCATCGGCGCGGCCGAGCCTTCGGAATCCGTGGCCGAGCTTGCGCCACTGCTCAGGGCGCTCTTCGACGGCCCACAACCGTTGCTGGACCGCGCCGGGCTGAGCCGCCTCCACGCAGCACCCGAGCAGCGCTACTGGCGGCTCCAGGATCTGGAGACTCTGCTGGAGCGCGCCGCGATGGATGGCCCGCTACTCATCTTCCTGGACGACCTGCAGTGGTCCGACAGCGGCACCGTCGCCGCGTTGCGCGCGCTGCCCCCGCGCCTGGGCTCACTTCCGATCGGATGGGTCCTGGCGACACGCCCGGATCAGGGCCCGGGCCAGCTTCGGAGCGCCGTCGAACATCTCGCCGACGAGGGTGCGCAAAGGCTCGTGCTCGAGCCGCTCAGCCAAGCTGCCGTGGCGCAGGTCGCGAGCGACGTGATGCAGGCGGAGCCCGATGAGACGCTCCTCCTCATGGCCCGCGAGGCCGGCGGCAACCCATTCCTCCTGGTCGAGTTGCTCGAGGGCCTGCGGCAGGAAGGGCTTGTCCGAGTCGACTCAGGACGTGCGACCCTGACCGCCCACAGGCTCCCCGACCGGGTCCGCGCGAGCATGCGTGAGCGCCTGGCCCGGATGTCGGATTCAGCGCGTCAGGTCGCCACGGTGGCCGGATCGCTGGGGCGGACGTTCTCCTTCTCCGAGCTGGCGACGATGCTCGGTGTTCCCCCGGCCTCGCTGCTGACGTCGGTCGAGCAGCTGATCGAGTCCGGGATCATGCGCGAGCGCGGAGAGCAGCTCTCGTTCCAGCACGATCTCATCCGTGAAGCGGTGCGCGATTCGTCTGCGCCCTCCGCCCGCCGGGCGATCGATCGACACGCCGCAGATGTGATGCTCGCTGCCGGGGCGCTGCCCGTCGACGTCGCGATGCAGCTGGGCAGCAGCGCCGCGCCCGGGGACGACGTCGCGATCGCGACGCTGCTCAAGGCCGCACAGGCGTTGGCGACGACCGATCCGGGAGCCAGCGCAGATCTCAGCCGGCGCGCTCTGGAGTTAGCCCCCAACAGGCATTCGCTGCGCGGTCCGCTCGTTGTCCAGGCCGCGATGTCCCTCCACGCGGCGGGACGGATCGATGAGGCCAGGAGCTTTGCCGACAACGCGCTCCGGGACGTTCTTCCGGTCGCGGAAGAGGCGGGGGTGCGCCTCGGGATCGCCGGCATGTGGCTGGTCTCCCCGGATGTGAGAGTGCACGCCGGCCGCGAGGCGTTGAGGCTGCCGCTGCTGTCCGCGGACCTGCGCGTCGCGCACATGGCGAAGTTGGCCTACAACCTCCTGGCTGGGGGACGGACCGACGAGGCGCGGGCCGCGTTGTCGGAGGCCGTGGCTGCCGGCGGGCGCCTGGACCCGGTTGCCCGGTTCCCGCTCGCGCTGAGCGAAGGGGGGCTCGACTACGTCAGCGGACGCCTCACGCGCGCACTCGAGCGGTTCGAGACGATTCTTCGCGACGGCATCGCGGATGCACATGGACTCGACGAGCTCCTGACCCGGTTGTGGCGCGCGAACGCCCTCGTCGCCCTGGATCGGGCAGACGACGCCCTCGACGCCGCCGACGGCATCATCGCCGACGCGCTGGAGCGAGGGTTCGCCTACTTCCTCCACGTCGCCGAGATCACGCGTGGGCAGCTGCTCCTGCAGATGGGCCGGCTCGACGACGCCGCCCTCATGCTGGACGGTCGGTTCGAACCGCACCAAGCCCCGGTCGCGACCCCGATGGACGCCGCCGGGGTCGTGGCGTTCGGGCGGCTGGCGCTCCACACCGGCGACGGCCGGCACGTTCGCCAGACGAACGAGATCGCTCAGACGATGCTGAACGAGAGCACTCCGGGCGTCCGCCGTCACGCCGCGTGGCTGTTGAGCCTCCAAGCCACGGCCGACGGCGACCCTCGACGCGCCCACCAGTGGTTGGTTGCGATGGGTGAGCAGGAGCGCAAGCACCTGCTCTCGAGGCTGTGGCCGGACGTAGCCGACGAGGCGCAGATGGTACGGATGGCCGTCGCCGTCGGGGATCGCGAGCTCGCCGAGAGCGGGGCCGCCGACGCGAGCCGGCGCGCGGAGCTTTCCCCCGACGTCCCCTCCCTCGCTGCGACCGCGGCGCACGCCGGCGGGCTGCTCAACCTCGACGTGGAGGAGCTGTCGCACGCCGTGAGCCTGTTCCAGCGCAGCCCGCGGTCGATGGCGCTGGCCTCGGCATGGGAGGACCTCGGCCTCGCCCACCAGCGGAAGGGGACCGCAGACGATGGGATCGACGCGCTCACCGAGGCGCTCGTCCTCTTTGCGCGGGCCGGGGCGACGCGCGATGCGGCGAGGCTCCGCGGCCGCCTGCGAGCGCTCGGGATTCGGCGCCGGGTGGCGACAGCTGAGAAGCCGTCTACGGGATGGGCGGCGATGACAACGTCAGAGCTGGCCGTCGCTGAACTCGTAACCAGCGGCCTCACCAATCGCGAGGTCGCCGACCGGCTCTTCGTCTCGCCGCACACTGTGAACACGCATCTGCGCCGCGTGTTCGCAAAGCTCGCGGTCAACTCCCGGGTTGACCTCACGAGGCTAGCCACAGAGCGCAACACCGAGCGCGCCCCCGACATCGCTCGGGGCAGCTGACTTCTCAGAAGACGCGCTCACTTGCTCGTCCCGCGCTGAAGGACGGTGACGAGGTGCGCCAGCGTCTCGGTCGCGGCGGCGAGCGCCTCGACCTGTTCGTCGGGCATCTCGGCCAGGTAGGCGCTGAGCGCCGCGCGTGCCTGCGCGCGGTAGTCCTCGAGCGCGACGCTCCCGGCCGGGGTCAGCGTCACCAGGACCACGCGCCCGTCGCCGGCATGGCGCTCGCGGCTGACCAGACCCTGCTGCTCGAGGCGCTGGACCAGCAGCGTCATCGTGGGCTGCTTGAGCCGCTCGAGCTCCGCCAGCTCGGTGACCCGCCGCGGGCCGCCGCTGAGGGTGTTCAGCAGACCCACTTCCGTGCGCGACAGCTCGCCGCCGAGCTGGCCGGCGAGCAGCCGCGTGAGCAAGGACACGCGCGTCAGCAGCTGGCTCGAGACGTGGGCGATCCGCACCGAGCGCTCTGATCGACCACTACGTGTCGAGGCACGAGCGCTTGTCCTGATGCTGATGGCCTGCGCCGGGCAGAGCGTCGCGGCGCGGCGGACGGCGTCGTTCAGCTCGGGCGGCGGGCTGGCGTCCAGCAGCAGGACGGTCCCGTCCTCGTCCTGGTCGAACACGGCGCCGGCAGCGCGCACGCACTGGCCCGAGGCCACGCACTTGGTCTGGTCGACGATCACGCGCATGAGGTTCTCCCCTCAGAAGGTGACGGGGAGCTCGTACACCCCGTAGACGTTGGAGTCGTGCTTCAACGGGATCCGGTCGAGCGGTGCGGCCAGGCGCAGGCCGGGGATGCGCCGGTAGAGCGTCCCGTAGACGACCTGGAGCTCCACGCGCGCCAGCGGCTGGCCCAGGCACGCGTGCACGCCGAAGCCGAAGGCGAGGTGACCGTGCGCGTCGCGGTGGACGTCGAGCCGGTCGGCGCCGGGGAACGCGTCCGGGTCGCGGTTGGCCGCGTCGCCGGCCAGGACGATCCCGTCGCCGGCGTGGATCGTCTGGCCGTCGATCTCGATGTCCTGCAGGGCGACGCGGCGGCGTCCCGAGTGCGTGATCGTGAGGTAGCGCAGCAGCTCCTCGACCGCGCCGGCGATCAGCGCGGGGTCGTCGGTGTCGCGCAGGGCAGCGAGCTGGTCGGGGTGCTCGAGGAGCGCGAGCGTGCCGAGCGCGATCATGTTGGCGGTCGTCTCATGGCCGGCGACCACCAGCAACATGGCCATCAGCGCCGCGTCGTGCCGCGACAACTCGCCGGTGGCGACGTGCTCGGCGGCCAGCTTGGACAGGAGGTCGTCGGCGGGCTCGGCGAGCTTGTCGGCGATGATCCCGTCGAGGTACTCGGTCAGCTCGTCCTGGGCCGCGATCGCGCGCTCGACCGTCTGGTCGCGACTGACGAGGACCCGGGCGCGGCGCTGGAAGAAGTCGTGATCGGCGTAGGGGACGCCGAGCAGGTGGCAGATGACCAGCGACGGCACCGGCAGCGCGAACGCCGCGACCAGGTCGACCGGCCGCGGGCCGGCCAGCAGCGCGTCGATGCGCTCGTCCACGATCCGCTGGATCGCCGGGCGCAGCGCGTCGACCCGCCGGATCGTGAACGTCCCCGTCACCATCCGCCGGAGCCGGGCGTGGTCGGGATCGTCCATGTTGATGAAGCTGGACCCCCGCGTCCGGCGGGCCTGTGCGGCCGCGCTGGCGTGCGGATACCCCGCACGCCGGGCGTCGGCGCTGACCCGCGGATCGGCGAGGAGCGCGCGCACATCCGCATGCCGCGTGATCAGCCACGGGGTGCTGCCGTCCCAGAGCCGGATCCGCGAGGCCGGGGCGAGCGCGCGCAGTGCCGGCGGCGGGTCGAACGGGCATCCGGACGCCCTCTCCATCGGGTACTCCGGAACCGCTGCTGCTGGGGTGGTGGCCATGGTTCGTCTCCTGTCTGTCTTGCATCACGAACCTATATACGTGGCCAATGGAAATCGGCTGGACGACGGGACAGCTGATGCGCGACGTTGGCCGCGTCCAGTCGCCTGATGACGAGCGTCAGGCCAGCGTCCGCACCACTCGCACCGAGGTGCGCCCGGTCGCCTGCACGAGCAGGATCGATGGCTCCTCGGAGAGCACCCGGACCTTGCAGACGAAGTCGGCGAAGAGCATGGCGTTCTCGGTGTCGCGGTAGGACCCGACGCCATAGCAGAGGACGCCGAAGAGCTGCTTGCCGCGGGCCCAGGCCGATTGCCCCACCAGGGTGGTGAGATCGATGCTGCGCAGACGCGGGCGTCCGGCCGGGATCGCGCCGATGGGCACGTCACCCGACAGCTGCCCGCTCTCCACCTTTGCCACGCGCACCGACTCGGGGCCCGTGGTGTTGACGAGCACGACGCCGCGGGACTCGCCGCCGTTGCTGCTCTTGACCGTGCAGCGATAGGACGCGTAGAGCTTGCGCTTGATGATGTCACGCCGGGATGGGCCAACGCCCGTGCACGCTCCCTCCACGGCGTTCCTCTTCGCCCACGGCGAGACGTTGAGGCTGACGTCCGCGACGCCGCGGGCGATGTAGTGGCGCTGGGCGGCGGAGGCCGCAGCAGGCGTGCCGACGGCCGCAAGCGCGACCGTGAGCCCCGCGGCGTTTGAGAGCTTCATGGTCGGCACCGTAGTCCCATCGGGAACGTCGAGCGGCTCGACTCGGTGCGCTGGAGCGGGACCAACGGGGCGTTGGGCGCGAACCTGGTGTCCAACGGAGGCGTTGGCGGATGCGGCCCGCCGGGCGATCCTCCGGATCAGTGGGGCGCGGCCGCGTCGGTGGGCGCGCCCTCACCGGTCGGCGACGGGTCGGCGGGAACCTGGACGCCGCGGGGGCGTCGCTCGGTCGAGATCGCCTCGACGCGCCCCGACATCTGCACCAGCGACACGGGCCCGGTGCCCGTGCGGACGCGCTACACGTTCTTCGACGTCGGGGCTAGCGCCAGCAGGGTCCGGGTGGAGCGGCGCTTCGGCTTCTCTGCCGCCTCCATGGACTACACGTCGACCAACCTGCGCGCGTACGTGCCCCATCTGCCGGCGTCGTTCAGCCAGATCCTGCACCCGAGCGCGGCGGGCACGGCGCCGCCCATGACCCGCCAGCCGTGCTCGGGGTGCTCGACGATCGACTGGGACGGGACGTGGTTCGCGGTCAACGACCCCGTCGGGAACTCCGGCGTGGTCGTGCTGCGCGACCCGGCCTCGTCGCTGCCGGCGCGCCTGAGCCTTGACGAAGACTCCCACGGCGGGGTCGCCGCGGCGGCCGACCTGGCCAAGCCGGCAGGCGGCTGGAAGGCGCCCGTGACCGAGACGGAGTGGCTGTGCTTCTACGACGCCGGCACGTGGCCGCTCGGCCAGCGTGCGTCCGGCACGCTGCCTGCGGGCTGCACGATCCAGGCCGTGCCGATCAGCACCGTCGCGCCCACCATCGGCGGCACGGCGAGGGTCGGCGGCGAGCTCGTCGCCACCGGCGGCTCGTTCGACTACGCCACCGACGCGCGCTCGTTCCAGTGGCTGCGGTGCTCCGGTGCGGCCTGCGCGACGATCGCCGGGGCGACGGCGGACCGCTACACGGCGAGGGCGGGTGACGAGGGGGCGACGCTGCGGGTCGACGTGACCGCCACCGCACCGGGCGGAGAGACAGACACCGCGTCGGCGACCAGCGGCGTCGTGGCCCCGGGTCCGCCCACGATCACGGCGGTGCCGACGATCAGCGGCGAGGTCCGCCAGGACGAGGTCGTCACCGCCTCCACCGGGACGTGGTCAGGCGCGCCGACCTCGTTCGCGTACCAGTGGTTGGACTGCTCGGTGACCGACGCGACGAACTGCTCGCCCGTCGCGGGCGCGACCGCTCCGACCTACCGCCTGGCGCGCGACGACGCCGGGTCGGCGATGCGCGTGCGGGTGACGGCGACCAACGGTGTGGGTTCGTCGGTGCCCGCGGACTCGGCGCCGACGGGGGCCGTGCTGCCCATGGTGATCCGTGCCGCCCTGCAGCCGAGTCCGGCCACTTCGTGCACGGGACTGCGCGTCGCGCTCGACGCCGGCGGCTCCAAGACGCCCGACGGGCCGATCGTCCGCTACCGGTTCGAGTCCCAGGAGCTTCCCATCGGGGTCATCTTTGGCGCCCTGCTCGGCGGGTCGACGTACGTCGAGGACTACTTCAAGACCGCTCCGAGGACGGTCCTCTACGACGGCTCCAATCCCGCGCCGGCCATCACGTTCAACTGGAACCGGCAGCTGGCGGCGGCCGAGGTCAAGCTCCTCGCGTCCTCCAAGCTGAAGGTCGGCGACTACGTGCGCGACGGGGTGCGCATCACGGTCACGGTGACCGACAAGGCCGGCAGGAGCGCGACCAAGCTCGGCTTCGTGACGTTCGCCCAGACGTACTCGTCCCAATCCCGCGCGGGCTGCCCCAGGTCGTTGATCGAGCGGGTTCGGTCGTTCGCGGGCATCGCGCTGCACCCCACGGCGACCACGACCACGGTCACCACGGAGATCCCGTGCAAGGGCCTGGTCAACTGCGCGCTGTCGTACAAGATCTCCGCGCTCGTCCCCCGGACGGCCATCGGGCGGCGAAGGCGAAGCAGACCACGATCGCCACGAGCGGGCTCGTCGCGATTCCCGCCGGTCAGAAGAAGAAGGTCAAGACGAAACTGACCAGCGCCGGTCGCAGGCTCCTGCGCAAGCGCACCAAGGCCACCCTCGCGATCACCAGCGTGACGCCGAGCGGCAAGCGCGTGACCCAGAAGCTCAAGGTGACGCTGGGCGGCAAGAAGCGGTAGCGCGTCGTCGGGCGGGACCGCGAGCACGGCGCCGCACCTCGCCTTCGGTCCCCGGGGGTTGGGTCACGTGGTCCACCAATCGGCGACCGCCGGGCGGCCTTCGCCTCGGCGGCGCTACGTCCGCGATCAGGACGAGGGGGCGACCAGGCGCTGGGAGACGATCGCGGCAGGCGTTCGAGTGCACATCACATCTCTCCGTGGCCGCGCCGCTTACGGCGAGCCGATGACGTTGCCGCTGCCGACCGGGGGGTCGCTGGACACCACGACTGCAGTCCCGCCGTTGAAGACGTCTCCGACGACGGTCGGTCCGATGGCCACCTGTGGTGTCAACCCGCCGAAGCCAGCGGCCGGCCACGAGAAGGCCGGAAGGCTCGGAACGGGCACCAGGGCGGGGGCGCCGCTCGCGCCGGCCGCCGGGATGAGAACGCCGGCCGCGGCCACCACCGTCACCACCGTCACCGGCGCAAGGCGCTTCAGACTCAACCTCATCGACTTGGTCCTCCCTTTTCCGGACGGGCCGGTCAGGGCTCGCCCGCAGTGTGGCGCGGCGCCGGTGCGGCACGCAGCGCAGGCTGAACAGCGCCCAAGTGTGGGAGCCGCACCCGGCTCGTTGACCTGTCCCCGGGACCTGTTGCCGCTGGCCGCAGTGCCCGCGAGCGGGGTGCGAGCGTGCCCAGGGCCGGCGCTTACCGGGTCGAGCCGGTGAGCAAGATCCAGTCGCGCATCGCGGGCTGGGCCTCGGTCGTCGGCGTGCACGCGGTAGGCGGCAAGCTGATCGAGATCAAGACCGGCCCGTCGGCCTCCGGGATCAGCGTGTTCGTTGCTGGCTCGCGGTTGCCGGCGCTGGTCCCCTGTCGCGGTCTATTTCTGCGGCGCGATCCTCGTAAGCACGCGCCGGAGAGCGTTGAGATCGTCTGCGCCGAGCGCGCTGAGGGCCTCGGGTGGTGTGCCGAGAATCTCGTTGGCGCGCTTGGCGAGGTTCTTGCCCTTGCGTGTGGCCTCGACCATCTTGGCTCGCCGGTCCGTCGGATGAGGCTGCCGGCGAACGAGCCCCTGCCGCTCGAGGTCATCAACCAGCACCGTGGCGTTGGGACGGTCGATTTCGAGGGCCGCGGCCAGCTCGCCCATCGACATCGGCTGGTCGGCAACGCGCCGCACCGCTCGTGTGCGCGAGAAGCTCAGCCCGACAGCTTCAGCAACCTGCCGCCGCCGCTGGTGGTCGAGGACCAGATCAGACATCAGCGTCCAGACCTCGCGTGAGAGGTCTGACGCCGTGTCTTGGCGCGAGCCGTTGTCCTTGCGGTCCTCGGTCATGTCGCCTCCAGCCTAAGCGGCGAGGGCCTCGGGATTGAGCTCGACCGCAGTGCGCCGTGCCGACTTGGTGGCCCGGCTGCCCGTCGCCAGCAGCCCGAGTACGAGCACGATCGCGCCCGAGGTCGTAAGGGTCCACCACGCGGGATGGGTGGCCGACGAGAGTCCGGCGCCGTTGGAACCCGCGGCGCTGGAGGCCACGATCGCGCCGACGATCGCCACGCCGATGGCCTGGCCGAACTGTCGTGATGTGGTGGCGATGGCCGCAGCGACGCCGGCCTGCTCGCGGGGCATGCCGGATACGGCAGCGTTGGTGATGGGCGCGTTGACGAAGCCGAAGCCGATTCCGAAGAGCACGTAGGCGGCGATGAGCCAGGCGAACGGGGTGTCTGGTCCGATGTCGACGAGCATGGAACAGGACACCAACAAGGCGATGCCGGCGATGACGAGCGGCTTGCGCGGCCCGCTGCGGCCGACCATGCGACCCGAGATCGGCGACAGGATGACCGTCATCAGGGCGATGGGCACGATGGTGATGCCGGCCTCGACCGGGGACAGTCCGCGTGCGTCCTGCAGGTAGAGCGTGTTGAGGAAGAGGAAGCCGCCGAAGGAGGCGAAGGCGGCCACCGAGAGCGCGATCGAGGACGAGAACGGGATCGAGCGGAAGAAGCGGAGGTCGATGAGCGGCTCCTTCCGGCGCGGCTCGTAGCGCAGCAGGCCCAGCAGTGCGATGGCGGCGGCGCCGAGGGCCACCAGGATCATCGACGAGGTCCAGCCGGCGTTTGGCGCCTCGATGATCCCGTAGGTGACCGAGGCGAGAAGGACGATGACCAGAACCTGGCCGACCGGGTCGAACCGACGCGGCTTCGGTGCCTTGGACTCAGGAACGAAGCGGAGGGTCAGCATGATGGCGGCCAGGCCGAGTGGGATGTTCATCAGGAAGATCCACTGCCAGCCGACCGAGGAGACGAGCGCGCCGCCGAGGACGGGCCCGAGCGCCATCGAAGCCCCGAAGACGGCCCCCCAGACTCCGACTGCTTGAGCTCGCTCGCGCGAGTCGGTGAAGGTGTTGGTGATGATCGACATGGCGACTGGATTGAGCATCGAGGCGCCGACGCCCTGAAGGACTCGGAAGACGACAAGGAGCTCGACGGTTGGCGCAAGGCTGCACAGCAGCGATGCCACCGAGAACACGCTGAGGCCGAGGACGAGCGTCCGCCTGCGCCCCAGCCGGTCGGCCATCGAGCCGGAGAACAGCAACAGGCTGGCCATGACGACGGTGTAGGCGCTGACGGTCCACTGCAACCAGGAGAGGCTTGCGTCCATCTGCTCGCCGATCGACGGCAGGGCGACGTTCACGGCGGTGATGTCAAGCCCGACCATGAAGAGGGTCATCGAGCAGATCCGCAGGACGTTGATGCGGCTCTTGCGACTGAGCTGGGAGCTGGCAGCCATCGGTGGCTCCTCGCGATTCGATCCTTGCGCATTCATAATAGTTATGAATCTATCACGACCTGATGGAACCGCAAGCCAGGATCGAACGAGCCGATCGGGACTCCCTGTGCGGGACGGCGCCGCACAAGGAGGCGTTCATGATCGCCCTCCTGGTCCGTGGGGCTTGGCCGGGCGGAAGGGCTGAGGCCGCCTGGTCAGCGCTCGCTTGCCGATGATGGCGACGCGGACGTGCGGACAGATCTGGGATTCATCGCCGTGTCTCCGAGGTCGGGAGCCTGTGATCGAGGTGCGGGCGCTTCTGCAGCCACTCGCGGTAGCGGCGCAGCGCACGCCGTTGCGCGCGCTGGTCGCACACCAGGGCGTGGACCGGGTGGGTTCTGCCGGTGGGGTTCTTGCCCCGCGTGATGCGGCGCATCTGGTGGCGGACGAGCGCCATGGATGCCGCTGAGGCCAGCGTCTTGTCCGACCAGGTGACCGGCTTCAGCCGCACGGCTGCCTCGAGCCCGTTCCGCCAGCGGTTCGCAAGATCCGGCGTCGCCGCGATCGCGGTGCCCATGCCGACAAGCGCGACGCCGCTCGCGAGCACCGCCTCGGCGGTCTCGCGGCGGACGATCCCGCCGGTCAGCATCAGCGGCAACGGGCTCGTCCTGGCCAGGTCGCCGGCGAGCTCCAGGAAGTACGCCTCGCGCGCCGCGCTGCGACCGTCCGTGGGGCGGCCGGCCATCGCCGGGCTCTCGTAGCTGCCGCCGGAGAGCTCGACGAGGTCGACGTCGAGCGGGTCGAGCATCGCGATCACGCGCGCCGCGTCGTCGACGTCGAACCCGCCGCGCTGGAAGTCGGCGGAGTTGAGCTTGACCGCGACGGCGAACGATGACGAGACGACCGTGCGGATCGCGCGGACGACGTCGAGCAGGAGCCGTGCGCGATTCTCCAACGATCCGCCCCACTCATCGCTGCGGTTGTTCACCAGCGGCGAGAGGAACTGCGAGAGCAGGTAGCCGTGCGCGGCGTGGACCTCGACACCGTCGAACCCCGCCTGCTCGGCCAGCTGCGCGGTCGTTGCGAACCGCTCCACGGTCGCGCGGATCTGCTCCTCAGTCATCGCCACCGGCCGGCCGAACCGCTTGCTGTGCCTTCCCAGGTCGACCGCTACCGCCGATGGCCCCCACACCACCCCCGGCATCGCGGCCTGCACCTGCCGGCCGGGGTGGCTGATCTGCATCCAAATCGCGGCGCCGTCCGCCTTCCCGGCCTGCGCCCAGCGGGAGAACTGTTCGAGCGGCGCGTGCTCGTCGAGCACGACCCCGCGCGGCCCGGTCAACGCCTCGGCGTGCACCATGACGTTGCCGGTGATCAGCAGGCCCGCGCCGCCGGCGCCCCAGCGGCGGTAGAGCGAGATCAGTCGCTCGGCGGGGAGTTGAGAGCTCCCGGCCATGCCTTCCTCCATCGCCGCCTTGGCGATCCGGTTGTGCAGGGCGCCCCCCGATGGCAGCACCAATGGGGAGAACAGCTCGGTCGACGTCAAGAGCACCCGCCTCACACTCGCTTACGAAGTTAACGGTGCTCACATTAGACGCACGGAGTGAACGCTGTCAACATCTATGTGAGCGATGTCCACGGCGAAGGCGACCTACCACCACGGAGATCTCCGGGCGGCATTGCTCCGCGCGGCCAAGGAGCTGCTCGAAGAGGGCGGCGAGACGGCGCTGTCGCTGCGCGCGGTGGCGCGCCGTGCCGGCGTGTCGCCGGCCGCGCCCTATCGCCACTACGCGGACCGCGAGGCGCTCGTCTCAGCGGTCGCGGCGGTCGGTTACCAGGAGCTGGCTGGACGCCTGGCGGCGGTGCACCCTGCGCCCGCGACGGCCGAGCAGCTCGCGGGGGTCGCCGTCGCCTACGTGCGGTTCGCCCTCGAGCGGCCCGCCCTGTTCCGGATCATGTTCGGCGAGCCGTGCGACCGCGACAACGACGAGCGCGTCGTCGCCACCGCCGCGGTCTCGCTCTACGTGCGGGGGATCGTCGAGCGAGCGTTCCCCCAGGCCGACGCCGACGCACTGGCCACAGCCGTCTGGGCGCTGGTCCACGGGCTGGCGTTCCTGCACCTCGACGGCAAGCTCGATGCCAGCAGCCCGGAGGTGGTCGCCGACCGGGTCGCCTCGGCCATCCAAGCGGTCCTGGCGGCGACCGATCCCGGCGTTCGAGGTCGTTGACGTAGGAGGAGTCGTCGGAGCCGAGGTGCGGCGCGTCGTTTCGGGCAAGGCAGGGGATTCGCCGTTCTCGGCACCGGAGCTCCTGACGACGGAAGGCCCCCTACGAGGAAAGCACGGTCAAGCAGGTGATCAGCAAGCGCATAGGCTGAATCCCACACGCTATGGACAGGAGGCTGAAGGTGGCCGAGACGACGTTGGTCGAGGTGATGACCGAGCTGGCCGCGCTCGAGGACCCGAAGACACGCGCGGTGAACGAGAAACACGGTGACGATCACGGTGTGAACCTCAGCAAGCTGCGCGCGCTCGCGAAGCGGCTGAAGACGCAGCAGGAACTCGCGCGCCAGCTCTGGGAGACGGATGACACCGCGGCGAGACTGCTGGCGATCCTGATCTGCCGCCCGAAGGCGTTCGAGCGTGACGAGTTGGACGTCATGTTGCGCGAGGCGCGCACCCCCAAGGTGCACGACTGGCTGGTGAACTACGTGGTGAAGAAGGACCCGCACTCCGAAGAGCTGCGCATGGCCTGGTCCGCCGATCCGGATCCAGTGGTCGCGAGTGCCGGCTGGGCGCTGACCACCGAACGCGTGGCGAAGAAGCCCGAGGGCCTCGACCTTGCAGGACTGCTCGACGTCATCGAGGCGGCGATGAGAGACGCCCCGGATCGCCTGCAGTGGGCGATGAATCACTGCCTGGCTCAGATCGGGATCGAGCACGCCGAGCATCGCGCCCGTGCAATCGACATCGGTGAGCGCCTGGAGGTGCTCAAGGACTACCCGACTCCCCCGAACTGCACGTCTCCGTTCGCACCCATCTGGATCACCGAGATGGTGCGCCGACAGCACGATACGTAGGAAGGTTCGCGCTCACGCTCGTGCCGCTACTTTCTCAGAAGCGCGGCACCCGATACGAACCGGCCGTGAGGGGCCTGGAGTCCAGTGACTTCCGTCGGAGACGAGGGCAGGCGACAAGAAGCGCCAGGCCGTGGAGTGCGGCATCAACCGGCTCGCGCCAAGACGCTCGGCCTCCGCCATCCTCGACGTCGCGGTCGACCACGAGATCCTGAGGGCGAACCCGGCCCGAGGTCGTCGCCGGCGGCTCAAGGCGGTCCGGCCTCGACGGCCGTTCCTCGAAGCCGACGAGGTGCAGTCGCTCCTCGCGGCGGCCGAGCAGCTCGACCGCGACAGAGTGCGACCGAGCGCGAAGGCGATGTGGGTCAAGCGACAACCAGCAGGAGATGCCTCCATGGACGCTGCGGCCGCTATCCGTCCGACGATGACGACGTGGTCATCGCAGCCTCGCGTCGGCCCTAGCCGCTGCGGGCCGACGCGGAGTCGCGGATCGGCGAGTTCATGGGAGGTGCTGCCCGTCCAGCCGGCAGAGCCAGCCTCGAACGGCGAGCACCCAGGCCCGGACGGTCTGGGCGGGTGTCTGCGCCGAGCGCGGAAGCAGCGCGACTCGGCGGTAGGTGCCGAAGAAGTCGGTAAAGACGAGAGCCTCGTCGACGCCGCCGGAGCCGTCGGCCTTGATCTGGCGCAGTGGCGCCGCCGAGCCGTCGGCCCGCACGCCGTAGGCCGTGAAGTCGCCGCGGGGCGGCAGGCCTCGCGCGGCGAAGTCCAGGAGGTCGAGGCCGTCGCCCGCCCGCACGGTGACCGTCGCCGCCCCGACGGCGCCGCGGATCGGTACGTCGAACGTCTGGACGCGGTGATGCAGCCCTTGGCGACCCAGCCCACTGCGCCCGTCTCCATGCGGCACGGCCCCGGCGACGTACACGAGCGCCTGCGGGTCCTGGCCGACGTGCAGCGTGGCGATGATCGTGTCGGTCGCGGTGTCGATGACGTCGACGCCGTCGGACTTCTGCAGTGCGATGTAGATCCGCGAGTTGTCCGGGCTCGGCCAGATGCCGTGCGGCGCCGTGCCGCTGTTGTGGATGCGCTTGACGAGTCGGGGATGAGCGCCGCCGCGGCGGTAGACCAGCGTCTGGTTCAGGCCCCCGACCGTCACGTAGGCGTACAGGCCGTCGGGCTTGGAGACAAAGTTGGGGTGGTTGGTGCGTGGCCCGGTGCTCAGCACCGCCATTGTCCGGAAGCGGCGCGCGTCGACGACCGAGGTCTTGCCGTCGAACGGATGACCGAGCCACAGCTCCCGCCCATCGGGTGAGATCGCCTCATCGGAGGACCGGGGAGCGACTCCGCGGATGCGGTGGATGACTCGGCGGTCTCGCACGCGGATGACCGTGACCTCGGAGGCGCGGACGTGGTTGACATAGGCCAACCGGCCGCCGGGGCTGAACACGACCTTCGACGGGCCGTCGGCGGTGGGGATCCTCGCGAGGAGGCGCCCAGTCCGGACGCTCAGGACCGACACGTGGGACTCCCCGCGTACGGCGACCCACAGCGTCCGGCCGTCGCGGGACACGAAGCCCTCGTGCGGGGCGCGGCCGACGTAACTGGTCGCGCGCGCGAGGCGGTTATCAGCGGTGCGGACCAGTTGCGCCGCGCCGGACGTGATGCTGATGACGTCCAGCAGCCGGCCGTTCGGCGAGAAACCCAACCCGTGCACGTTGACCTGGCTGCGGTCCAGCGGTCCGAGGACCTGGTCCAGCCGCGGCTGGCCGAGTGCCTTCGTCCCCAGCACCCGGTTGGTGGAGGGGTCGATCACCGACACCGTATTGGAGGTCTGGTCGGCGGTGTACACGCGATCGCGCGACGAGATCGGCTGCGCGTGCGCACTCAGCAGCGCCGGCGCCTGGACGATCGGGGCAGCGTGGACCGGGGACGACCCCGCCAGCGACGCCACCGCTCCGGCCAGGCCGATCGCGCCGGCCCGCGCGCGACGCGGACGCGGGAGAGGACGCAGATGCGGGCGCCGTTGCACGGCGAGACGGTCGCGGCGACGGCCGACCTCGGTGATTGCGATGACCGATGGCTCTGGCCCGATGGCCGATCACCCGAGCCGTTGGCGGCTCGACAGGTTGCTCGAGGTTCGCGAGTACGCCGGCGTGAGCTGCTCGCTCGGGCGAGGGCCGGGATCGCCGATACGCCTCTCGCATGACCCGAGTTTCGGCCAAAGCAGGGGATTTGCTGTTCTCGGCGCCGGACCCTGAACGACGGAAGGCCCCGCCAAGCAGGGCCTTCCAGGATGGGCGCGGCGGGTTTCGAACCTGCGACCTCTCGCGTGTGAAGGGAGGGCAAACGGCTGCGCTCCGCTGCGTTCTGCCGCTCAAGCCCGGAACGAAGCGGATTCCGAGTTCGTCTCACACTGGCCTGCTGCGCTCTGCTGCGGTCGGTCGTTTCCAAACCTGTTTCCAAGATCGGGCCGGCATGGGTCGCGACTCGACCGCACCGATCCAGCGGCGGACTTCGCCGGTGGGTCCGCCCAGCGCCACCCGCAGAACCGTCTGGCCGGTGACCCAGTTGTTGCCGGCCATGCCGTCGAGCTGGATGACCGCAGCAACAACGCGGTAGTCAGGCAGGGGGTCACCGCCCTCGTAGCCGTCCAGCTCGCGCGCTGCCCAATCGCGCAAGGTCTCGGAGCCGCTGCGCCCGCCCAGCGCTACGCACTTGCGCAGCGCGGTCGCTACGGAGGCGTTCTCATCGAGCGCATCGCGTTCGATCTGATCAAGCAGGCTGTCGGCCACCATCACATTCTGGCGTGCTGACCGGCGCACGACCCTGGCAGCCTCAGTCAAGTCGCGTTTGGTGGTGTAGCTCGGTTTCGTGATCCGTGAGCGGTTCGTGGTCCGAGCACGCGCGGGTCGTCAGGCGGCGAGCTGCACCGGCACCGTCTCCGGAGTGGTCGCGGTCCGCGTCAGGACCAAGCGCATCGAGGTCTCCGAGAGGTACCGGCGGCCGACCGACCATTCCTCGTGTTGCTCGAGCAGCACCATGCCGGCGAGGCGGAGCAGCGCCGCGTCGTTGGGGTAGATCCCGACGCAACCGGCCCTCGGTGTGGCCTGACCGATGATTTTTCCGCGCTCTGCTGGTCTGTACGCCGAGATACCGACTCACGAAAGGCTGACGCTATGCGGAAACTGACCTTTGGCATGAACCTGACCCTGGACGGTTACATCGCCGCCCCCGGCGACGACCTCGGCTGGAGCGTGCCGTGCGATGAGCTGTTCCAGTGGTGGTCCGACCGGGTGGCGGCGACGGGCCTGGCGCTGTATGGGCGCAAACTGTGGGAGACGATGAGCTCCCACTGGCCGACCGCCGACCAGCAGCCCGGCGCCACACCGGCGGAGATCGAGTACGCCCGCCGCTGGCAGGACATGCCGAAGGTGGTGTTCTCCTCGACGACCAGCACGGTCGACTGGAACACCCGCCTGGTCACCGGCGACGCGGTCACCGAGATCACCAGGCTCAAGGCCGACGACGGCGGCCCCATGGACATCGGCGGTGCCACACTCGCCGCGGCGGCCATGCGGGCCGGGCTGATCGACGAGTACGCGATCGTCACCCATCCGGTCCTGGTGGGCGGCGGCACGCCGTTCTTCACGGCCCTGGACAACTGGGTGAACCTGACCCTGGTGGAGACCCGGACGTTTCCCAACGGCGTGGTCCTGACCAGGTACGAGACCAGGCGCTGAGTGCCCGACGTCGGACCGGCGCGGGCTTCGGGCCGCCCACCCGAGCGGTTTTCTCGCGAGCTCTACTCGGGCTCGACGCGAATGTCGCGCGAGCAGGCCGCCGCGCATCTGAAGACGCCGATCCTCGCGCTCGGTGCGATCACTTGTAAGTCAAGTCGCGTGACGTGGTGCTCGTCCTCTTAAGGTCCCCGCAATGCCTGAAGCCGAGCGTCCGACCCTCTACGACCTCATCGAGGCTCTAGCCAGGCGCACCGAGAAGCGTCGCGCCCATCAGGCAATCCCGCACGCCTCTGTTGACGAGATCGCGCACGCGCTCGGGGAGGCCGACGAGGGCTTGGTTCGGACGTCACTCGATGAAGCGATCAGCGAGGGTTACGTCGCGGAACACCCCGAGTACAAGGACATGTACTACGTTACAGACGCCGGCGATGGCTTCCGCGATGCCGCGGTGTTCAACGGCTAGCCCGGTACCGTGCTCGCGTCGCCCTGACGCGCGTTCAGCTTGGCTCGCAGGGCCTCTCGGCGCCGCTCCGAGAAGTGGGGTCGGTAGACCTGGTTCGTCACGTTGGTGTTCTTGTGGCGGAGTAGGTCCCGGGCTTCCTCGGCGTCGTCGCAGTCCATCGCCGCGCCGTGGCGTAGAGAGTGGAAGTGCGGCAGGTTGAGGTGCTTGCGCGGGACGTCGTTGAGCACGTACCGGCCCTTGGTATTCACGACGAGCCCACCGCGCGCGTCCTGCTCGAACAGCTCGGGGAAGGTGGGCGTGCCGTCCGGCTTGCGGGCACGCTCTTGGGCGCGGTACAGCGCGCGAAGGACGTTGCGTTGATGTAGCGGAGCACCATCGGCGGTGCAGAACACATAGTCCTTCGGGCGGGTGTGCTTGCTGTCGGCCTTGTGCTTGCGGAGCAGCAGCACCGCGGCCCGGGATAGTGGGACGCGGGACTTGCTTTCCTCGGTCTTGGGGCGCACCCGTTCGCCATCGCGGCTCACCTGGTACCTGAAGTCGGCTCCCGCGGTGTCGAAGTCGTCCAGGTCGAGGTCCTCCCACCACCATCCGAGAAGCTCCGATTCGCGCCCGGCCGTGTAGCTCGCTGCCTTGAACAAGGTCCGCCACCGGTCGGTCGTGGCCGCAAGAACCTGGGCCAGCTCGTCGTCCGTGTGGACGCGCCGCTCCGGCGCCTCGCTCACCCTCGCCCGCTCCCCGCGCTCAAGTACCTCGAACGGGTTGTCGCCTCGCCACTTGCACCGGCGGCGCGCGAACTTGAAGATGCGGCTCGCGGCCAGCTCCTGGCGCAGCTTCCTGTGGTCGTCAGCGACCCAGCGTTCCAGGTCTTCATTCAACGCGGCACACCGGCGGTCGTGTCGCGCGACGTCGCCCGGGATGGCGGAGAGGCGGAGGAGGACGAAGGCGAGCCCGGCGAGGATTGCGCCGATCGCGCCGCCAGCAAGTGCGATGAGGATGTCGTGCACGTCGCCGGATGGTTGCCCGCGGAACGGTCGGAATCCCGTTGGGCGGCACCGGTCGTTTCCAAATTGTTTCCAAACGGGCTCAGTCTGGGCCGACGAGGCGCAGGCCCGAAACGACGAAAGCCCCGCGGTTGCGGGGCTTCCGAAAGATGGGCGCGGCGGGTTTCGAACCTGCGACCTCTCGCGTGTGAAGTCCCAAATTGATGAGCAACAGAATGCTTGTTTAGCAGGCATTTCATGGCATCTCACTGTGCCTCTGAGGTGCTCTGAGAGAAGGCAAAAACCGCGCTCGGAAGCGGTTTGGGCCACGGAATCGCCCCGCCGGCCGCGGCTCGTCCGCGAGATTCGGGGGAGGGTGTTTCGGGGTGTCGGTCGACTGGGAGGTGAGCCCGTGCGCTTCGAACCCGACAGCCTGAACGACCCGCTGGAGGACATGCTCCTGGCTGCGGCGGGAGCCGGCGACACGCAGCGCCTGTTGACCGCGGCGGAGGTGGCGGCGGTGCTGCGCGTCGTTCCCGCCTGGGTCTACGACCACGCCGAGCTCCTCGGGGCGGTGCGGTTGGGCACGGGTCGCCAGCGACCGGTCCGCTTCGAGGCGCGAACGGTCGCCGAGCGGCTGCGCGCGTGCGCGGACGGGACGAGCCCGGCGCGTCAGGAGCCGCAGCCTGCGGTGCGGCGGCGCCGAGCGGGGACATCGCGGGCGGCCGACGCGGAGGATCTGCTGCCGGTCCGTCCGCGTCTAGGGGAGGTGCGTCGTGCCCCGTCCAGCTAGCGGTCAGATCGTCGCCCGCGAGCGCCGCGACGGGCTCATCACCTACTCGTTGCGGGTGACGGCGAACCACCGGCGCCAGCGGCTGCACCTCGGCACGCAGGAGGACGGGGGACGGCGGCGCGCGCGGAGCGCGAGCTTCAGGACGTCCTGGCCCGCATCCGGGCCGGCGTCTGGTCGCCGCCGGCCCGGGTGGTGGAGCGGCGGGTGTCTGCGGACCCGACCTTCCACGAGTACGCCACGGCCTACCTGGCCAGCCGCAAGGGCGAGCTGCGCGAGACCTCGCTTGACGATTACGCCTGGCGGCTGTCGTGTCATCTGCTGCCGTTCTTCGCCGAGTACCGCGTATCGGAGATCGACGTCAAGCTCGTCGACGCCTACCGGGCGCACAAGGTGGCCGAGCGCGAGCACATCAAGGACATGATCAAGGCCGGCACCCCGGCGCGCGACGAGTCCGGTCGCCGGATCCGCCCGCTGTGCAACGAGACCATCAACAAGACGTTGGGGCTGCTGGCGTCGATCCTTGACGTCGCGGTCGATCACGAGCTCCTCTCGGCCAACCCGGCGCGGGGACGACGGCGGCGGCTGAAGGCGACGCGTCCGCGGCGGCCGTTCCTGGAGGCCGACGAGGTGCAATCGCTGCTGGCGGCCGCCGAGCAGCTCGATCGCGACAAGGTGCGCCCGAGCGCGCGAGCGATGCAGGTCAAGCAGATGCGCGACGCGTGGAGGCTGACCTACATCGACATCGAGAAGCGCTACAACATCCCTCGCGGCTCGGCGCACTACCTCTACGAGCGTGCCACCAACGACCGTCCGCCGCTGCTGGTGCGCCGCGCGATCGTCGCGGTCCTCGTCGGCTCGGGCCTGCGGGTCGGGGAGATGTGCGCGCTGACGTGGCGCGACGTCAACCTGGACAAGCGCCGCCTGAACGTCACCGACGCCAAGACGCCGACCGGCGTGCGCGAGGTCGAGCTGTCGCCCTGGCTCGTCGACGAGCTGCGGACCTTCCGCGCCGCGATCACCGACCTGGCGCCGGACTCACCGGTGCTGCCGTCGGCGGCCGGCACCGCACGCGACCGCAAGGGCGTGTGCAACAACGTGGTCAAGAAGGCCGTGGCGCGGGCCGACGAGATCCGCGTGGCGGCGGGCGGCTCGCCGCTGCCGCAGGGCATCACGCCGCACGCGCTGCGCTGCACCTACATCTCGCTGCTGCTGGAGTCGGGCCACCCGCTGCCGTACGTGATGGCGCAGGTCGGGCACGCCGACGAGAGCACGACGCTGCAGATCTATGCGCGGGTGATGAAGCGCCGGCCGCGCGAGGCGCAGCATGCGGCGTTCGACGCGCTCATCGTTGGCGGTGGATCATGAGCGGCGCCGTTGGAACAAAAGCTGCACATAGAGTCTGCTCATGTGTAGGATTTGTTCCGATGGCTTCAGGTGTCGAGATCTTGCGGGAGCGGTTCGGCGAGCAGCCGTTCCGTGTCTCCGAGGCCGTGGCCGCCGGTGTGAGCCGCACCGCGCTCCATCGGCTGCGAGAGGCCGGCGAGCTGGTTGCCGTCGGGCGCGGGGTCGTGCAGCTTCCGGGCGCAGGGATGGGGATGTCGTCCGGGTTGGCGGTGGTGTCGGCGCGGGTGCCGCGCGGGGCGATCTGCCTGAACTCGGCGCTGGCGTTCTGGGATCTCAGCGACGAGGTCCCGGAGCGGATCCACGTCGCCGTTCCGCGCGGGGCTCACCGGCCGTCGATCGCCGAGCCGGCGACCCAAGTGCATGTCTTTGATGCTCGGACGTTCGATGTCGAGCGCGAGCAGCAACGCACCGACGCTGATGAGATGTTCTGGATCTACTCGGCCGAGCGCTCGGTGGTCGATGCGATGCGGATGTCGCGGTGGGTGGGGCGAGACGTCGCGCTGCATGCGCTTCGTCGATACATGGACCGCGGCGACGCGAAGCCTGCGCGCCTGGCCGAGATTGCGCGGGAGATCGGCGGGAGTAGTCAGCTGCGGCCCGCGCTAGAGGCGTTGCTCAGTTGAGCGATCGTGCTGCCGAGGCGTTCAGGAGCTTGCAGGCCAGGGCCCGCGCCGAGCACGCGGGCAACACGCAGCCGTTGCTGGTCGTCTACGCGGTCGAGTCCTTCCTGCGGCGGCTGGCGGCGTCGGGCTACGCCGAACGGATGGTGCTCAAGGGCGGGATGCTGATGGCGGCCAGCGGCGTGCGTCGCATGACCCAGGACGCGGATCTCTCGACCCACGGCGTCGCCAACGACGCCGAGCAGGTGCGAAAGATCGTCGCCGGAATCTGCTCATTGGTCCCGGATCCGGACGACGGGATCGTGATCGATCCGGCGAGCATCAGGACCGAGGTCATGCGCGAGGGCGATGAGTACCAGGGCGTGCGCTGCAAGCTCGTCGCCGGCCTGGGTCGAGCGAGGATCCCGTTCGCGCTAGACATCTCCTTCGGGGACCCCGGCACGTCGACGACGATCGAGCTGGCGTCGGTCATCGATCAGCCAGACGTCTTGCTGCGCGCGTATCCACTGGCGCTCAACCTGGCGGAGAAGGTCGTCACCGCCATGCAGCGTCGCGAGACGAGCACCCGCGACCGGGACTTCGCCGACCTGTGGGTGTGCAGCCGTCGCTTCGACTTCGAGGCCATCGAGCTGCTCGGCCATATCCGCGAGGTGGCGGGGCACCGGCAGCAGGCGGTCATGCCGCTGGCCGAGGCGTTGGCGAACATGCCGGATCGCCAGCAGCCCTACGCGGCGATGGTGCGGCGGATGTCCTACCTCGCGCCACCGCCCGAAGGCTGGACCGATCTCATCGCCGACGTGATCGCGTTCGTCGATCCACTCCTGGACGACGAGGACGGGGCGCTGTCGCGATGGAGCTGCGACGGCGCGAGTTGGCGCTGACCGCCGTCGGACATTCTGTGGTCACTGGGGGCGAGTTTCGGGCCGCCGAACCCTAGGGCCATGAGGAGAGCCATCTCTCCGCAACTGAAAAGCGCCCCCGCGCCGCGCTAACGGCCGGGGGCATGGCCCAAGGAGCACTACCTCCATGAGCAGCCCGGACGCTATCCCGTCCCGGGGCGACCTTGTCGTCGTCTCCGACTACCTGCGCGAGATCTTGCGCCAGACCGCGGAGCGCAAGCTGCGCGAGGCATGCGATCTGGCGTTCCCGCCCGACCGCCGCGACGACGTTATTGGCGCCGTCCATCTGGTCGACGCGTTCACCCACGAGCGGGTGACGGCCGACGTCGCGCTGACGCTGATCCCGTTGGCGATCGCCTGGCAGCAGAGCGATGCGACGCCGCCGCACACCAAGTCGGCTCTCGCTCAGAACGAACGAGCGCTATTGCTGATTCGCGAGCTGGTCGAGGTGCGCGACCGCCTCGGCGGCGAGCCGCCCACCGCCGACGACCTCGACGCGATGGAGGGCCGGCGATGAAGGTCACCGGAACGGGCAACCCCGCGTCGCTGACGTTGCGTTTGCGTGAGCGCGAGGTCGCCGGCCTGAAGGAGGAGCTCGGTCACCGAGCGGCGGTCGCCGACGATGCGGCGACGACCCCGGCGGGGCAGATCACGGGAAGCGACGGCCGCCCTCGTCCCGACGACGTCCTGGCGGCGGTGACGACGATGCTGGATCAGCTCGCGGCGACCTCGGCCAACGAGCAGGGCCGCGTCGTGGTGTCGGGCCCGACCTGGCTGCTTGCACCCGCGATCCGCGGAGCGACCGCCGAAGCCGTCGAGCAGCTCGTCTCGGTGCTGCGGCGGTTCACATGCGACGGCGATGCCACGCCCGAGGAGCTTCGTGATGCGATCTCCGCCGCGTAGGCTTGGAGCGAGACGCTGATGGGCTCCGAGCACGTGCAGAAGCACGGGCTTCCGGGCTGATTCGACCAACGCCGGCACCTCTCGCGGGCGTCCCATCGGGACGGCGCGCGGGGTGCCGGCTCGGCTCGAGCAGCCGATGCGTGACTCGTCCCGGGTGGAACCTCAGAGATCGAGTCCGACGTCGTCAAGACCGGCGGGCTCAAGAAGCGGCTCCGCGGCTGGTGCGTCGAGCTCGAGCAGCGCTACCGTCTCGCGCGTCCACGCCTCGCGGGCGCGGAAGGACGCTGGACGACCGCCCAGCCCGCGGCGATACGGCATGTCCGGGTCGAGCACAGCGACGCGGGCATCGTCAGGACCGATCCGGGCCGGCGCTTCGTGCTCGACGCTCAGAGCTGACACGTTCAGGCCGGGGGCGCCGGCGATCATCTCCGCCTGGCTGGACCACCGCTCCACCGCTTCTTCCTGACGCGCGATGTCCTTCTCGATCGCCGCGCGGCGCGAGAGCCGCAGGCGTCCCAGCTCGGCCTGCTCGGCTCGCATCGCTTCGATCCGTCGTCGAGCCGCTTCGATCTCCCGCTGGACGCCGTCGCGGACCTGCTGGGCTCGACCGCCCGCGGCACGGTCGGCGACGTCGAGCGCGAGTTCCTTCCGGCGGCTGGGGGAGAGCATGGCGACGACGTCTTCGCCGACGGCATCGTGGTCGGGTTCAAGGCCGGGAAGCGCACGTTCGACGGAGCCGGGGGAGACGACGTAGAAGCGGGCTTCGGCGCGGTGGCGGCTGAGGGCGGTGTAGCCCCATTCGCGGTAGAGCTCGTCGGAGCCCAGGACGAAGGATCGGTCGACGGTCGCGCCTTGGGCGGCGTGTGCGGTCAAGGCGTAGGCGTAGTCGAGCCAGCCGTCATCTAGGTACTCGGAGGCGAGGGTGCGCTCGGTGCCGTCGGCGACGCGGACCGCAACGCTGCGCGCATCCATATCGACACCTACAACTTTGGCGCGCATGCCGTTGACGACGTCGGCACGGCGGTCGTTGCGTCGGGCGATGACGCGGTCGCCGATGGCGAACGCTCGCGAGCCAGCGAGCAGCTCGTCCTCGCCGAGGCGGCCGTCGCGGTGCATTCGGTCGCGTGCGAGCGCGTTGAGGTCGGCGACGTCGGTGCGACGGTGGGCGATCATCACGGCGTCGTTGGTGTCCGGCCGTCGGGTTGCCTCCCACCAGTCATCGACCAGCGTCTCGCGCAGCTCGTTTGCCGTCGGCCGTGCGACGAGTCGTCCGTGATCGCGGTAGGCATCGCTCCACGCACCAACCTTGCCTTGACGTAGCTGGCCGAGGGCTTCGCGATCCCAGACCTGTGCTTGACGATGAACTTGATGCAGTTCGACCGCTCCGAGTTCACATGCGAGTCGCCGGAACGCGCCGCCGGCGTCTCTCTCCGGGAGCTGGCGGTCGTCGCCGACGAGCACGAGCTTCGACTGCGTGTCAGCAGCGTGGCGTGCGAGCCGGTCGATCGTGTGCGACCCGACCATCCCCGCTTCGTCGACGATCAGGACCGACCCGTTCACGAGGCCATTGCCTTGGTCGATGTCGACGAGCAACCGGGCGATGGTGGTGCTGTCGATGCCGGCCAGCGTCTCCATCTCGACCGCCGCCCGTGCGGCGAGGGCTGTGCCGAAGACGCGGATGCCCTCGGCCTGCCATCCGTCGCGTGCCGCCGAGAGGCCGCGGGTCTTGCCGGTGCCCGCTGCTGCGCGCACGACCTGGACGCCGTCGCCCGAGGTGGTCAGCGCGCGTGTCATCGCCGACTGCTCGGCCGCCAAGTGATCCCGCCTCGCAAGCAGCAGCTCATCCACCTTTCCGGGGTCGAGCACGGCGACTCCTGTGCCGCGACGGGTGACGGCGTCGGAAATTAAGCGCTCTTCCAGAGCGAGCATCTCGGGCGTTGAGTGGCGGGCGCCGCCGAGCTGCTGACGCCGGTTCGCGGGTTCGAGCTGGATGGCGTGATTGGAGGCGAGCCAGCGGTCTGCGAGCGCTTCGAGCCGTTCTACGGTTGCGCCTGCGCGGTGTGCCTCGGCCCAGTCGCGCAGGACGTCGCGGCGGTCGAAGGTGGAGGACTGCTCGGTGATGCCGCCGGGTGCGGCGATCTCCCCGGCCGTTGCCGCCACATCTGGCTGGACAGGACGGCCGGGAGCGCGCCGATCGAGCACGAGCGAGAGGACGTGATGGTCGAGGCCGAACTCTGCGGCACGGGCTCGCCACTCTTCTCGAAGGCGTCCGGCGGGCACGTTGTAGTCCTTGACCTTGCGCGTTTCCAACGCAGCGATCTCGGCGGCGTGGGCGGACCGGCCGCCAACTTGGGCGAGGCGTTCGCGGATCTCCTGGCTGCGGCGCGAGAAGTGCTTGAGGACCTCGTCGTCGATGCCGCTGATCTCAGCGACGCCATTGTGGACGGGCTCCCATTCGACGCCGAGGTTCTGGGTGAGGTGGTGGCGCAGGGCAGCTTGGTAGAGGAAGCCCACGGTGCGCTGATGGGCGTAGAGCGCCCGGCCGTCCAGCGCGGTGTCACGGCCCTCGGCGGTGGTGGTGTTGGCGACCACGGCGTGGGTGTGTAGCTGCGGGTCGCCCGCACGGGAGGTGCGGTGGCGGAACGCGGCGACGGTGAGGCCATCGCCGCGGACGACGCGGTTGCCGTTCTTGCCTCGGCGGGTCCAGGTGGCGTGACGCTCGAGGTAGCCGAGCGCTTCGCGGACCGCGTCATCGTGGGCTTGGCGAGCCGCCGGCGAGATGGTGCGGTCGCCAATGCCGTAGATGACTGAGACCGACTTGGGGGCCGAGAAGGTCAGGTCGTAGGCCAGGACGGTCTTGGGCTTGTTGGCGATCGTGCTGGGCCGGGTGAGCAGGTTAAGGAATTGCTCGTCCTCAACACCACCGGTCAATCCCCGCCCCTCGGCGCCGTGGCCTTCCCATTGGCCTTGGGCTTCGCCGCGATCGGTGTAGTAGTCGTCTTTGCCTTGAGCGACGGTGTCGATGTAGTAGCGCGGGTCGCCTTGTCCGCCGCCGACCTTGCCGATGGAGAGCACGTCTCTTAGTCGATGAGACCTGCCATCTCCCCTCGGACGCATCCGGAGGATGCAGGTGTGTGCCGGTCCTGGTGGTGGGGGCCACCAGAGCCGTGAGGGTGCTGTTCAGTGGTCGTCGCGGACGGGGCGCAGGTGGCGTCGGGACCGTGTGACGTGGCGGTTGATGTTGGTGTGGGTGAGGTCGAGGTGGGCGGTGATCTCGTTGTTGGTGAGGCCGCCGAGGTGCAGCAGGAGATGCGTTGGCGGTGGGTGGTCATGGTCGCCAGAGCGTGCAGCCACGCGAAGAGGGTGGGGCAGCGGTCGGCCTGGTGGCGCATGAGCTGCAGCCACCGCTCGGCAGAGGAAGGTGACCGCGGTCATCCGCGCTCACGTCGCCGACATGCCGGCGGCGCAGGCCGCGAACCGCATCGAGTTGTACGTGAGCGAGTACTCCACCACCAAGCTGGCCTACGCCGGCACGCCGGACGGGACGAGCCAGGTCGGCTACGCGCGCCTGCAGGGTCCAGTCAGTCGCCCGCGCCGGTGGCGAACGGGGCGAGCGTCTCGTCAGCCGCTTGGTGACGTGCGAAGTGCGACGCAGGTGCTCGGCTGGCACACGCGGCGGGGTGGTCGCTGGCCGTTCTTATGGTGCTTGACGGACTGGGAGTCGCGCCTCGTCTCCGCGAGCCCGGATCGACGAGGTCTCGATGCTGCACTCGCGGCAGTCGGCGGATCTGCGGGGGATGCTCGTGGTGAGCTTTCCGGTGCGGGTCTCGTACCGGCGGTAGTCGCCGTCCACATCGGATGGCTGGAGCAGTCCGGTGACAGTCAACATGAAGTGGTCGGTGGCGTCGGCGACGCCGCGGGCGTTGAGGGTGATGACGCTCGGCGCGGGCGCGTCGTCCATCGGGAGGTAGCGCTGGGCGCGCCGGACGGTGTCGGGCAGCGACTCGTCGGTCAGCTTGCTGGGCTGGATCAGCTCGTTGCACCAGAGGCAGCCGTGGTCGGGGGTGACCGGTCGCACGATCGAGGCGATCTTGCCGATCTCGCCGTCGCCGCCGACCGCGACGTGGCTGCCGACCTGGACGCCTGGGATCAGGTACTGGTGCACGAGGGCGTTGAAGACCGAGCGAGCGGTGTGGCTGTCGGCGGCGAGGAACAGGTAATCGCAGTCGACGAGCTGCTGCGCGATCTCGGCGTCGGCGATGTCACCGCGGAGCGAGTCGACGACGATGCCGCGCCGCGCGCGGCGAGCGACGCGCTTGGAGAGCCGGACCTTCGGGGTGGCGAGGCGTCGGCCCAACCGCTGAAGGGCGGCAGGTCGGCCGGCGGCGGTGAGCCACGTCATGGCGTCGCGGCGCGTGCTCTCCGGCAGCCGCGGCAGGTTGGTGATGTCGACGCGCTCGGGGTCGACGACGACAAGGTGGCCGACGCCGAGCCGCGCCAGCGCCGCGACGATCGGCAGGCCGACGCCGCCGGCGCCGATGACGCCGACCTTCAGGCGCATGAGGGTCGCCTGCCCGGCGTTGCCGTAGATGCGGGCCTGGCGGTCGTCGATCTCGGCGCGGTCTGGCGGCGCAGCTCCGGGCCGGGCGTAGATGCGCTCGATGTTGCGACCCAGGATGACCGTCTCGCCGATGGCGTGTCGCGTGCCGTGCGGCATCCAGATGTCGCCGGCGAGCGCGTCGTTGGCGAGGACCAGTGCGCCGACCGGCATGCCCTTGGCGATGTCCAGCAGGGCCGGGTACCCGCGCTCGTGCGAGCGGCGGTCGGGCTCGGAGAACTCGACCGCGCCTCGGCCGCCGTGGTTGTGGACCGCGAGGTAGACCATCCGCTCGTCGCGGCAGTGGCGGATGTGCTGGTTGACGAACTCCGGCGTCAGCCGGCGGTAGGCGCGGCTGCCGGGAACGAAGTCGACGCCGTCGACGGCGAGGAAGGCCTCGCGAGCGAGGAGCCGCACCCCGCGCGAGGTGCGGACGATTCCGGCGCTGATCACGGCGCCGTGCTCGTCGCCGTCGCCAGGGAAGAGATGGGCGTCGAGCTGGTTGGCCAGGTCGGCGGGGATGACGAGCTGCAGGGCGTCATCCCCGGTACCGGCCGGCAGGAAGCCCGGCCGGCGGCTCATGCTGCGCTCCCGACGGGCTGGGCCTCGTCGGCGAACCAGCCGACGATCCGCATCAGCTTGAGCGCGGCGGTGTCGCGGCTGGGGTTCCAGTGGTTGGAGCGTCGGGACAGCATCGTCGCCGGCCGCTCGAAGCCCGGCATCACCTGGCCGGCGTTCAACGGCGACATCAAAGGCGTGCCGTCCGCGCGAGCCAGGTCGGGCCGCACGAAGTGCGGGTAGACGTCGCCGAGGGGGTGGTTGAACGGGATCGTGAAGCCGATCCAACTGCGCTCAGGGGTGAACGCTGGGCCGAGGTCCAGATCCTCGACGATCACGTGCACGCCGCCGTCGCCGGTCTCCATGGTCTCGACGGCATGGCCGTCGAACGCGCGGCGCACCGCCGCGAGCGCCTTCTCGACATCGGGGGTCATGACGCGACCTAGGAGTTGTCGTCGCCGTCGTTGGCCAGGAAGCGGCTCGAGTCCTTGAGCTTGATCTCGTCGTCGTTCCCGATGTTCTTGGTGCGGCCGTCCTTGAGCTCCTCGACGAGCACGAAGTCGATCTCGATCTTCACGCCGGCGTCGATGGCCTGCTGCTTGATCGCGAGGCCCATCGCGTGGTCGTCCGGCATGTGGACGGGCTGCTCGTTGACGTGAATCGTCGTCGGCTTCGGCTTCGGGCCGTGGCCGCCGTGGTCAGTCGGGGTGTCCTGGGTGGTGTTGACGTTCGTCATGGGGATCTCCAGTTGTGGGGAGGAGAGGGGCCGAGGAGAACTCTAGCAGAAATATGTACCGAAGAGGTACATGAGTTCTACCCGTCCGGTAAAACGTCTAACCTGCCCGGTAAACCCCTTCGCAGCCGCCCGTGGACGTCGCCTTCGAGAACCGCCGCCTTCATCGCCTCTGTGCCTCGGCCCAGGAGCTTCGGCGTGCGCTCGGCGCGCGGGGCGAGCGCCGGCTGCGGGCCCACATCAAGTCGCTGCTGGCGGCGGAGTCGCTGGAGGAGTTCCGATCGCTGCCGGGCCGGTGCTGCGAACTGCCGGGCGGGCGCTACGCGCTCGAGCTCGGCAAAGGCAAGCGCTTGACGTTCCGCTGCACGGCGTCCGACGACGGTGTCGTGTGGGCCGCGGTGCGCTCGATCGTGCTGATCGACATCGAGGAGCAAGGGTGACCGACGACGACAAGGTGACTACATGACCGTTACGCCAACGCCCTTCGCCCCGGACTGGGCGAGCCCACCCGGAGACACCCTTCAGGAGCTGCTTGAGGAGCGGTCGATGACCCAGACGGAGCTCGCGGAGCGCCTCGGGGTGACCCTCAAGCACGTCAACCGTGTGGTGAAGGGCGCGGCGTCGCTCTCGCCCGAGATGGCGCTCGGACTCGAGAAGGTCTTCGGTGTCACCGCCGCGTTCTGGATGACGCGCGAGGCGCACTACCAGGCTGACAAGGCCCGCATCTCTCAACGCGAGCAGTTCGCCGGCGCCGTCGAGTGGGCGAAGAGGTTCCCGCTCGCCGAGATGCGGAAGCGAGGCCGCTTGGCCAGAGGCCTCGATGGCGCCGAGCTCGTGGAGAGCTTGGTCACCTTCCTCGGCGTCGCGGCGCCCGACCAGTGGCGACAGCAGCAGGTGGCCTACCGCAAGTCGCAGAAGTTCGAGAGCGACGAGTACGCGTTGTCGGCCTGGTTGCGAGAGGGAGAGCTCGCCGCAGCCGAGATCGACTGTCAGCCCTACGACGAGGAGCGCTTCATCGAAGCGCTGCAGGCCGTCCGCGCGCTCACCTGCGACGAGGATCCGGCCGACTGGTTCCCGGCACTGCAGGAGCGGTGCGCCGCCGCCGGTGTCGCCGTCGTCGTCGTCGAGGCCTACAAAGGCGTCAAGGCGAACGGTGCCACCAGATGGCTGTCACCGGAGAAGGCGCTCATCCAGCTCAGCCTCCGCCACGCGTGGATCGACATCTTCTGGTTCAGCTTCTTCCACGAGGCGGGACACGTCGTGCTGCACCGCAAGAAGGGCATCTTCGTCGAGGTCCCGCCGAAGGATCGAAGCGACGACCCGCAAGAGCGACAACTCGAAGACGAGGCCGATCGCTTCGCGTCGCGAACGTTGATCCCGCCCACCTTCGACCGTCGGCTCAAGTCACTGGCGGCCACCGACGTGCCGGCCTTCGCGAAAACGATCGGGGTGTCGCCGGCGATCGTAGTCGGACGGCTTATGCACGACGGCCTCCTGCCCTGGAACAGCCGGCTCGGCAATCAATACCGAGCTCGCCTGAAGCACGCGGCGTGAGTCCTCACTCAAATGGCGCTCGCCCGGCCGGCAATCGGCCATGCGTCGGCGCGACGTATCCCGACGTGTGGCGGCATCGAGGCATCGTCGACTTGCCAGTCGAGTCGCTCGACCACGGCCTCGACACCAACTAGAGCACTTGTCCGAGTACTTGAACACTCGCTGCCTTGGAGAATCTGCGCTGGTAGAACTCGTCCGCCGTGTCTACGCTGGCGACCTCCACGAGACCCGGGCGCTGGAGTGGAAGCGGACACTAGATCTATCCGCACCCGAGCACCGGTTCGTGCTCGCGAAGCAGATCCTTGGCTTCGGTAACCGCTCGCTCGTCGACGCCAGCCGCGCCTTCGGCGGCTACTCGTACATGTTGGTCGGTGTTGAGCCCGGACACCTGCACGGCGTCGAGGTGATCGATCCGGCGAAGCTGTCCGACATCGTCCGGCCTTACGTCGCCGGCGGGCGACCTTCGTGGGCGCCGACCTACGTGAGCGTGGACGGTGTCGAAGTTCTTGTCGTTGAAATCGCGCCGCCTCAGCCTGGCGACCGTATCTGCTGCCTCATGAAGACGTACGAGTCCGCCAAGGTGGGCTTGGTCTACGTCCGGCGGGAAGGACAGACCGAGCAGGCCGATCCGCACGAGATCCGCGAGCTGGAAGAGCGGCTGCTGAGCCGGAGTGCTGAGGAGGCCCGTCGCGTCGCACAGCGGGAAGAGGGGCTGATCGCGGCCGCTACCGCTCAGGGCGCTGCTCTAGAGGCACGGGTCAGGCAGAGCGCCGAGGTCCGAGCACGGCAGCGCGCGCCGAGGCTCGAGCAGAGCACTGCCGCGCCGTTTTTTTCCTTTGCGGAACCCCACCGCATGGAAGGCCGCCTGAAGAACACCGGCGAGTCCGCAGCGTCCGTCAGCCACGTTCGCCTCCACCGCGAAGGCGGGGGAGCAGTGCCCGGCGGAATCCGCTCGATCTACCCGAGCGGCAGCTCGTCACCCGAGCTGCCGGCCGATGTGCCTCCGGGGATCGACCTCGGCCTGGTCTTCGACCACGCGGTCCTGACCGGGGTCGCGAACGAGCAATTGATCGTAGTGCTGGAATACGAAGACGACAGCGGGTTCCACTGGAAGGCGGAGGTGCCGCTGCACCGCCACGGCAAGGACCATCTCGATCACCAGCGGTGGAGAGTCGGCGACGCGACGGCCCGCATGCTCTAGGCACTCCCTGGCGCCGGCCGCGCGCCGCGGTTAGCGGGCTCGGCTCGGCATCAGCCGGCGCCACCGCGGCGCACGACGCTGCGACCGCCATGCGGGTTGAGGGTGCTCGTCCAGCCACCTCCGCAGAGGGCTGCCGGTTGCCAGCGGTGTCGGATCGCCCTGTCCGAGGAGCTCGATGGTCTCTTTCGGCGTCGGGAACGACCGCGGCGGGAGCTCATCCCCACGCAGCCAGGCGGCCAGCGCAATCCGGGCATTGCCGATTGCTCGCATCGCCACCTTCCGCATGGGCCCGATCTTGAGGTCGTCGTCGTGCTCTCGGTCCATCAACTCCAACAAGATCGTGCCGACCGCCTTGTAACGCTCCTCAAGCTCGTCGTCGTCAAGGTGCGGAGTGAGCCGGACCCAACCGTGCTCCCATTCACGATGAGCCGCCGCCCACCGCGACCCGTCGGGCGGCGCGTCGGCCTGAACGAACACCTGAGCCTCGACGAGCGCGACGTCTAGGGGCTGGACGACGAGGCTTTGGCGCACGTACTCGTCGCGTTCTCATTGCCACCGCTGCTGGTTGATGCCACCGAGGAGCGTGCCTCCGTATCCGAGGACGGCGCCGACGGCAACCGGGATGAGGGTGCTCCAGAGCGAACTGCTCTGCGAGCACTGGTCGCTGGTGGTGATGCACACATGAAGTTCGGCGAGCACGCACGCACGCTAGGCGCCGGGCCCGACGGACCTGGGGGGCTGCCCATCCGCTTTCAGCCTCTCAAGACCTCCAATTGGTGCGTCCGCAGGGGGTCCGATCCTCCGCTCCGCGTCGCACCATCAGGTCCGCGATGACCAGCGTCCATCGGCTTTCCCGGAGACCCGGTGACCGTCCTCGGCTTCCATGGTGATGAAGGGGTTGCGGGGTCTTGAGTTCGAGGCAGCCGTCGACGTCAGTCGAGCGAACCCCGAGGCAAGCCATGAGCGAACATCGCGCAGGGCGGCGATCGATGACGGCGACGCCTGGATGTACTCTGCGCCCATGACCCGAGTTTCGGCCAACGTTTCGGCCAAAGCAGGGGTTTCGCCTCCGCGAGCTTGGACGCCCCGACGCAGAAGGCCCCGCAGAGCAGGGCCTTCCAACATGGGCGCGGCGGGTTTCGAACCTGCGACCTCTCGCGTGTGAAGCGAGCGCTCTCCCACTGAGCTACGCGCCCTCGTAGCGGGGGATGGTAACGGCCGCGGGGGGTCGTGGGAGTCCCGCCGGTCGGCGGGCGTCCCCTACGCTGGAGCGATGTCGAGCACCACGCCGCAGTTCTCCAAGGGGAGCGACACCGGAGGTCGGTTCGTCCGCCAGGAGAGCCGCTTCCGGGAGCAGGTCACCAAGCGGCCCGAGCCGGGGCGCTACCACCTGTACGTGTCGCTGGCGTGCCCGTGGGCGTCGCGGACGGTGATCGTGCGCCAGATCAAGGGGCTCGAGGACGTGCTGCCGATGACCGTCGTGGACCCCCTGCGCGACGAGCGCGGCTGGCGCTTCACCGCCGAGGAGCCGGACCCCGTCAACGGCTACGCCTTCCTGGCAGAGGCCTACCTAGCGACCGACCCGGCGTACGGCGATCGCGTCACCGTGCCGGTCCTGTACGACACGGTGCAGCGGCGGATCGTCAACAACGAGAGCGCCGACATCGTCCGGATGCTCAACGCGTGGAGCGATCAGGGCCCGGACCTCTACGCCGAGGATCTGCGCACGGCGATCGACGAGGTCAACGAGCGCGTCTACCACTCGGTCAACAACGGCGTCTACCGCGCCGGCTTCGCGACGACGCAGGCCGCCTACGAGGAGGCCTTCGACGAGCTGTTCGCCACCCTGGGCTGGCTCGACGACCGCCTGGCGACGCGCCGCTATCTGCTCGGCGACCAGATCACCGAGGCGGACTGGCGCCTGTTCGTCACGCTCGTGCGGTTCGACTCGGTCTACGTCGGCCACTTCAAGTGCAACCTGCGCCGCATCGTCGACTACGCCCATCTCTCGGGCTACCTGCGCGACCTCTACCAGCGCCCCGGCATCGCCGATACGGTCGACTTCGACCACATCAAGCGCCACTACTACATGACGCATCCGCAGCTCAACCCGACGCGGATCGTGCCCAAGGGCCCGGAGCTCGACCTGTGGGCGCCGCACGATCGCGAGTCGGTCGAGCAGGGCTCGACGCTGTAGATCCGCGTCGTCGCTCCTGCGCTTCGCGGCCGCGCTGGCCACGGCCCGCCCGTAGCCTTCCGCACAGGTTCGGCGGCCGTTTCGGTGCGGAAACGCTCGCTGGGCACCGCTGAGCGCTCTGAAGGAGTAACCGTGGGCCATGAAGGCGCGTCGGATCCGCGCGACCTTCGCGGCGGCTGTGGGGCTGGCCGGGCTCGCAGGGGGCCTGGCCCTGGGGGAGTCCGCGGCACAGGACGCCGCGACGGGACCGTCCGTTCCCAGCGACCAGGGCGTCCTGGTCGCTCCGCGGACGGTCCCGCCCGATCCCCATGTCCCGCCCGGCGCGACCGCGACGGCGCAGGATCCACCGCCGACGACGACGACCGAGACGGTCACGATCCCGCAGGTCACCGGCCCGCCCATCACGACGACCACCACGGCCACGAGCGTCGTGCCGTGGCCGGTCACGGGCGCCGGGGTCGGCAACGCCGCGCTCCAGGGATACGACCAGAAGCGCCACGAGGCGGCCCGCAGCTGCGACGCCAAGCCGGAGGCGACGAGCGGCCTGCTGGGCGTCGACAGCTCGGTCTCCGGCCGCGACCATCGCCTGTGGACGTGGATCATCCTCGCGATCACCGCCACGGCGGCCGCGATCGCGCTCGTCGCGTTCCTCGCCCGCCGCCGGCGCACCGCGGCGGCCGGCGCGCGCAAGACGAGCTTGGAGCTCGTCGCGGCCTCGGTCGCGATCGCCGGGACGCTCGCGGGCCTGGCGTCGACGTTCATCCCCGGCGTCGGGGTGCGAGACCATCCGCCGCCGCAGGTCTCGATGGAGGTGCGCGAGGTTCACGCACGCGTGACGCACGGCGCCTACGACGACGCGCTCGGGCCGCGCCACGGTGCGACGCGGGTGGTGGGCGCCACGACGGCATCCGCCGCCGTGGCGCAGCTGAGCCCCGAGGCCCGGCGCCGTCGGAGGGAGCGAGCGGCCAAGAGCGCCGCGCTGGATCGGCTCGAGATCGGCCACGTCGTCTGGCTCGAGCTGCAGTTCACCGGATACCGCGGCCGCAAGCTCCGGCTCCAGTGGGGGCTGTTCGGCCCGGGCGCCGGGTCGTCGCTCATCCCCGGGACCGAGCGCTACATCGGCCTGGACGTCGACGACGGCAGCGACGTGCACTCGAAGTTCCTGCCAATCTGGCTCGGCACGCCGCGGCGCGAGCGCTTCCGGGCCGAGTTCCGGCTCCTCGATCACGGCGAGGTCCGGCAGATGGCGCGCACGGGCGACATGCGCGGCGTGACCTTCCGCTACGCGTGCCGGCCGCCGCGGCGCGGGTAGGGGTGCCGTAGGCGGCCAGCGAGGCCGAGGCCCACGACGGCCGGCCGTCGCCGCCGGAGGTGGGTCCCCAGTCGCGATAGCGACACGGTCTCCTAACGCCCGGCGAGGTAGACTCGATGACGGACCGTGCTAGGCGGGGAGGTAGCGGTGCCCTGTCGCTCGCAATCCGCTCTAGCGAGGCTGAATCCCCGATCGAGGGATGTTGGCCAACGGGGTCTGTGCGCCGTGGCGGCGCTGATGGCCCGGGTCCCGCGCGGCGTCGGCTCGTGAACCAGGTCAGGTCCGGAAGGAAGCAGCCTTAAGCGATCACCGGCGGGCGCAGCGGGAGTTCCCGGTGCCGGAGCCGCCCTCCGGCGCAACGCCCGTAGACCGCATCACGAGATCGGGTGCACGGTCCACTACCTGCGACGAAGGCCCCGCCGGTTCCGGCGGGGCCTTCGCTGTTTCGTGAGCCTTTTGCGACGGCTCTGCGACGGGGCCTGGCCCCGTTACGCGCTGGTGACGGGGTCAGACCCCGGGTCAGGCGGCGTGGGCCAGGGCGGGCTCGGGCGAGGCGGTCTGCGCGGCATGCTCGCCGCGCTTCAGCCCGGGGATGAACAGGGCCGTGATCGCGCCGAGCCCGAGGACGGCGGCGCCGATCGGCAGCGCGGCGTTCATGCCGTCGACGTACTCCTGCGGCGAGGCGTAGGAGCCGTTGGCGGTGAACACCGACGCGAGGACCGCCACGCCGAGGACGCCGCCGAGCTCGCGGATCGCGTTGGTCGCGCCCGAGGCCTGGCCGGCCTCCTCGGGACGGACCGACCCGAGGACCGCGTTGGCCGCCGGCGCGAACACCAGCGCCATCCCGGTGCCGGCGAGGATGAACGGCACCAGCAGCGCGGCGTAGGCGACGTCCGGGGTGGTCACCGCGGCCAGCCAGGCGATCGCGATCGCCTGCAGCGCCAAGCCGCCGGCCATCAGCGGACGGGCGCCGATGCGGTCGCTCAGCACACCGGCGACCGGCGCGACGAACATCGGCATGATCGTCCACGGCAGCACCCGCAGGCCGGACTGCAGCGGCGACAGGCCCTGCGTCGTCTGGAAGAACTGCGACAGCAGGAAGATCGAGCCGAACACGCCGAAGAACATCGCCAGCGACGTGCCGTTGGTCGCGCTGAAGGCCCGCGAGCGGAAGAACCGCAGCGGCAGCATCGGCGCCGGGGCGCGGCTCTCCCAGGCGACGAACCCGGCGAGCAGGACGGCGCCCGCGCCGATCGAGGCGAGGATCGGCGTCGAGGTCCAGCCCAGCGCCTCGCCGCGCACGATCCCGAAGACGACGCCCAGCAGGCCGGCGCCGGCGAGGCCGATGCCTGGCAGGTCCATGCGGTTGGCCGGACCGCGCGACTCCGTCAGGTAGCGCGCCGACAGCGGGACGAGCGCGAGGCCGATGGGCACGTTGAGCCAGAAGATCCAGTGCCAGGAGATGCCGTCGACGACCGCGCCGCCGACGACCGGCCCGAGCGCGACGCCGAGGCCGCTGATCCCCGACCAGGCGCCCAGCGCCAGGCCGCGCTTGGCGACCGGCACCGCTGCCGACAGCAGCGTCAGCGTGAGCGGCAGGACGACGGCCGCGCCGACGCCCTGGGCCGCACGGGCGGCCACGAGCGCGCCCGTGGTCGGCGCGAGCGCCGCCGCGGCGCTCGACACGGTGAACAGCCCGACGCCGATGCCGAACATGCGCCGCCGGCCGAAGCGGTCGCCGAGGGCGGCGCCCGTGAGCAGCAGCACGGCGAAGGCCAAGGTGTAGGCGTTGACGGTCCACTCCAGCGACTCGAGCGAGGCGCCGAGGTCGGTCTTGATCGTCGGGAGCGCGGTGCTGACGACGAGGTTGTCGAGCGTGACCATGAACAGCGCCACGCTGACGATCGCGAAGGTCCATCCGGCGCGGGGACGCCGGACGGCGGACTGCAGGGGAGGGGTCATCTCGGCCTCCTGGACCGGTGTATGGATGAGTGAGCGGTCACTCACTCGATGGGCAAAAAAAGGGAAACGGGCCATGGTCGATCAGCAGACGCGGAGGGTCTGCGCCCAGGTGCCGTGTGCGTCGGTCGCGCCGATGGCGGCCATGACGTTGAGCAGCATGCCGGTGGCGAAGAAGCGGTGGACGTCCTCGGGACCGAGGCCGGTGGCCTCCGAGACGAGGTCGTAGAGCCGGGCGAACCATGCGCGCGCCACCTCGGCGACCTCGGGCATCGAGGCTGCGGCGGCGTGCTGGTGGACCTGGGTATTCAGCATCGCCCGGTCCTCGAGCAGCTCGCCGTACGCCTCGCCCATCGCGAGCAGCACGTCCTCGCCGGTCTCGCCGCGCGCGTGCGCCTGGGCGGCGGCCTTGACGAACGCGTCCTCGATGCGCTCGTTCGAGCGCCGGACCACGGCGAGCACGAGGTCGCTCTTGGTGGGGAACAGGCGGAAGAGGTAGGCCTGCGAGATGCCCGCCGCCTTGGCGACCTCGATGGTCGGCGTGCCCAGGAACCCGCGCTCCGCGAAGACCGTCATGCCGGCCTCGAGCACGGCCTCGCGCCGGGCCTCGGCGGTCGAGAGGGTGCGCTTGCTGGGGGAGGCGATGGGCGTCATGCAGGTGTGAGTATGTACTCACTCACTGCTGGTGTCAAGGGCACGCGCCGTAGAGGTTCCAGTAGCGGCCACGGACCGAGAGGCGCGACCGCGGCGGCGCCGGCAGGGCGCGGTCCTTGTCGCGGGCATCGAGTACGAACTGGTCGGCGACCGCGCGGGAGACCGGCGCGAGCGCGCTCGGCCGGCGGGGGTAGCGGCCCAGCTCCTGCGCGCTGACGACGTCGCGCGGCGGGATGTCCAGCCACAGCGCGAGCTGGGGGACGGCGCGGCGGTTGGGCACCGCGACCTGCGTCGTGCCGCAGGAGAGGTTCGCCGTCACGAGGTCATGCAGCTCGTCGAGGATCCGCGTCTGGGCGATCAGCGCGCTGCGCGTGTTCTTCAGCCGCGTGACCTGTGAGGGGATGAACACCAACATGCCCACGACCGTCAGCGCGCCCAGCGCCATCCAGCGCGCGCGCCACGGGTCGTCGCGCGGCAGCTGCGTCCACCCGGCGACGCCGGCGCCGGCGAAGATCGCCAGGATCGTCGCCGGGAGCAGCAGGTAGCGCGTGAGGATCGACAGCCCCGCTGCGGCCAGGACGCAGAAGGCGCCGACGGCGAGCAGGCCCGCGACGGCACCGAGGGTCGCCCGCGCGCGCAGGCGCCAGAGCGCGAGGACGCCGCCGACGGCCGCGGCGAGCACGACCGGCTCGCGCAGGATCTCGCCGAGGCGCCGCGGGAGCGTCGCCGGAACGCGCTGCAGGCCGGTGATCCGGCCGAGGTCCTCGGCGGTCGACCGCGTGCCGCTCAGCGAGTGCAGCGGGTCGCCGGTGACCGCGAGGTCGCTCAGGGCCCAGAGCAGCGGCGCGCCGACCACGAGCGCCACGTGCACGGGGCGCAGGGCGCCGCCGCGCCAAAGCCACACGGCGTAGGCGCCCGCGAACAGCCAGGCTTCGGGGCGCAGCAGCCCGGCCATCGCGATCAGCGCCAGCACCGGCGTCCCGGCGCGCCGGCGGCGCGTCTCGATCAGCAGCGCGCCGAGCAGCAGGCAGATGTAGGGGAGGTCGACGTAGGCGCGGATCCCGTAGCTGAGGATCGGCTCGCGCGTGAGGACGATCGCCGCCGCGACCACGCCCGCGGCCGTTCCGAACCACGCGCGGCCCAGCGCGAAGACCAACCACCCCAAGATCCCCAGCGACAGGAACGCCAGGACCTCGAAGAGCGTCTCGCCGAACCCCGTGCCGAAGAGCGATCCGAGCGCGCCGACCAGCTGCGCCAGCGGATGCGGCGTCGGCGCGAACGCCACCGTGTAGTCCGGCGTGCGCCCGTGGACGAGGTCGTTGCCCCACAGCAGCGCGTACTCGGTGTCGTAGTTGAGGAACCGCGCGGGCGCGCTCACCAGCCATACGAGCGCTGCGAGGGCGACCGAGACGGCGGCGGGGACGTACAGGGAGCGCGGCCGCATGCGGCCGCGGACGCTAACTGGCGGCGCCGTCGCCAAGTGCGGCCAGGCCGGTCAGCAGCTCGCGCGCGCTCTTGTACCCCAACTCGAGGCCGCGGACCGAGAACGACTCGTTGGGCGCGTGGAACGGGTCGTCGGGGAGGACGAAGCCGGTGACGATCGTCGGGATGCCCTTGGCGCTGAGGTCCGCGACGAACGGGATCGCGCCGCCGCTGCGCACGTAGGCCACCGGCGCGCCCACCGCGCGCCCGATCGCCGCGCCGGCGATCTTCAGCGCCGGGCTGTCGGCCGGGAAGTGCGCCGGCGGCGCGCTGTGACGGGAGACGACCTCCATGTCGGCGCCCTCCGGCAGCGCCTCGCGGATCAGTCGCTCCAGCTCGGCGCCCATCGCCAGGACGTCCTGGCCGGGCGCGACGCGGATCGACACGGTCGCCCGCGCGACCGCCGGGATCACCGTGCGCGTGTCGCCGGCGACGATCTGGTCGACGTCGACCGCCGTGTCGCTGCCGTTGCGCTCGACGTACTCGGCGCCGGCGCCCGGGTAGGCGGGCCGCGCGCCGGCCGCGGCGAGCGCGTCGTCGCCGGAGGGCAGGTCCGCCCAGGAGGCGCGCTCCTCGGCGGTCGGCGCGGCGATGCCGACGCGGAGCTCCTCCCGGACGCGGCCGTCGGCGCCCGGGATGACGGCGGCGAGGCCCTGGTGCAGCGCGTGCAGCGCGTTGAGCGCGCTGCCGCCGTACATGCCGGAGTGCAGGTCGCGCTGGGCGGCGCGGACGTCGAAGGTCACGAGGTGGACGCCGCGCAGGCCGACGGTGACCGCCGGACGGTCCGGGCCGACCATGCCGCTGTCGTACACGATCGCCGCATCGGCGCCGCGCGGGTCGTCCTTCAGCCAGGCCGAGATCGACTCGCCGCCGGCCTCCTCCTCGCCCTCGACCGCGACGCGGACGTTGACCGGCAGCTCGCCGGCCTGTGCGAGGTCGCACGCGGCGGCCAGCAGCGGCAGGAAGTTGCCCTTGTCGTCGGCGGCGCCGCGGGCGTAGATGCGGCCGTCGCGGACCTCGGGCTCGAACGGCGGGCTGGTCCAGAGGTCCAGCGGCTCGGCGCCCTGGACGTCGTAGTGGCCGTAGATCAGGACGGTGGGGGCGGCGCCGGCGTCCTGCGACGCGCGCAGCTCGCCGACCACGAGCGGGTTGCCGCCGTCGATCGTCACGAGCTCGGCCTCGCCGCCCGCGTCACGCACCTTCGCCGCGGCCCACTGCGCCGCGCGCTCCAGGTCCGCGGGGTCGCCTCCCCCGGTCGAGATGCTGGGGATCCGCAGCCACGCGAAGAGTTCGTCCTGGAGGGTGTCGGCCATGGACCGGAGCCTACGACGGCGGCTCGGGCATCGCGGCCAGGGCAAGCCCTAAGCTAGGGGTCCGTGCCCGCCGGACCTTCGCTCTACCGCCGCCACCGCCCGCGGACGTTCGCCGACGTCATCGGCCAGGAGCACGTCGTGCGTACGCTCCGCAACGCCATCGAGCAGGGCAAGGTGCACCACGCCTACCTGTTCGTCGGGTCGCGCGGGACGGGCAAGACGTCCATGGCCAAGATGCTCGCGGCCTGCCTGAACTGCGAGCGCGGCCCGACCATCGACCCCTGCGGCGTCTGCGAGTCGTGCGTGTCGATCGCCAGCGCCACGTCGATGGACGTCATCGAGATGGACGCCGCGTCCAACAACTCGGTCGACGACATCCGCGAGCTGCGCGACTCGGTGCAGTACGCGCCGGTCACCGGCCGCTACAAGATCTACATCCTCGACGAGGCGCACATGCTGTCCACGGCGGCGTGGAACGCGTTCCTCAAGACGCTCGAGGAGCCGCCGCCCTCGACGATCTTCGTGCTGGCGACGACCGAGGCGCACCGCGTGATGGACACGGTCGTCGACCGCTGTCACCGCTTCGACTTCCGCCGGCCGACGGTGGAGCAGCTCACGACGGTCGTGCAGCGCGTGGCCGGCAAGGAGGCGATCGAGATCGCGCCCGAGGCGGTCGCGCTGGTCGCCCGCAACGCGACGGGCTCCTACCGCGACGCGCTCGGCACGCTCGAGCAGCTCGTGACCTACTCGGGGTCGTCGGTCGCCACCGAGGACGTGCTGGCGGTGCTCGGCGTCGCCGACGACGACCTGCTCTTCGGTGCGCTCGACGCGGTGGGCGCGCGCGACGCGAAGTCGGCGTGGCGGGTCGCCGCGCGGCTGGCCGACTCGGGCCGCGAGCCCGCGCAGTTCCTGAAGGACTTGGAGGCGCACGCGCGCGACGTGCTGGTCGTGCAGACGCTCGGCGAGGTGCCGGCGCAGCTGCGGATCACCGCTGAGCGCGACGCGCGGCTGGCCGATCAGGCGCGCCGGCTGACCGGTGCCGACACCGTGCGGCTGCTGGACCTGCTGGCGGCCGGGATGCGGCTGTCGAAGGACGGCGCGGACGCGCAGACGCAGCTGGAGGTCGCGCTCGTGAAGGCCGCGGCGCCCGAGGTCGATCCCTCGACGCGGGCGCTGCTGGCGCGCCTGGAGCGGCTGGAGGGCGTGCTGGCGGGGGCGCCGGCCGCCGCCGCCCCGGCGCCCGCTTCCGCGGCCGCGCCCGCGCCGACGCCGTCGGCCCCTCAGCCCCCGGTCTCCGAGGACGCGCCGGAGCCGCCGCCCGTCCCGGCGCCGCCGGTGCCGGCGCCGACCGCGTCGGCTCCGCAGCCGCCGCCGGCCGCGGAGCCCGCCGCGGGCGAGCCCGCGCCCGAGCCGTCGGCCGCCGTCGCGGTGGCCGAGCGCGAGCCCGCGGCGGCGCCCGCCCCCGCGCCCGTCGGCGAGCTCGACCTCCGGATGGTCGAGGAGCTGTGGCCCGCGGTGCTCCAGAACGTCGCCGAGACGAACAAGATGGTCGCCGGATGCCTGGCCGAGGCGCGCCCGCTCGCGGTGTCCGGACGCGACCTCACGCTGGCGTTCACCCCCGATCACGGCTTCCAGAAGCGCAAGTGCGAGGACGCGGCGGCGCGTGAGCTCACCGCCGCGTCGTTCCGGGCGCTCGTCGGCGTCACGCCGCGCCTGATCTTCGAGACGCGCGACGCCGAGGAGCTCGGCGCCGAGCCCGAGGTGCTGGGCGAGGACGACTTCATCGCGCGCTTGCGGTCAGAATTCGATGCTGTCGATCACCAGCCCGACCAGGAAGACCAGGAGCAGGCCTGATGCCCCAGCCCAACATCCAGAACATGCTCAAGCAGGCCCAGGAGGTCATGGCCGCGCAGCAGGAGGCGCAGGACGCCCTCAAGGAGCAGCGCGTCGAGGCCTCGGCGGGCGGCGGGATGGTCAAGGTCACCGTGACCGGCGACCTGAAGATCGAGGCGCTGACGATCGACCCGGACGCGGTCGATCCCGAGGACGTCGAGATGCTCCAGGACCTCGTGCTGGCGGCGACCAACGAGGCGCTGCGCCAGGCCGTCGACCTGCAGGAGAAGGCCATGCAGGGCGCCTCGGGCGCCGGTGGCTTCGACCCGATGCAGGCGCTCGAGGGCCTCGGCCTGGGCGACGCGCTCGGCGGCCTCGGCGGCGGTGGGGCCGGCGGGGTGGGCGGGCCGGGGTCACCGCCCCAGCTCAACCGCGCTGCGCGCCGCGCCGCGCAGAAGAAGAACCGCTAGTCCTTGTTCGCACCGCCCGTCCAGCGCCTGGTCACCGAGCTGGGCAAGCTGCCCGGCATCGGCCAGCGCACGGCCCAGCGGCTGGCGTTCCACCTCCTGCGCGTCGATCCCGAGGACGCCACCGCGCTCGCCGACGCGATCCGCGAGGTCAAGGAGAAGATCCGCCCATGCGAGGTCTGCTTCAACCTCGCCGACGAGCCGCTGTGCCGCATCTGCCAGGACGAGCGCCGCGATCCCGCCGTGATCTGCGTGGTCGAGGAGCCGGGCGACGTCATCCCGCTCGAGCGCACCCACGAGTTCCGCGGCCGCTACCACGTGCTGGGCGGTGCGCTGTCACCGATCGACGGCGTCGATCCCGAGGACATCAAGATCGCCGAGCTGTACCGGCGCGTCGAGAACGGCGAGATCCGCGAGGTCGTGCTCGCGACGAACCCGACGACGACCGGCGAGGCGACCGCGCACCACATCGCGGCGGCGCTGCACGAGCGCACGCCCGATGTCGCGGTGACCCGCCTGGCCTCCGGCCTGCCGGTCGGCGGCGACCTGGAGTACGCCGACGAGGTCACCCTCGGCCGGGCGTTCGCGGGCCGGCGCGAGATGGTGTAAGAGACTGTGTCGCTATCGCGACTGGGGACCCACCTCCGGCGGCGACGGCTGGCCGTCCTGGGCCTCGGCCTCGCTAGCCGCCTACGGCACCCCTAGACGGTTGATTCCGTATTCGGCTGGGGCGGGAAGGGTCGGCCAGGGGACATAACAAGGACGTCGAAGGGTGGCGCTGCTAACGCAACGCCGACCTTGGAGGCCGTGTGCACGCCACCCTCGAC